>JAEEGK010015806.1_pt1 | contig 16665 bp, 11 predicted proteins | sample 8958771 | NCBI WGS metagenome assembly JAEEGK01 (sample SAMN16246547, study PRJNA631951) | gut metagenome | biome: gut microbiome; feature: rumen; material: SC-attached | host: Bos | place: Iran: Karaj | collected 2018-10 | reverse complement strand
GCCGTCATTATCGGTTTCTAGGGTGCCGTGCGCCACGTCGAGCGGTTCGGAGGTGGGATGCCACCAGTAGCTGCGCCACCACGGGAACGAGGTGCTGCGGGTCACGCGGTAGCTCACCGAGGCGCCGTCGAGCGGGTAACCCGCCAACGCCATCGCACTGCCCTTCACCGTCACTTCCTGCCCGATGGTGAACGTTTCCTCCGGCATCTCTATCTTCACCTCGAAAGCCGGCAACTTGTACTCCTCCACGGAAATCGTATGGCTGAACGATTGGCCGGCCACGTATGCATAAATATGGAACATGCCCGTCAGACCGCCTTCAGGCAAGGTGAACTCACCCGCAATGGATCCGAACTCATTGGTTCTCAACTCAATCTCCTCCACCTGCTGATAATTCGCGTCCTTCAATACAACCTTAACGGGGGTGTCGGCGAGCAAGACAGACTTCTCATCTTCATAGATAAACTCGAAAATTCCCTTGAAATAAACCGTTTGTCCCGGACGGTAAAGCGACCTATCGGTGAAAAGGTGGGCATTGACACGGTCTTTTAAGGAACTGCCTCCCCTACTCCACCAACTGAATCGATTTGCGGTCAAAAGGGTCTGTCCTTGCCAAGTGGCTGTAAAACCGTCGCACCCGTAATACGAGTGGTCCTTCTGTTCGAACAGGCAAAAACCGTCTCGGTCGGTGGTACGGGTTATGTTTTGCTTGGAGGTGTTCATGGTCACCTTGGCATTGGACAGCGGCTCGCCGGTCTTTCTGTGCACCGCCAGGACTTCCAAACCGTTTTCCACACTTCGTGGCAGGAGTTTTATGTCACTTACTTGGAACAAATTGCACTCGCGCGGGGTATTCTTGTCCCACTTCTCCTGGGGCTGATCGGAAACCACGAACCAGTAAGCCCCGGCAGGCAGTTTGGGCAGCAGATAGAGTCCCGCATGGGTCATCATATCTTGATTATCAGGAAGTTCTACAATTTCATCATACACGTGCTTTTGTGCGGTCAAAAAAGCGAATCGCTTGTTCTGCGGCAGTTGCATGGAAGCAGGGGTAGCCTTGACGACCCAGACATACAACTGTTTGCAGTTCACATATTTAACCCGCCACAAGGTAGGCTCACCCGTGGGAGAAACCGTTTGGTCACCGATAAGCGAGTACGCACTGACGGTCCGGCCGTGCAACTCCCGGAGGGTCTTGTCCACGTCATCACGATAGAAGGATTTGCCCGAGGCGTTGATGGCCACCTTCAGCCAGGATTCCGCCTTGAGCAGGATGTCGCGGTGTTGGTCTTCCCAATGGCCCTCGCCGTTTTGAATAAGATCCTGATACTGATCCAGATACAGGCTTCCTATCCGATAGGCGATGAGTCCGTAGCCTTGCATCGACTCGCACTCCTTCGCCCATTTCTCCAAGAAGGAGATGTACCAATCCAGCGAATTATCGGGAGCAAACCCTTGGTTGCGCATGAAATCATAACGATCAATGGTCAGCAGGATGAGTTCCATCTCTTGACCTTGAGTCTGATAGTGACGGGTGAGCTCCTGATAAATAGACAGCACCGTCTGCATCATCGTGGAGTTTTCCGTGATATGTAACGGCATTTTGAGGAATTGGTCGTTATGCCAAAGCGCATCGCCGGCGAGCGAAAAATCGTCGCGTTCATTCCGCAACTGAGAGCTGAACCAGGTAAGGGCGCGATAGGCCAGCGCTTCATACAACGTCCTGATATACGGTTTATTATCCGATTTATTATACAACAGTTCCGAATATCCCTTCGCATCCACCGCCTGCAGCATTTGGGCATTCTCCAACGAAGCTAAATACTCTTCCCGTACGCGCCGTTGGAACGTTTTCAAATCCCACTCTTTGAAATCGGCGGGAGTTTCCTCGGCGAGTTGGGTGCGTTCACTGATACGGTAGTGGTTCCCGTCGCAGTACTCCGAGAGGAACTGTCCCATGCAGCTGTGCCAGATGGCGTTGGCCACGGGGTCGCGCCGCGTGACGGCAAGTTGTTCGTTGAGAATGCGGTACGCGGAGTCCGTGCCGTTGTCGTACTTCTCGCAGAGTTGACGGATCTCGTTCCATTTGAGGGAGATTTCGCCCGGGTCCTGCGACTGCCCCGCAGCGGTGATGAAGGTGGTGATGATCATGGTGGCGGTGATTAGGGTTCTTTTCATGACTATGACTAATGACTATGACTAATGACTATGACTTGAATCTGAACGGCAAAATTACAGTTTTTTCTGATATATGAAGAAACGGCATGTTTAAGATTTTTTGTACTTTCGCGGCAACAAAAAAATGTAGAATGTAGAATGAAGAATGAAGAATTGACAGAGATTGTAAAGCGATTCCGAATTGAGGGCACTGTTGCGGCGGTGTTGCCGTTGGGCGACGGACTGATCAACGACACGTATTGGGTGAAAACCAAAGAGGCGGACAAGTCCGATTATGTGTTGCAGCGCATCAACCACCGCATTTTCAAAGACATCGACCTGTTGCAACACAATATCGAGATCGTGACGGGCTACCTGCGGCGCAAACTCCTGTCGGAAGGGGCTTCAGACGTGGACAGGAGAGTGCTGCGGTTCATTCCCACGTTTACCGGCAAAACCTACCATTTTGACGGGGAGAGCTACTGGCGGGTCAGCGTCTATATCACAGACACCGTCACGGTCAACGAAGTGACCCCGCAAAGCAGCTACGACTGCGGACGTGCCTTCGGACGTTTCCAGCAGCAGCTCACCGACCTCGAAGAACCGTTGGGGGAGACCATCCCCGACTTTCACAACATGGAGCTGCGTCTCAGGCAGTTGCGACAAGCCGTAGCGGAAGACCGAGCGGGGCGCATGAAAGCGGTGGGGGAAGAGTTGGACCTCATCGAGGCTCATGCCGATGCGATGTGCACCGCAGAGAGGCTTCACCGCGAGGGGGTGCTGCCCAAGCGTATCTGCCACTGCGACACGAAGGTCAACAACATGCTCTTTGACAAAGACGGCAACATGCTCTGCATCATCGATTTGGACACGGTGATGCCCGCCTATGTCTTCTCCGACTATGGCGACTTCCTGCGCACGGCGGCCAACAGCGAACCCGAGGATTCCCCCGAACTGGACCGGATCACCTTCCGCTGGGACATTTTCGAGGCGTTCACCCGCGGTTACCTGGAATCCACGGCCTCCTTCCTCACCTCCGTGGAGCGCGAGCACCTGTCCTTCGCGGTGGCCCTGTTCCCGATGATGCAGGCCGTGCGCTTCCTCACCGACTACCTCAACGGCGACACCTATTATAAGATATTGTACCCCGAGCACAATCTCGTCCGCACCCGCAACCAGCTGCGGTATTTCGAGCAAGTGGAGACGAGAAAGGGAGAAATGGAAAGGTTTGTGAAGGGGATGGCATAATGCGTTTCAGTTGTCGTGCATACGCGACACGCCCTTACATCGCCCAAAAATTCATCATTTCACATTCTGTGTTAAACACAAATTACCACAAATAAACCACGAATACCCATAAATCATTCATCATTCTGCATTCTACATAAAAAAAAAGGCCCCCGTTCCCGAGAGCCCTTCATTCTTAATTCTGAATTCTTAATTCTGCATTAAATCTCCCACGTGTCCCCACTGTTCAACAAATCGTCCACGCATTTGTACTTGCCGTTGGCCATCTGCTCTTCCATCTGGTCTTCGTACAGTTGCGTATAGGAGGTCTTCTTCACGTTGCGGATCACGCCAATGGCCACGGGAAGGTCGCCGCTCATGCGGGCCAGCATCATGTGGATGCCGGTGTCCTCGGTGGTCTCGTCGTGGATCATGATGTCGTCCATCGTGATGCCGTTCTCGCCGATGGTGACGGCTTCCAGGCAACGGCCGTTGAAACGCAGACCCTTGTTCTTCTCCTTGCCGAAAATCATGGGCTTGCCATGCTCGAGGATGATGGTGCGGTCGTCACGGACGGCGCGGTCGGTGATAGCGGCGTGGGCCTTGTCGTTGAAGATCATGCAGTTCTGCAGCACTTCCACCACGCTGGTGCCGTCGTGCTGGGCGGCGCGGGTCATGATGTCGGTGGTCAACGGCGGCAGGCAGTCCAACGCACGGGCGAAGAAGGTGCCCTGTGCGCCCATCACCAATTCACCCGGGTTGAACGGGTAGTCGATGGTGCCGTAAGGAGAGGTCTTGGTGACCTGTCCGAACTTCGTGGTCGGGCTGTACTGGCCTTTGGTCAAGCCGTAGATCTCGTTGTTAAAGATGGTGATGTTGAAGTCCTGGTTACGGCGCACCGCATGGATGAGGTGGTTGCCGCCGATGGCCATGGAGTCGCCGTCGCCCATGCTCACCCACACGGAGAGAGCCGGGTTGGCCAGCTTCACGCCCGTGGCGATGGCGCAGGCACGCCCGTGGATGCTGTGGAAACCGTACGTGTCCACATAGTAAGGAATACGTGACGAGCATCCGATACCGGACACCATGCAGATGTTCTCCTTCTTGTGGTTGGTCTTCGGGAAGGTGTTCAACAATGCGGCGAGGATGGCGTGGTCACCGCATCCGGGACACCATTTCACCATTTGGTCGCTGGTAAAGTCAGCTTTTGTATATTCGCGATCCGCTTTCGGAACAAAATGTTTTTCTGCCATAATTATCTGTGATTAAATGGTTCGTGATTGAAATTATTTGGCAAGCAGTCTTTCGAACTCGGCTTTCAGCTCGCCCACCTCGAACGGGAGACCCATGATCTTGTTGTACTGGGTCATCGGGCATTCGGGGAACTGGGTGCGCAGGTAGCCGGCAAACTGACCGTTGTTGAGCTCGCAGACGACGATCTTCTTGTATTTCTTGAGGATGTCGCCGGTGTTCTTCGGCAGCGGGCAAATATAGTCGAAGTGGGTGTATGCCACCTTCTTGCCTTCTTTGTTCATCTCTTAGAACATCGCCATGTCCACCCTCTTTGAAAAACAAAAAAACATTGAGTTTTTCGCCTTGTTCAACGTATTCCAAGCCGCTTCGAGCTGGATTACGCCACTTTGTTCCAGGAGGTGAAGACGGTGCGGAAGGAGATGCGGTGAAAGTTTTTTTTACCGCACTGCAAATTCATATCCCAATATTCACTATTTTTGCAGCCTTAATTGCCAATTATGGCAGCAAAATGATTTTTTGTGTAACGAAAAAAGATTGTTGACGGAAGTAAAGTATTGATTTTTAGAATTTAATATAAACATAGCGTTTGCTATTTGTTCTTGTAACTCTGAAACGTAGGAAATTTCAATAGTACAAATCGGAACAGATTAGTGAATGCTCGCTAAACGTGAGCATTTCTCTTATTTGTACCGGTTTCCTACGACCGCAGAGTTAAGGTGAGATGACTCACGTTTCTTTATGGTCGTAGGGAACATGTGGCATAACGCACAAATAGCAAACAGTTATGCCCAGAACCCTTATTGAAGAATTGCCTCGCATTGCGGCGGAAGGCCGACGCGAGGCACAGCAGGTACTTGATCGTCTCAGTGGTGGAGTGCAGATAGGCCTGCAGACCAACGAACTGGTGCTCCCCGCCCGTGACCGCTCGGGATTATGGCACGGACAGACCGGCACCGAGGACCTCTACCAGCCATGGTACAACCGTCTCATCTATGGCGACAACATGCTCGCCATGCAGGCTCTGCTCAAAGGCGACCCAGCCAACGGCACTCCCTCCCTGCGCGGTGCCGTGGATCTCATCTATATCGACCCTCCTTTCGATAGCAAGGCCGACTACCGCACTAAAATCAGCCTTCCGGGTACTACGGTGGAGCAACGCCCCACTGTGATTGAGCAGTTCGGCTATTCCGACCTTTGGCAAAATGGCACTGTGAGTTACCTCGAATATATGTACCCGCGCCTTGTGCTCATGCGCGAACTGCTTTCCGACAAAGGGAGCATATATGTGCATATCGACTGGCATGTAGGAGCGTATATGAAAGTGATGATGGATGATATTTTTGGTAAGGATAATTTTGTCAATGAAATAATATGGTGTTATTCACAAGGAGCAAAATCTCATAAATCATTTGGAAAGAAGCATGATACGATTTTGTTTTATCGGATGAATGCTGAAAACTGTGTTTTTAACGTAGATGCAATAAAAGTGGCTATGAAATCTGGTAAAGAGTCCTTTGGAGGTCGATTAGCAACTGATGAAGATGGTCGACAATATAGATTGGTTTATGGGACGAAAAACGCACAAGGTGAAACCAGATATTATAAGTATTATTTAGATGAAGGTAAAATACCTGAAGATTATTGGACAGATATTAATAGTCTCCAGTCAGGAGTGACAGAGAGGGTCGGTTATGCAACCCAAAAGCCCGAAGCCCTTTTGGAGCGAATAATCAAGGCCTCTTCCAACGAATGTGATTTAGTATGCGACTTCTTCGGCGGGAGTGGCACCACCGCAGCGGTCGCGGAGCGGTTAGGTCGTCGTTGGATTACCACGGATATAGGGAAGCCTGCAGCGCTCGTCATGCGCAAACGTCTCATTGATCAGGAGGCCAAACCATTCCTCTACCAGGCTGTGGGCGATTATCAGAAGCAGGCTTTCGCCACGAGCCACATCAAGCGTGTGGGCGACCTCAGTCAAATTGTGCTCGGTCTTTACGGCGCACTTCCTTTCGCTCCTGACCAGCTTGCCGACCGCAATTTCGGCTATCTGAAGGAGAGTCGCACGTTGGTAATGGTAGATAGCCCCAACCGCTTAACAAGTCCTTCTACCATTAAGCGAGCATACGAAGCCAAAGGCAGCTTGCTGGGCGGCGGTTGGAACAAGGTGGTGGTGCTCGGTTGGAACTTCTCCTACGACATCTCACAAGCCATCCACGAATATGCCGACAAAGGGGTGGAGGTGTTGGTGATTCCACCCGATCTTATCGACAAACTTTCGAAGAAAGGCTATCGCAATCTCATCAGTGCAGGCAACATTCGCTTCAGCTCATTGCAATACCTGATTCTCAAGCCCATAACGATGGAGAAAGGCGACCTTCCTGGTACGGATATTCTGAAAGTGGAGTTGGACAACTATGTGCTTATCTCCCCTGACAATCTCCCGCTGGATGATTCCAACAAACAGAAACTACAGCAAGTGATGGCTGAAGATCCTTTGGCACTCATTGAATACTGGAGTATCGATCCCGATTACGACGGGGTTACTTTCCGTAGCAAATGGCAGGACTATCGAGAGAATACCGACAATGACAACGATCCGTTGCACTGTGTTTATCGTGCTTCGCTGGTGGTTTCCCCGAAAGCTAATCGCACTGTATGCGTGAAAGCGGTGGATGTGTTCGGGTATGAAGCAATGGTGGTGGAGTCAATTAAAAATTAAGAATGAAGAATTATGAGTAAAGAGATACCATTACTGCTTGCGGAGCATATTTCTGCAAAGGTCAACGAATCGTTCGAATCTGGTGAGATGATGGAGAAGGTCACGCCGGTTACGGCAGAGTTACTGCGCTATTGGTTTTGTGAGCCATTCACCACCGAGCGAGGCATTAACTTTCACGAAGGGCAACGTCAAGCTATCTTGAACGTGATTTATCTTCACGAAGTGTTGGAAATCAGCAATGTGACGGATATCTACACGAAAGTCATTCCCCATTTGCTACCCATTACTGACCTTACGATGCTGTCGAAACCGAAATACGCCTTTCCGAAATATGCGGTGAAGATGGCCACAGGCACGGGCAAAACGTGGGTGATGCACGCTCTTCTGTTGTGGCAGATGCTCAATGCCCGCCATACCGAGACTGTGGATGGAGAAACAGAACGTTACACGCAGAATTTTCTCGTCGTGGCACCGGGTCTGGTGGTCTATGACCGTCTGCAAGATGCCTTTAAAGGTCGTCTGAAGGAAGGAAAAGGAACCGAGCGTGATCCTCTGACCAACGATTTCCACAAGTTTGAGGGACTTTTCCTGCCGCCCGCCTACAGAGAGGAGGTATTCGGCTTCTTGCAGAACAATGTGGTGAGCAAAGAGGACGGTATCGGGCGCAAAGTGACTGGAGGCGGACTCATTGCTCTTACCAACTGGCATCTTTTCATGAGTGGAGAGGATGAAACGGATATTGACGACAATTCCCCGAAAGCGATTGTTGACGAATTGTTGCCCGCACGTCCTGGAACTTCCGTTGGAAATGTTTTGGACACGTTGGACAACGCCTATTTGCGCGGTGATGAACTCGACTATTTGGCTTCACTGCCTGACTTGATGATTGTCAACGATGAGGCGCACCATATTCATGAGAATAAGAAGGAGGGCGAAATTGAAGAGGTGGAGTGGCAGAAAGGACTGGATTATATCGCCAAAGGGAAGGAAAAATTCTATCAACTTGACTTTTCCGCCACACCATATTCCACGTCGGGTAGCGGTAGGAAAGTAACGAAGCATTATTTCCCGCATATTGTCGTTGATTTTGACCTGACCACTGCGATGAGAAAGGGGTTGGTGAAAACCTTGCTGTTGGATAAACGACAGGAATTGACCGAGTTGGAACATCTTGATTTCAAGGCAGTCCGCGACGAGCGTAACAAGGTGGTTGGGCTGAGCGAAGGGCAACGATTGATGCTTCGTGCCGGACTGACCAAGCTCCAAATATTGGAACAAGGATTCGAAAAATTGGATTCCAACAAACGTCCTAAAATGATGGTGATGTGCGAAGACACTTCCGTAACACCTTTCGTGACAGAGTTTTTAGAGAGTGAAGGATTGGACAAGGAGGATGTGTTGGCTATTGACAGCAATAAACAGGGCGAGGTGAAAGATGACGAATGGAAACAGATCAAGGAGAGGCTTTTCAATATTGACCGCTATGCCAAACCCAAGGTGATTGTGTCGGTGTTGATGTTGCGCGAGGGTTTTGATGTGAACAACATCTGTGTTGTGGTGCCGTTGAGAGCCTCTTCTGCCTCTATCCTTTTGGAACAGACCATTGGTCGAGGCTTGCGTTTGATGTGGCGCGAACCAGAATATCAGGACGAAAAAGAGGAAAACCGTAAGGCAGTGCTGGTGCGCAAGGAACGCCCAAAATCCTATCTGGATATGCTCTCTATCATCGAGCACCCTGCATTCCAGCGATTCTACGAAGATTTGCTGAGAGAGAATCTTGCATGCATTGAGGATGAGGATGTGAGCACGGGTAATATTACTGGCGATTTAATCAAGGTTGGATTGAAGGAAAATTACGAGGAATATGATCTGTTTTGGCCATTGGTCATTCGTGATGCAGAAGATGAAATCGTTTCTAAACAACTCAATGTAAACACATTGGAACCGTTTACACTCTTCTCGTTGGAGCAATTGCGTAAATTTCTGGCCACCGAAGGAGAAATGTTCTATTCGGAGGCCATTCTCTCATCTACCACCTTCGGGAAATATGAGGTTAAAGCTGATTTGTTCACAGCAACCTCCTACAACGAATATCTACAAAAGATGTTACGCACCATCACGATGCGCGTGAATCGTGTCGGTGGCAGGCAACTCCCGACTTTGCAAATCAACGAGATGGAAATAATCCGCATTGTTGATACATTCATTCGAACACGGCTGTTTGGAGAGCCGTTTAATCCATTCAACGGAAGTGACTGGAAGATTTTGTTGTCGAAGAATGCCATAGTTACCCAACATATCATCAAAGTGATGAGTGTGGCCATCCATGAGATGCAGGAGAATGTGATGAGCAGTGAGGCAGAAGTCGAAAAGATGTGGTTTTCCTCGGTTCCAACACTTAGAATGCGAGAAAGTTATTCGTTGGAATTGCAAAAGGTGATTTACGAAAGGATGAATTATCCCTCCAGCAAAGGACTCCTGGAAAAATCTTTCATGGAATTCTTGGACAGCGATGCCGAAGTGCAACGTTTTCTGAAAATCAACGAAAGCCAGCACGATTTTGCAAAAGGGTTCTACATTCGAGAGGACGGTTTGTTGGCCTCCTATCATCCTGATTTCATGGTATGCACGGAGGATGGTATTTATATTGTTGAGACGAAAAGTGACGACAAAGTCAATGACGCGAATGTCCGCCGCAAGCAGCGTGCCGTTCTGGATTGGTGTCGGAAAATCAACCTTTTGCCCGACGATGCGCGAATGAACCGTGAATGGCAATACCTCCTTCTCGGTGAAAGCGACTTCTACACGTGGGCGAACAACGGTGCAACTTTCAACGACATCGCACGACTTACGTCAGTTTCCCTCTCCAGCGTGACAGGGCGACTGTTTGATTGAGATTTAACGAACTTTTCGAACATATCAGTACTTAAAATCTGAAGTGTTGCCATTATTGAGTGAAAAAATAGTGGCAACACTTTTTGTTATGTCTGAAAAAGGAGTATTTTTGCAGGTTGAATTTGAAACAGTATGGAAAATAGAATATTAGATGATATATGCACAAGGATGAATCCGCAAGAAGACACGACTGAGGGGAAGCGTGGATTAGATTTGCTGGTGAACCGCCATTATGGGATGAGTTTATGACATGATAGTGGTAAATCATCTGAGACGCAGATAACGAGGGTGAAGTATGAAAAAGAGTAAAAACATAGAGGAAAAATTGTTGAACAAAATTTTCGACAATTTTAAAGAGTCGGCAAATGGTAATGGCCTTGCTTCCTACAACTTGAATATTGAGGGTGATGAAGTGAGTTTGTTAGCTGCTATTGAGAATCTTATCAAAACAAATACAATCTCTATACTTGCCTCAGATCATGATATTAATCCACATATCATTCGACTCGGTTTTGTCTCAACAGAAGAACAGATCAAATACCTAAAGGACAACGGCTTTGACAAACCTTTTTGTCTATATCCTTCACAAAACTACTTATCCGAGAAGATAAAACCCGATCTTATACCCAAATATCCTTTTCGATACATGATGCAGATTGGCGTGCCTCAATTAAAAGCCTGTTATTTTGAATGGGGCATACTATACAAATACTTTTCAGATCCTAGATACAAGTTTCAATTCAGCGATTATATAGGTAAAATTGATTCATCTGAATTCATCAGTGATGATTGTCGTATCAATCTTAAACGATTTGGAATTGGCAGGGATGGCATCGGCAACCGAGTTGTAATTGCTTTTCCAATAGATTTAGCCCGAATGTCATCAGCTTGTCAAATCGAATGGCAAAGCATGTTGGTTCAAAATCAAGAAGAATGTAAATCGCTGGCAAGTTATGTGAAAAACCTTTTGGAGGGTTGCTGGGATTTTCCTCAAACTATTTACAATTCAATAGTTCAAGAGATGTCCAATATAAATAGTTTGGCTATAAAGATATGGAAACACAATTTTTTCCGTGAGGTTTTTGATAAAAACAAACCTGTTGATTTTGACATGATTTACATACCAACATATAAAGCGTACATGGATTATGTGTCTTTGCTGGAAAAAATAGTTGTAAGTAATATTGATGATAAATTTTTTGATGCAATAGGTTGGAAACGGATTGACGATAAAGGCACTGGCGTCAAAGGCACTTTGAGCTGTCTAACTGAACTTGTAGAAAAGGTTCAACCAAGTATTGTTGATGACATTTTGAGTCCTTTGAAAGAAGTTCGAAAACTTAGACAAAAACCTGCTCACAAGATAGAAAACAATTATTATGATATAGCCTATCTAGATAAGCAACATGATCTTTCGACAAAAGTGTATGAATCTTTACTCTTGTTAAGAAGACTTATGCAGACTCATCCTGAAGGGAAAAATAGCATATTGGAGTATAATAGGACAGATAATTATATCGTACCATAAATAATATTTTCAAAGACACTACAACTTTATAATATAAGTAAAATCCAAATATTATGGGTGCTTTAATAAAAATAGAAGGCAAACCAATAGAAAAATTAATTGAGGTCGTTTCCAATGCCATAGGTTCTTTGTATGAACCTAGGCAGATTATTAGAAAAGCAAAAGCTGAAGCGAAAGCTGAATCAATTCATACTATTGAACAAGCTAAGACTAAGGCCATTATTGACGGTGATACCGAAAAAGCCCAATACCTTGAAACCATCAATGAACGGTTGATGAAAAAAGAAACGAAGCGACAGAAAAACATAGAGAATGTGGTTACCATTGCTGGAAATGTCTTACAAACTGAAGACAAAGTATCTGAGGAGCCAATACATCCTGATTGGGTCACGCGTTTTTTCGATATTGCTCAAGATGTGTCAGACAACGATATGCAACTATTGTGGGGACAAATTCTCGCAGGTGAAATTAAACAGCCCAAATCATATTCTTTAAGAACCTTAGAGATATTGCGAAATATGTCAAAGGACGAGGCTGAATTGTTTCAAAAGGTAGCTCAATTCTCTTTGTCACAAGGTGATGTGTTTCTTCTCTCCGAAGATGATGTTTTAGGGAAGTTTGGCATATCTTATTCTAATATAACCAAGCTTATTGAAATTGGATTGTTACAACCAGGGGATTTTGTCCAAAGACAATATCAATCAGATAAGATACATGATAGAAAAAGCAGTATCATTTATGGCAACATATTGATAATTATTCGCCAGAAGGCTAATTCTCAAAATATATGTATACCAATTCGGCTGTTTACCACTCCTGGTAAAGAATTGAGCAAATTAGTTAATATCGCTCCAAATATGGAATATATAACAATAATTGCCAATTCGATAAAAAATGAAAATGTTAGCGTCAGTTATGCAAACATCATTGGTTTTCACGAAAATGGTTCACAGGTTTATACCCTTGCTGAAACGAAATTGTAGTTTTTATCCTAAATACCATAATTCAGGAAAAACATATTATCTAATTCCGTAAACGAAATAAAAATCCAAAAAGCATGTCACGATTAAGCGATTTATATAAGGCAATGGAGACATTGCGAAATGAAGGTCTTTCCTTAAATGAAGACTTGGAGAGACAAGTAAGTGAACTGGAGGAGAACATTATCAAAAAAGAGATCCTTCCTATAGTTACAGAGACTATTGAACCAGCTTTGAAACAAGTACAGCGAGATTTAGTGTTAGTGGTTGACTATCATCCCGGAGAACCCATTAGCGTCTCATTGAGCCGTAAAACGAACATAACCACATTGATTAACGCAAAACGTCTCGAGGCGGATCCCGAAGTGGCACATAAAGTGGTTGGCCCTCATAAAGTCAAAAGAACCCATATCGCACCACGAACAGGACTTTGTGTTATGCGGAAAGACGGCACCATATTGCAGGAGCACGATGCTGCATCAACTTTCACGTCTGCCATTATTGAAGCTGGATTGCACAAAGTCCGAGCATTGGGCTTAATGTTCTCCCATGTTAATATTGTATCAACCACTGACGCTCCTAAAAACGGACGAGTACCACGACAAGTCGCTCCAGGCTTGTTTGTTCACACCCACAGCAGCACAATGGACAAAAAGAAAATGTTAGAAAGAATCAACAAGGCTCTAAACATGGGTTGGACGGTTGAGATTGTCAAATAAAACAAATATGGAAACCAATTACAATTTTTTTTTGATGCAGAAGTTTCATTCACCGAAAGACGTATCGGATTATGCGGAACGGAAAATAACAGACCTTTACAATGAATCCAACACGTAACGGATTAACAAGAAAAAAGTATAGAACTAACAAGAAAGTGCTACAAATCAGCTGATTATCAAAACAATAGAAACACACGGATTAACAAGAGTTACAAGAGAATATCACAAGAATGACAGAAAAAGAACTACAAGAATATCTATTGGAGAACTATCCTGCGGAAAACGCCAAGTGCGAGTGGAAGGAGTATAAAAACCTGAAACACAAGTTTAATGGTACCGAAAAGGATGATATTGTCTCATACGTTTCCGCCATTGCCAATATGGAGGGCGGACATCTTGTTGTGGGCGTACATGATAAAACATTAAAAATAGTTGGCATTCAGGATTTTGACAAATACAATCGGCAAAATGCGATTTTTCGATTGACGGAGAACTGTACGAATCTTCCATCCGAAGGGCTTGATATAATTGAATATGTTACAGAGGACACGAACTTGACCGTGTGGGTTATCTGTGTTCCGAAACATCAACCCCGTCGTCCGGTATATGCCCACAAAAAAGCCTGGCAAAGAATAGAAGATTCATTAGTTGAAATGACACAATCTCGCATGGATGCGATTTTGTCGGAACCGCTAACAACAGATGATTGGTCTGCAGGGATTGTGCCTGAAGCCACAATTGATGATTTGGACCCAGCGGCCATCAGGAAGGCACGTGAGAAATTTACTGAATTGTATCCAGACAGAGAAACTGAGATAGCATCTTGGGATGATGCAAAGTTCTTGAATAAAATAGGTTTCCTCATCAAAGGGAAGGTTACACGAGCCGCTATTGTCATATTGGGAAAGCCTGAATCGGAATTCTATCTGTCACCATCCGTCTGTAAGATACGATATCGCAGAAAACAAAGCGAGGGTGGTGAGGATGTGGATTTCGAAATCTTCACGATTCCCATGATTCTCGCCATCGAAAAATTGGGGAATAAAATCTCGAACACCCAATATGTTTACACGATCGACGGGAATATTTTCCCGGAAGATATGAGACGCTATGATGTTTTCACCTTACGCGAGCCTTTGAACAATGCCATTGCACATCAGGATTATTCTAAAAGCAGCATGATTGACGTTGTGGAATATACGGATGAGAAATTGGTGTTTTCCAACAAAGGTCAATTTATCCCGTCATCTGTGGAAGATGTTGTCACAGAAGATATTCCCGAATCCTTCTATAGGAATAGACATTTGGCAGAAACGATGCGCAACGTAAAAATGGTGGACACAGAAGGTGGTGGCATCCGGAAACTGTATTTGCAGCAGAAAAAACGGTTCTTCCCTATGCCCGAATACGATCTGTCTTCCCAGCAAGTCAAATGTACCATTCAAGGAAAAATCCTGGACGAGAACTTTGCCAAGATTTTAGTTAACAATCCGAACTTAACTCTTCCTGAGATTATTCTTTTAGATGCGGTTCAGAAGCACAAACCGATCACAAATGACAGTATAAACTATCTTAGAAAGAAAAAGTATATTGAAGGAAGAAAGCCCAATATTTACTTATCAGCTTCCTTGGTGAAGAATACCAAGCATATCGGATTAAAAGCTTCGTACATAAAAAACAAGAGTTTTGATGATGAATATTTCAAAAAGTTAATAGTCGATTATATCACCAAATTTGGAAAAGCTTCACGTGGTGAAATTAATGAATTATTAAACAACAAATTATCGGATGCACTGAACGAAAAGCAAAGGTTTGATAAAATCACAAACCTTTTGTCCGCATTAAAACGTAAAAAGAAGATTGTGTTTGAAAATCATCATTGGGTTCTTGTAAAGAGATAGATTAACAAGAAATAATGCAAATTGTTACAAGAACCTGTTGTAAATTGGTGGCTGTGAGTGAATTGCATGGGTGCAGATTAACAAGGATTACAAATATAAGGATGTCGCACTGCGACAGCCCTACAGGCGCGAATCGTGAAACGGTGAATTTCGTTTGCGCACATGTGCGTGTGCGATGTGCGGGCGTATGCGATACGTGTGCGTATGCGTATGCGATACGCCCCTACGAACCATTCCCTTTAAGCCTGAAACCTGAAACCCAAAAAAAGGACCGTCACCCTCCGGCAACGGCCCTTTGTGGCTTTTGGCCTTTGGCTATTAGCTTTTAGCTTTTAGCTTTTAGCCAATAGCCAATAGCTAACAGCTAACAGCTAAATCTCCCACGTATCCCCACTGTTCAGCAAATCGTCCACGCATTTGTACTTGCCGTTGGCCATCTGCTCTTCCATCTGGTCTTCGTACAGTTGCGTGTAGGAGGTCTTCTTGACGTTGCGGATCACGCCGATGGCCACGGGAAGGTCGCCGCTCATGCGGGCCAGCATCATGTGGATGCCGGTGTCCTCGGTGTCCTCGTGGTGGATCATGATGTCGTCCATCGTGATGCCGTTCTCGCCAATGGTCACAGCCTCCAAGCAGCGGCCGTTGAAGCGCAGACCCTTGTTCTTCTCCTTGCCGAAGATCATGGGCTTGCCATCCTCGAGGATGATGGTGCGGTCGTCACGGACGGCGCGGTCGGTGATGGCGGCGTGGGCCTTGTCGTTGAAGATCATGCAGTTCTGCAGCACTTCCACCACACTAGTGCCATCGTGCTTGGCGGCGCGGGTCATGATGTCGGTGGTGAGCTGCGGCAGGCAGTCCAACGCACGGGCGTAGAAGGTGCCCTGTGCGCCCATCACCAATTCGCCCGGGTTGAACGGGTAGTCGATGGTGCCGTAAGGAGAGGTCTTGGTGACCTGTCCGAACTTCGTAGTCGGGCTGTACTGACCTTTGGTCAAGCCGTAGATCTCGTTGTTGAAGATGGTGATGTTGAAGTCCTGGTTACGGCGCACCGCATGGATGAGGTGGTTGCCGCCGATGGCCATGGAGTCGCCGTCGCCCATGCTCACCCACACGGAGAGAGCCGGGTTGGCCAGCTTCACGCCCGTGGCGATGGCGCAGGCACGTCCGTGGATGCTGTGGAAACCGTAAGTGTCCACATAGTAAGGAATACGTGACGAGCATCCGATACCGGACACCATGCAGATGTTCTCCTTCTTGTGGTTGGTCTTCGGGAAGGTGTTCAACA
>JAEEGK010015805.1_pt1 | contig 16667 bp, 10 predicted proteins | sample 8958771 | NCBI WGS metagenome assembly JAEEGK01 (sample SAMN16246547, study PRJNA631951) | gut metagenome | biome: gut microbiome; feature: rumen; material: SC-attached | host: Bos | place: Iran: Karaj | collected 2018-10 | reverse complement strand
TAATAGTCGGCCACGTGCATGCCGCCCGTATAGGCTATCTTTCCGTCGATGACTACAAGCTTCCGATGGTCTCGCCCGTAGATATGGTTGGCCCAAGGGAATCGGATAGGGGAGTATTCTACGATGTCGATAGAGTCATCGCGCAGCGCCTTGAGATGGTGTTTCTTTAGCGGCTGGTTGTTCGAGTCGTTGCCGAATCCGTCGAACATGGCGCGCACCTCAACGCCTTCTTTCCGCTTTTCCCTGAGGATGTCGAAGAGCAAGGAGGCGATAGAGTCGTTGCGGAAATTGAAGTATTCCAGATGAATGCTGCTTTTAGCCTGTCGGATGGCCTTGAACATGTCGTCGAACTTCTCCTGTCCCGACATGAGCAGCGTGATACTGTTGTCGTTGGAGAAACGGATACCGTTTTCGCGCAGCGTCTGCACTATCAGCGAGTCGCTCGTCTGAGCACCCGCTGATAGGCTTATAGCAGTAAAGATTGTGAAGAAAATCGTCCGAAACATGATTATTTCTTATTCTTCAGACGGTATTCCAATGGCGACATACCATATTTCTCCTTAAATATATTGATAAAGTTCTCGGCAGTCATGAATCCGATATTGATAGCCAGCTCGCTCATGTTGACATTGGTAGAAGTCAGCAGCGTGCAAGCATGTTTCAGGCGTATCTCGCGAACGATTTCTGCAGGCGTCTTCGTCGTGATGTTGCGAATCTTATGGAAGAACGGCACGCGTCCCATACCCATTGCTGAGGCCATCTCTTCAAGACTGATCTGTCCGCGGCTCATGTTCTGCAGCACAAACTGTTCAACGTTGCGCATCAGCTGCTGGTCCATAGCGCTGCTCATCGAGTAGTCGCCAATGGTCTCGTTGCCATAGAATTGCTCGGCAATCGACATGGGCGCATTCTCAATGGGCTTAGGCTCCTCAACCTGTTCCGTAGGCTTGGCTTCCTGTTCTGTCTCGTCGTCCTGAACCTGTGTGTCCAGTCCTTCCAGATGGTCGTAATTCATAGTCGCTGTCGTCATACTGGCATTGCGTCCCTCCAGCATGCGTGTCTCGCTACCTTCAATCACATTCTGGTCGAATTCAATAGGTCCGAGACCCATCAGCTTGTTGAAGCGCATCACAGCTTCCTGGATATTGAACGGCTTGGCCAGATAGTCGTCGGCTGCCAATGTGATGTTGAAGTCGGTCATGTCCTGTGGCGACATCACACCATCGGTCATCAGCACAAACTTGATCTTGCCCATGCGCGGATCCATCTTGAACTGGTTACAGAGCTCACTACCCGTCATGGTGCCCATATCCTGTTTACAAACCACCAGGTCGGCGTTCAGCGTCTCGATATCGGGCAGCGCATCTTTGATATTATCATAGGTATGGAAATCGTAGACATCGTGCAGATGGGCATACATGATATTCAGGAAGTCGCGGTTGGTGTCAATCAGTACTACGCTGAATTTCTTAGCCTGCGAGTCCATCTTGATGGGCTTGATTTCTGCGGTGAGCTCCTTGGTTGTCGAGCTGGCCAATGCCACTTGTCCCTTATCGTTAAGCTCCATCTTGTCCTTGGCTGTCGACACAGCTTTCTTCTCCGGATTCTCCAGCGTCGTCTGCATCTCGGAGATGCGGGTGATGACCTGTAGCAATTGGAAGTGCAGCGAGTTCAGCTGCTCACGTCCTTCCAATGTCTGTTCACGTTCCGACAGATTGCCTATGATACTGGTCATGCGGGCCATTGGCTGGCGCAAATCGTCGCTGGCCAGTTTGATTTCCTCGCGTTGGCGCTTCAGCTCATCAATCACGGTGCGCTTTCTGGTCACCATGTTTCTGGCCTTTCCGATGCCATAGCGCCAGATGATCAGTACAAGGATGGCAATGATGACATAGACTGTCAGCATCCACCACGAGAGCCACCAGGGACGGTCAACGACAATCTCGATGGTGCGTTCCTGATTACTCACGGCTCCTTCGGCACTTACCGCCTTAACATGTAGTGTATAGCTGCCGCTGCTCAGGTTGGTGAACTTCACGCCGTGCAGCAGCGCATCACCGTTGTGCCAGTCGTTGTCCCTTCCTTCCATCCAGTACATGAACTGCAAGCGCTCACCCTGGTTATAATTACCGGCGGCAAACTTGATAGTGAAGGTGTTCTCGCTGTTTGCCAGTTCTATCTTGCTGCTCTCGTTCAGAGCCGATGCCAGAATCACTCGTCCGTTGTGCTCGTGTCCTGTCAGTATCTCCTCTTCGCCAATGAACAGCTGGGTCAGCATCACTCGTGGCAGCGACTCCTGGTCTTCCTTATTGGCATCCTGGCGAACCTGGTTGATGCCGTAGAGACCGCCAAAGATGACATTGCCTTCGTTGGTACGCAGAATGGAGCCCATATTGAATTCGTTGCTCTGCAGACCGTCGTTGATGCTATAGTTGTACAGTCCGTAGTTAAATGTTCCGTCTTCGTGGTTGCGCTGCACAACAACGCGGCTGATGCCATTGCTGGTTGTTATCCAGATGCTCTTGTTCTTGTCTTCCGTAATACCGCATATCGAATTGTTGCACAGACCGTCTTTCTCTGTCAGATAGCTCAACTCGTCAGTCTGCGTATTCAGGATGTTGATACCCTCGCGGGTTCCTATCCACAGCAGTCCGCGGGTGTCTTCGTAGACCTGCGTGATATAGTTGTTGGTAAACGTCTTCAGGTTCGACTGATTACCTGTCAGCACCTTTTTCTCGCGGGTCGACAGATTCAGGATGATGAGTCCCTCGCCTGTACCGATCAGCATGTTGTTGTTCTTGCCGTAGAAGAGCGATGTGATGTTGTTGGTGTTCAGCATGCCGTTCTCTCTGGTATACGACGAGAAAGTGCCCATCTTCGGATTGTATACCTGCAGTCCGCTGTTGGTGGCTATCCACAGGTTGCCGGTCTTATCGGCACAGAGCGCATTGATGTGGTCGTCTATCAGCGTCTTCATGCTGTCGCGAGCCTGCGAGTAGAACTTGCTGGTGCCGTCTTTGATGCGGGTCAGACCGTTCTGCTTCGAGCCTACCCAAAGGCTTCCGTCTTCCGTGTAGGTCATGCAGGTCACCTTATGGCTGGCCAGCTGTCCTTCATATCCTATGATGCCCTTGTCGCTCGTTCCGTACCAGATGGTGCCGTTGTTGTCCTGGGCCATAGCGGTGATATCGCCATTGTGTATGGACTGGAACTTATAGATATTGGCGCCATAGAATGCTACGCCCGATTTTTCCGTTCCCACCCATAGCAGGTCGGTATCGTCGACATATAGGCTCTGTATGCCAATCACGTCCTGCGACATCTTCTTGTCGTTCAGGTTGACGGGCTGCACATTCTCCATCTCGCGGTTGTTGACGTTCAGTCGAATCAGTCCGGCGCGGTCGGTGCCTATCCATATATTGCCGCTGCGGTCGCCCGCCATACCGTTGACGCTATGGTCTACGGTGACTGAGGTGAGTCCCAGCTGGTTGCCGAAGGTGGTGTCCCACGTGTCGGTGTTCTTGTTATAGCACATCAGCGTTCCTTGTCCGTAGAGCCAGATGTTGTCCATCTGGTCGGAGAAGGCTTTCAGTGAATTCGACTTGCGCAGATGCTGGTCGGCAATCAGGTTCGTTTGCCATACTGTGTGCTGCTGGTGCATGATGTCGCAGCAGACAATACGCCCGTCGTCGTAGATGATCAGCGCACCGTCGCGACATTCGTTGATGGAGCAGATAGTGCCTTGGGGCACACCATGGGCGTCGTCAGTATAGCCGAACTCATAGAGCAGCTGCTGTTGCATGTTATAGCCTACCACGCCCTTGTTGGGAATCGATGCCCAGAAATTCTTGTGGCGGTCTATGTATACCACGTTAGGCTGTCCTTCAATACCCATTCTGGCATATACCTGCTTCATGTCGCGCTCAAAGCTCTCCGTCTGCGGATGATAGACGCAGTAGCCTGCCAGCGTCTCAATCCATAGCGTGCCTTCCAGTGTCTCCTGAATACTCTTGATGTAGCTGTCGGGCAGCGACGAACCGTCTTGCGAGTTACACTGGAAATTCCTGAATGTGTAACCGTCGTAGCGGTATAGTCCGGCAGTGGTTCCAAACCAGACATAGCCTCGCGAGTCTTTCATGACACAGTTAATCTGGCTACTTGTCAGTCCCTGGCGCGTATCAAGGGTCTTAAACAAGTAGGCACCGGTTACTGCCAACGGCAGCATGACGGCCAAAACCAGTAGTATTCGTTTGAGTCTGCTCATATTCTGTATTTCTGTTTACACCTTTTTATATTATAATACACAAGCATAGCGGTCAACAATACCTATCAGTCGGTTCTCCTTGTCAACCACGAGCACGTTGTGTATCTTATATTTGTTCATCATCTTCTGTACTTCCGATATCTTTGTCTGCGGCCCGACAGTCTTCGGCTCGCGGGTCATGATGTCATCGACGGTGCGGTCGAAGAACTCAGCCTGCCATTTCTCCATCGCACGGCGGATATCGCCGTCGGTAATTATGCCTGCTATGCGACCGTCTTTGATGGCCACGCCCAGTCCCAGCTTGCCTTTGCTCACGTGGATGATGGCCTCGCCCAAATGCATGTCGGCAGTCAGCGTGGGCAGATTGTCGGTTATCATCACGTCCTGGGCCGTCGTCAGCAGTCGCTTGCCTAATTCGCCACCAGGGTGGAACTGTGCAAAGTCCTGCGGCTTGAAGTTTCTGCGCTCCATCAGCGCCACAGCCAGCGCATCGCCCATAGCCAGCGTCGCCGTTGTACTGCTGGTAGGCGCCAGGTTAAGCGGGCAGGCTTCCTTCTCTACGCTCACGTTTAGGTGGTAGGTAGAGTATTTTGCCAGCAGCGACTGCGGATTGCCGCTCATGCCTATGATGGGTATCTCCATGTGTAGCACCATCGGTATGAATCGCAACAGCTCGTCAGTCTGTCCTGAGTTCGAGATCGCCAGTACCACGTCGCCCTTCGACATCACGCCCAGGTCGCCATGATAGACGTCGAGCGGGTTGATGAAGAACGAAGGCGTGCCTGTCGATGCCAACGTGGCAGCTATCTTGGCGCCTATATGGCCGCTCTTGCCCACGCCCGTCACAATCACCTTGCCCTGACATTGCATGATGAGCTCTACGGCCTGATCGAATTGTTCGTCCATCTTGGGTATCAGGTCCAACAAGGCTTGTGCCTCGTCCTTGATGCATTGTATAGCGTAGTCTCTTGCGTTCATCTTTTTAGTCGAAATGTCGATATATCGTTATTTCGAAATAATATCCTTTATTAGCCCCTCCAGCTTGTCCAGCTCCAGCATATTGGCAGCGTCGCTCAGTCCCTGGTCAGGGGTGGGGTGCACCTCGAAGAACCAGCCCGTAGCACCGAAGGCCTTGGCGGCCATTGCCATCTGTGGCACAAAGCGGCGGTCGCCACCCGTCTTGCCGTCAGCACCGCCCGGTCGCTGTACGCTGTGGGTGCAGTCCATAATCACCGTGTCGCATATCTCCAGCATATCGGGGATATTACGGAAGTCGACCACCAGATTGTTATATCCCATCATGTTGCCGCGCTCCGTCAGCCATACATCGCTGGCTCCGGCCTCGCGGGCTTTCTCTACAGGATAGCGCATGTCCTTTCCGCTCAGAAACTGCGCCTTCTTGATGTTCACCGTGCGCCCAGTCTTGGCAGCGGCTATCAGCAAATCAGTCTGCCGGCAGAGGAATGCCGGTATCTGCAGCACGTCGCACACCTGACCAGCGGGCTCTGCCTGCCATGCTTCGTGAATGTCGGTCAGCACGCGCAGCCCGTATTTTGCCTTCACATCGCTCAGCATCAGCAGACCGTGGTCGATGCCTGGTCCGCGAAACGAGCTGATCGAAGTGCGGTTGGCCTTGTCAAACGAGGCCTTGAATATGATGTCGGTGCCCAATTTCTTGTTGATTTCCACCAGCCTGGCTGCCACTGTATCAAGCAGTTCGGCCGATTCTATCACGCAGGGGCCCGCTATAAATGTTGCCTTCATGCAATTCACGTTTCTATCTATTTCAAACGCAAAGGTAAGTATTTTTTTTGAAACAAGCAAGAAATAGGCGAAAATTTGCATAATATTATAAATAAGGTGTAATATTGCCCAGTCTTTAGATAAAACAGCCGCCATTAACTTTTTTTGCATATAGACTTGATTTAAATCAAGGAATTAAAGGAATATTAAGACTTTTATGGAGAATTTAGTCTGTCGTATTAGTTTTCTTCCTACCTTTGCACCGTGTTAAGGATAATGGCAGGCGGTCGAAAGACCAAATGTCGAAGTTTAATCAAAAAAATAGAAAACAATGAAAAAGATTATGATGACACTCGCTGCTATCGCAGTTGCAGCAACAATGAACGCTCAGGCTTACATCGGTGGTAGCCTTGGTTTCGCAACAGCTTCTCAGGACGGTAACAGCACAACTGTTTGGTCAATTATGCCTGAGGTTGGTTACAACCTTAATGAGAATTGGGCAGTAGGTACTGTAATTGGTTACGGTGAGGCTGGTAAGGATGAGTCTAAGGTAAAGAAGTTCACTATTGCTCCTTATGTTCGTTACACTGTTGCTAAGCTCGACAAGGTTAACGTGTTCATCGACGGTACTGTTGGTTACACTAACACAAAGTACTATGGTTTTAAGAACAACACTTTCAATGTAGGTATCAAGCCAGGTGTTGCTGTAAACCTGAACGACAAGCTGAGCTTCGTTACTCACTTCGGTTTCTTGGGTTACGAGAACTCAAAGGATGATTACGAGGGTGCAAAGGCTGTGAACACTTTCGGTCTGGACCTGAATGGTAACAACCTGACCTTCGGTCTCTACTACAACTTCTAATTTTAGGAAGCATTAAAAATTTGATTTAATACTTTTGTCCGCCCGATTCCTTTCGATGGAGTCGGGCGGATTTCTTTTATTAATTTTTTTAAGAAAGGCACCCCAAAATGCATTTTTTTTAAGAAAATGCACCTCAATATGCATCTTTTTTAAGAAAATGCTCGTAAAAATGCATTTTTTTATTAAAAAAGCTTGCGGAATTAAAAATAATTACTAAATTTGCAGCATCAATTAATTACTAATGGAGAAATCCGAATATTAACTAAACTTAAATTATTATGAAGAAATTAATGATGATTGCTGCCTTCATGGTAGCTGCGCTGAGCGCAAATGCACAGAACGAAGTTGGTCAGATTACTCTCCAGCCAAAGGCAGGTATTAACCTCTCAACCGTTACTGGTGATGGTGATCAGAAGATGAAGGTTGGTCTCGTAGCTGGTGTTGAGGCTGAGTATGGCATCGCTGAGAACTTTGGTATCGCTTTCGGTGCTCTGTATTCTATGGAGGGTTGCCGCTTCAAGGAGGATGGTATGAACAAGTCTCTGAAGTATAACCTCGACTACATCAATATCCCCATCCTGGCTCAGTACTATCCCGCAAAGGGCTTTGCTATCAAAGCTGGTATCCAGCCTGCATTCAATGTACGTCACAAGGCTTCTTACGATGGCGAAACAGCAACTATCGAAGGCATTAAGAGCTTCAACTTCTCTATTCCTGTAGGTCTGTCTTATGAGTATCAGAGCTTCGTACTGGATGCTCGTTACAACATTGGTGTTACCAAGCTTGTGAAGGATGCTAACCAGGGCCGCAACAGCACAATCTCTATCACTATTGGCTACAAGTTCGCTCTCTAATCATTCGTGAAATATAAAAAGAAGGCGCTTCCAAGACGGAAGCGCTTTTTTTGTACACACTGGAACCGACTTTTGTGTTCTATGATTCCTTACTTTATCAGAACCTTGCGCCCGTTGATGATGTAAAGCCCTGGTTTTAATTGCCTGTTCGTCAATTCGCTGTCTGCTATTCTGCGTCCGCTGAGGTCATAGCATCCGCTCTTGTTGGCTTTCATGTCGTCACGTCTTATTTCCTGGATGCCTGTCTCCGCAAAAGTCTTAGCCTCCAGTAAGGCCGATCCTATCACGAAGTCGGCATCCTTTGCGGCATCGGTATAGAATGTGATGACGTAGTCGCCTGTCTCAGGGATATCAAAGTCGAAGCTCTTGATTCTGCTGTTCGTGAACTTGTTGGCAGTGTTGCCTCCTATGTTTTTAGTCGGTTTGTAACTCTCCGATGCCACTTCCTCACCATCAGGTTTCTCAACGGTGAAGATGATGGGTGAGAATTCTGGCTGATTCCAGTTGCATAATTTGGCTTTCAGCTTGTAATGGCCTGCATGCAGCGTCATATAGGAACGGGCAGCATTGTCACCGAATCTTGCCCATGCTTCTTTCTCCTTACCACTAGTGTTCTGTACCATCAGTCCGTAATCAAAACCGCGCGTCTCGTTGGTAAAGCGCAGAATGCGACTGCCCGAGGTGTATGGGAGTCCGCCGCCTACACGCTTCTGTCTGCCATGAGTCACATACCAGTTCTGTGGCACGACACCCTCCGACGTGAAAGTCTGAGCCAGGTCGTAGCTGACCTTCGACTCTACGCAGTTCACCAGACATGAGTTTTCTCCTCTCTTGCCATTCGAGTCTGTCACCACAACGCGCAGCTCGTGTTTGCCAGCCTTAGGAGCTGCCAACGTGGCTGTATAAGGGGCTGCAGTCAACGTTTCAATGAGTGTGTTGCCATCGTATATCTCCACTTTCACTATCTCGCCTTTGGTAGCTTTGGCGGTAGCTTCGATGGCGATATCAGGGAATACGCCTCCCATCTCTGGGGTTATTCTGAGATAGGTGGTCTCGCCTGCTGGTTGGGTGATTCGCGCTTGAGGCTGGTTTAGGGTGAAGCGCTTGCAGAAGTTCCAGATAAGGTGGCGGTTCTGGTCGGTAGGCCAGTGGCCACCATTATTATATGAATAGAGCCACACCTCGCCACCATCGGGTCCGCCCGTCCATTTCTCCATGTCACCATCCTGCCAGGCACCATTGAATGGCTTGAACCCTATCGTTTTCGAATACTGAGTATGGTTATCATGCAAGGCATAATTCTCGATATAGGCATGAATGCCGTATTTCTCATAGCCGAACACATCATCGCCATAGGCTATACACTCCAAGAGATTCACGGGCTTCCGACAATTGTTCCAGGGCTCCTCAGAAAACTGGATGCCGCTGGTAGGCGCAAAAGCCGCAATCTTGTCCTGCATGTTGGCTATGCAATGGTGGATAAGCATGGAGCCCATCGAGAAGCCCGACCAGTATACCCGGTCTTTGTCGATATCGAAACGGCTGGCCATCTCGTCGATAGTCTTGATCACGAAGTTCTGGTCCTTTGTCCCGCCAACATCCCATGTGTTGCCGTCGCTGCGCAAATAAGTGACGACAAACTTCGCTGTATCAATCATCTCGTAGATCTTGTCAGAACCATACTGGTATTCAGGATCTTGGTTCATGCCGTGCGTCACGATAAATAATGGCGACTTGGCAGGCAGCTCATTGGGGGTAAAGACCACCATGTTTCTCTTCTGGCCGTTCACGGTGATGTCAATCGACTGTTGCTTGTAGGCAGAAAGCTGCGTAACAAGCAGTAAAAACTGAATAATAATGATAATAAATCGTTTCATAATGGTTAAAATTACACTAATTGCCTGCAAAGGTACGAATAAGTGAGTGAATATGCAAATTTATTTGCAATTTTCCGAACGAGAGTACCTTCGTAGAGACGACGGCACGCTGGGTCCGAACTTCAAGACGATGCCAACCAACATGGCGATCGCCCACTACACTTTCAAAGTGTACTGCGAACTTTATCAATTCCATTATTCCAATTATTCCAATTCCAATTAGAAAAATGAGCATACACACCCTCTTTATATATTATATAACTAATTGATATATAGATAGTTATATATATAATAAGCGGAATGGGGATACCTAAAAAATAAACTGGAATTGGAATAACTGGAATACTCGGTCATCAGTAATTCATCTAAAAAGCTATAAATCAATGAGATACGGCATTTCAAAACAAAAAACACCTAAGATGCCATACCTCGGCAAAGGGACAGAATGCATCAAAATCCTGCTCTCGCAGGCCTCAAAAACATGCTAGAACCGCCATTATCCGCCAATAACCCTGCCTTATTGCGAAATAACCCAGGGTTATTGGTCACTTCTTTTTTTATGCCTGCTTGATATGAACGTCCTGCTGCGGGAACGGTATCTCGATGCCGTGCTGGTTGAGCGTGTCGTAGATGCAGTTGAGCACGTCGCTGATGACGTAGGACTTCTTGGGTGCTTCGGCCCAGACGAACATCTTGAGGTTGATGCCTGAATCGGCCAGTTCGCCCACCACCGACTTCACGCGCTTTGAATGGTCCATCCACTTGTGGTTCAGTTGGTTGACAGCTGCGTCCACCAGTTCGACCACCTGCTGCAGATTCGAGCCATAGGCCACGCCATAGGGGATGACCGCCAGGACATAGCCGTGATTGCGCGTCAGGTTCTTATAGTTGTTGGTGAAGAGCTGCGAGTTCTGGAAGGTGATGATTTCGCCATAGAGCGATTCGACAACGGTCGATGTATAGCTGATGTTGGTCACCTTACCCATTGTGCCGTTCACCTCGATCCAGTCGCCCACGCGGATGCGGCCCGTCATGAGCGAGGCACCGTAGAAGATATTCTCGATGATATTCTTCGATGCAAAACCGATACCGGTAGAGAGTCCGCCGGTGATGGCCAGGAGCCACGAGACGCTGATATGCAGGATGCTGAGCGAGACGAGCAGCCACGTGCCCCATATGAATATCTGGATGACGTTCTTCGACATGGCAGTGCGGCTGTCGGCGGAATCGGGGTCGCGGTTGACGTAGTGCAGGTTCAGTAGTCTCAAGATCGTCTTGCTGAGCCACGAGAAGAAGAACCACAGGCAGATAACCATCGTAAGTTTGAGGATACTGATGGTGAAATTATCCTGCTGGGTGGTTCCCGAGAGGTCCGTCGAGTCGGTCAGGTCGATGAACTTGTATTTGAAGATATCCCAGCAGAGGTCGCTGAGGTTGAAGACGTCAGCCGCCCACCAGACGCTGAGCATGACGCTGCAGACACCCATCGTAGGCAACACTACTTGGTACATCAGGTCGTAAACCCACGTCTTGGTGACGGGTGCCTCGGCCAGTTGGCGACGCTCGCCGTAGAGCTTGAGATATTGCGACAGGCAGGTGATGGTGAGGATGCACGTGAGCTGCATGATCCACCAGATGAGCACCTGAACGGCCAACAACGTGTAGCCCGTCCACGAGCAAACGACGGAGGCAATGAACACCACGAGCGAGATGTAGGTGAAGAACATGTCGGAGCGTGGGACGTTGCGGTTATGGCGTCGGATGACGCTCCACTGCCACAGGGCGCAGGCAAGTAGAATAGGCGGGAAGAGGATATTTACTAATTCATTGGGAATCAGAATAATGCGGAAGGCGATGACGAGGAATCCCACCGTTATCAATGGGGTGTAGATGCGGAAGGCGCTCTTGATTTGGTCGCCCTTGACGCGTAGTAGCAGCGAGAACAGGATGACGCCTAAAAGCCAGGCGTAGGTCACCAGCAGATTGGCGGCCATGATGAAGAAATTCTGTTCGACGGTAGCCAGCGTGACGCCGAGGATGATGGCAAAGGTGACCGTCGTCGTAGCCATCGTGATGCAGGCGCGTTTCTTCATAAACTCCTCGGTGCGGAACTTCTTGGGCACCACATAGCGGATGACCACGAAATTGAGCAGCGTGGCCAGAATGGCATAGAGGATGACGCCCATAAGCAGTCCGAAGATGAAGCGCGAGTCCCACTGGGAATTGTCGGTAGGCCGGTATTTCTTCTCTACGGTACGCGACATGAAGCGCCAGTTGCGGTTGAAGTTCTGGAGAATATTGAAATAGGAGTCGCCACCATTGCGGAAAATGCCCGTCTGGATGTCGTTATAGCGTTTCTGGGCATAGTCGTTCATTCGCGACAGGCGTTTCTCCGTGTGGTCGTACATCTCGATGAAGTCGTTCAGCTTGTCACGGTTCTTCTCGAGTTTCTCACGTATCTCGTAAGCCAATGCCAGACAGGCTGTACGGTCCTTCTGTGCCTGGGGACTGAGCACGCGCTGGGGCATCGAGTTGAGCGTTCCGATGAGTGAGTCGTAGCGCGCTATCTCGCCCTCCGTCTTGCTCATAAATTGCTTGAAGGGCACGCGCTGGCGCTGGAATTCCTGATATTGCTCGGTGGCCTCGTGGCAGGCGTAGGTCAGGTCGAACACGTACTCTTGTTTCTGGGAGTATAGCATCAGCGAGTTCTGGTCTGAACGTTTCATGGTGGCAATGAGCCTGTTGCGCATCTGTTCGCTGCGCTTGTTGTCGAGTTCGGAACGTTCCGACAGTTCGTTGTGTTGGGTGTTCAGTTCGGCACGCAGTATCTGTAACGTCTGTGCCAGGTCTTTCTCTTTCAGCACGGCATGGACGCTCAGCGTGGCTAGCAAAATGACTATAATAGTAAGAAATCGCTTCATTGTTTCGGTAAATTTTCGGCAAAGATACAAAATAATTGAGAAATGAGCGTTGAAAATTGAAAATTATCGTTATCTTTGCAGAAAAATTAACGAAATATGATACTAATAGCTGATAGCGGAGGCACCAAGACCGATTGGTTGCTCATCCATTCTTCCGGACTTCGGAAAGGCGAGGTCATCGCCACGTTCCACACACAGGGCATCACGCCTATCCATCAGACTCCAGACGCCATCCGCCACATCTTGGGACAGGAACTGATGTCGCAGTTGTCAACATTTCCACGGGCTCAGCTCATTGACTCGGGGGTATTGGAAAAGCCCTTGATGTCCGACTTGGAGGTGTTCTTCTACGGTAGTGGCTGTACGCCAGCCCACGTGCCTATGATGAAACAGATGCTGGGCGAAGTGTTCGACCCCCAGAAGGTGGAAGTGCACAGCGACCTGATGGCGGCTGCACGCGCATTGTGCCAGCACGAGGAGGGCATTGCCTGCATTCTGGGCACGGGAGCCAACAGTTGTTTGTATGATGGTAACGACATCGTGCAGAACACGCCAGCGCTGGGCTATATCCTTGGCGACGAGGGCGGTGGAGCCGTCTTGGGACGCATGTTTATGAATGCCATCTTCAAGAATCCGGCATATGCATCCATCCGCGACGAATTCCTGGCTGAGACGAAGCTGACGCAAGCAGACATCATTCAGAAGGTGTACCGCGAACCGCTGGCAAATCGTTTCCTCGCCACGACGTCGCTGTTCATCGTCGAACGGCAGAACAACCGCCTGTTGCGCGACCTGGTGATTGAGAATTTCCGTGAGTTCTTCCGCAAGAATATCGTGCCTTACAAGCGTCCCGACCTGCCTGTACATTTCGTCGGTTCTATGGCACACCACTATCCTGCAGCTTTGCAGGAGGCTGCAGAGGCAGAGGGATTCCACGTGATGTCCATCGTCCAAAGTCCGATAGACGGCTTGATGGCCTATCACTCAGGAAAGACGGCTTGATTGAGAACGTTCAACGTTCAATGTTCAACGTTCAATGTTCAACGTTCAATGTATTTTTTCAAGCCCTGACGCAGGAAATCGACGTAGGCTGCTACGTCCTCATCATACGAGCGGCTGCCCATCAATGGGTGGCCCTCATTGTTTATCAGCACATAAAACGGCTGGGCATTGGCGCCGAACTTGGTACGCTGCAGGTAGCTCCACTTGTCGCCCACGGTGCGCAGGGTGCGTTGCTGGCCGTTTTCCGTCACCTCGATGGGTTCTGCCAGTGGCGTCTTGTCGTCGACATATAGCGATATGAGGACGTATTTCTTGTTCAGCAGATCGGCCACCTGCGGGTCGCTCCACACGGCAGCTTCCATCTTGCGACAGTTGACACAGCCAAAACCCGTGAAATCGACGACGACGGGTTTGCCTTCGGCCTTAGCGGCGGCCATGCCTTGCTCGTAGTCGGTAAAGCCTGCCTCGACGCTACCTTGATAGAGGTTGAAGTCCTGCGTGTTCATGGGTGGTGTAAAGGCGCTGATGGCCTTACACGGAGCACCCCACATACCTGGAATCATATAGACGGTAAAGGCCAGCGAGGCCATTGCCAGGAAGAATTGCGGCACGTTCGTGCGACGGTCTTCGTCGTCGTGGGGGAACTTGATCCAGCCTAGCAGATAGGCGCCCAGCAGTCCGAAGATGACAATCCACAGGGCGAGGAACACTTCGCGGTCGAGGATGTGCCAGCCGTAAGCGAGGTCTGCCACGCTGAGGAATTTCAGGGCAAAGGCGAGTTCGATGAATCCCAGCACGACCTTGATGGTGTTCATCCATCCGCCCGACTTGGGAGCCTGCTTGAGCAACGACGGGAACAGGGCAAAGAGCGTAAACGGTATGGCCAGCGCAATGGCGAAGCCCAGCATGCCGATGGTGGGTCCGAGGATGGAACCCTGCGTGGACACGGCCACGAGGAGGAATCCGATGATGGGACCTGTGCACGAGAACGACACCAACGCCAGCGTGAAGGCCATGAGGAAGATGGAGAGCAGTCCTGTGGTGCTTTCCGATTTGGCATCGACCTTCGACGACCACGACGCGGGCAGCGTCAGTTCGAAGGCGCCGAAGAAGGATGCCGCAAATACCACCAGCAACAGACAGAACAGGATGTTGAATACGGCATTGGTGGCGAGGGCGTTGAGGGCGCTGGCACCAAAGAGCAGTGTGACCGCCAAGCCCAGCAGGACGTAGATGACAACGATGCTCAGTCCATAAACGGTGGCCTCGCGGATGGCCTTCGAGCGTTCCTTGTTACGTTTCAGGAAGAACGAGACGGTCATGGGGATGATGGGCCACACGCAGGGGGTAAACAAGGCGAGGAAACCACCCAGCAGTCCTTCGAGGAATATCATCCACAGGGCAATATTGGTGGTGTCGGACGTTTCGCCGTTCAATGCCTGCAGTTCGCCAATGACGGGTTGCCAAAGGGAGTCGGAAGATGGCTGAGGGCTGAGGGTTGAAGGCTGAGGGATGGAGTCTGACGAAACAGCCGCTGTGTCTGGCACCACTGGTGCGACGTCTTCCGCTTTCGTTTCTTCCGTCTTCGTCTCTTCAGCTTTCGCCTCCGGCTTCTTGTCTATCGTTCCGCTTGCGGCGAGATCAATGGTGGAAGGCGGCATGCACATCTGGTCGTTGCAAGCGCCATATTCCACGTAGCACTTGATGTCGTACTTGGGCTGGGTGAACTGTATCTTCTGAACGAAGGTCACCGAACCCTCGAAATAGCGCACCTCCATGTCGAACATCTTGTCGAACGCCTTCTGCTCCTTGCCGCGGGCCTTCAGACCTCCCACGGCTTTTGCGCCCTCCATCTTGTCGGCATGGAACGTGGCCGAAATGGGACCGCCGTCACCCAAGCCGGTGGAATAGACGTGCCACCCTGGGTCGATGGTGGCTGAAAACAGCAGTTCGCCCTCGCTGTCGCTGATTTTCTTCAGTTCCGAGCGAACGTGAACGGGGTCCTGCATCTGGGCTGCTACGGTCATTACCGCCAGGAGCAGTATGAATGTCGTGAATACTTTTTTCATCTTCGTTGTCAATTTTTCCGTGCAAAGATACGAAATATTGCAGAAAATTTCGTACTTTTGCAGCATAAAATATACTAAAACGACAATGAAACACTTCTTTTTACTCTTCGTCGCCGCTGCGCTCGCCGTGGGTTGTGCGCAGAAAACCGCTGACAAAAACGACTTCGTACGCGTGGAAAACGGCCACTTCGTGCGCGCGGGCAAACCTTATTATTATGTGGGTACCAATTTCTGGTATGGTGCCATTCTCGGTTCCGAGGGGCAGGGCGGCAATCGCGAACGTCTGGCGCAGGAACTCGACGCGATGAAGCGCATGGGCATCGACAACCTCCGCATCCTCGTGGGTAGCGATGGTGAGCGTGGCGTCAAGACGAAGGTCGAGCCGACGTTGCAGGAGGCCCCTGGCGTTTATAACGACACCATTCTGGCTGGTCTCGACTGGCTGTTGCAGGAGATGGGCAAGCGCGATATGGTCGCCGTGCTCTACCTGAACAACTCGTGGGAGTGGAGTGGGGGATACGGCTTCTATCTCGAGCACGCTGGTGCTGGCAAACAGCCGCGTCCTGATGATGCAGGCTATCCGGCCTTCATGCAGGCCATGTCGAAATATGCCACCAACGAGAAGGCTCATCAGCTGTTCTACGACTATGTGCGGTTCATCATCGGTCGTACCAACCGCTATACGGGACTGGCCTACAAGGACGATCCTGCCATCATGTCGTGGCAGATTGGCAACGCGCCGCGAGCATTCTCGACGGAGGCTTTGCCGGCCTTTGAGAAGTGGATTAGCGAGGCTGCGGCACTCATCCGCGAACTCGACTCCAACCACCTCATCTCCATTGGTAGCGAAGGTTCGTGGGGTTGCGAAAACGACTACGGTTGCTGGGAGCGCATCTGTAGCGACCAGAATGTCGATTATTGCAATGTCCATCTGTGGCCTTACAACTGGGGCTGGGCAAAGCCTGACTCGCTCATCGAACATCTGCCGCGTGCCTGCGAGAATACGAAGGAGTATATCAACAAACACTTGGTCATCTGCGACCGTATCGGCAAACCGCTCGTGATGGAGGAGTTC
>JAEEGK010015804.1_pt1 | contig 16668 bp, 17 predicted proteins | sample 8958771 | NCBI WGS metagenome assembly JAEEGK01 (sample SAMN16246547, study PRJNA631951) | gut metagenome | biome: gut microbiome; feature: rumen; material: SC-attached | host: Bos | place: Iran: Karaj | collected 2018-10 | reverse complement strand
CAGGCTGTGCCGTGTTATCTGCTGGATAAGGACCTTGATTATCCCGACCGGGCTTATCCAGTACCTGCCAATGCCAAGGGCCACCACAGCCACCAGGACTGTGGCAATGCCTAGTATCATGACTTTGACTGTGGCCCTGTGTGACATCATTCCCCCATCGGATTCCCATTATATCTGAACAGACATAATGGCGCAAGAATCATGTGTACTTATTTTCCCTTTATATGTACAATGTGCCCTATGGGTCTTAAGAAGCGCCTAAAGAGCTGGTTCTCCAGACGCTACGGCGATGATGAGTTCGAGATATTCCTCTATGTGATAAACTTCGCGCTGCTTTTCGCGGCCTTCATACCGGATCTGCACTTCCTGGTGTTCATCGCGATAATAGGATTCATCTACACGACATTCAGGGCAATGTCATCGAACATTGAGAAGCGTTCAAGGGAGAATGAGATTTTCCTTAAGATTATCTTTCCTCTGAGGAAGAGGAAATGACATCATCGTCCTTCAGATGAGATGACACAAGGATCTTGTGGATGTCTGAGTAGCTGAGGTCCTTGCCCTCCTCCATCAGCTTCTTGCGGAGGTTCTTGAACTTGTACATCATGGCATCGGCATTCTCGATCGCATCCATTATGCTGGCCTCACCCGGTGAATACGGGGCATAACCTGTTGAGACGAACGGGAGGTTCGTGACGGTAAGGCGGGCATCCTCCATTGCGGCATGGATCTTCTCGATTATCTGCTCGGGGTCACATGGGATTCCGGGGACAATCACGCAGAACTCATCTCCGCCTGTCCTGTACACGCGGCTGGAGGCAGGCACATTCTCCTTGAGGATCTTGGCGACGGTCCTCAGGACATCGTCACCGAAAAGGTGCCCGAATGTGTCATTGCACTGCTTGAAGTAATCGATGTCCACGCTGATCAGCAGGCTCCTCTCATCAAGCTGTGAGATCATGCTGTCATAGCTGTGACGGTTCAAAAGCATCGTCAGGCTGTCCGTGCTCTGGACCATGGCGACATATGTGATGTAGAAGAATGAGAGCGTTATCGCAAGGACTATGTAGTCCACGTGGATTGACTTGTCGATGTTGTGGAGCGCAATTCCAAGGATCATGAACACCAGGATCAGGTAGAGCGTCCACGAATGGCGGCCCTGATACTGCCTGCTCAGACGGATTGTGCCGATCAGAAGGCAGAGGCCCTGGAACACATAATCGATTATATAGATGAAGTACAGGCGTCCGTGGTGGTACACATTGGCCGCATCCACATAGAAAATGAAGCCAAACACGGATGACAGGGCTATCATCACGAAATTGAATATCACGCCGCCAAGCATCACACCCAGCAGCTTGCGGTCATCGGAGATGGCGGGCATGAGTGCAAGGGGAATGAGCGGGGCAGAGCACATCTCCAAAGCCTTCACGATGGTATGAAGCCAGATGACACTGTTCGAATGCTCCAGGAAGGCCGCGCCCCACTCGAAAACAGCTCCGATTATGACAATGAGGAATCCCCTGCAGAACTGCTTCTTCTTGAGCGGGGTCAGAATGGGACTGACACCAATGATCACACACATGATAATGCAGGCAAGGACCGCCATGAGTATCGTTGCTGTGTAGAAATTTGACATCTTAACCCTCTCCGTATTCTGAGCTTTTACTTCCCCAGAGCCTCAATGTAAAAACTCACCGGCCTGAATCCGTCGTTACAGGATATCATAGCCGAATTCTTATCCTTCATCCATCCATCATAGAAGTTTCCGCCCCCATTTGCAAGTTCCTTTACAAACGGCTGCATGACAGACCATGCGCTGTCACACATGCCATCGGGACATTCTCCTTCCCTGGATATGAAAACCTGTCCGATTCTCATGTCACAGGCATGCTCTATGGGGTTCTCATACTCCTTCATCAGATCCTCATAGACAGTCCGGCGCATGACCGTGATCCTGACGTCTCTCATGCTCACTCACCGGGATCCGGTCTGAGGACCTTACCTATGTTCCATAGATGAGAGGCATTCTTTGCGGCTGTCAGGCGCTCCTCCTTTGTCTTGTACGGGATCTCGGCAGTGTGCGCGCCGCAGTCAAGGCAAGAGACATAGAAGCACCAGCCGCCCTCTTCCTCAAGAGCTCCGGTACCCCTGCAGAGCGGGCAGTCCTGAAGCTCAATTTCCTTTAATATCTGTTCCATCAGCTTTCTCCAGCTTTTTCTTCAGATCGAATCCGAACGTCGAATCAATGGCGTGCACAGGACAGGCCGCCTTGCACTTTCCGCACCTGATGCATTCGGCTTTGTTGATGTCCTGTGTGCATCTGACGTCCATCGGGCAGGCTTTCTCGCACTTGCCGCATCCTATGCACTTTGACTTGTCCAGATGCATCTGATAAAGGCTGAAGCGAGAGAAAAGACCATATAGCGCCCCGAGCGGGCAAAGGTACTTGCAGAACGGCCTGTGAATCATCGTCGATGATATCAGGACAATCAGAAGCAGACAAGTCTTCCAGCTGAACAATATCCCGATCATCTCCTGCATTACAGGATTTGCAAGTATCAGTGATAATCCGGCCACCGTTCCTGCCGGACAGACATATTTGCAGAACCAGGTCTGACCCATGTCCAGGGGGTTGCGGATCAGCATCGGGAGAAGAATCACAAGCACGGCAAGGACCACGTACTTCAGATACCTCATGACTCTGTCTGCCTTTTGGTTGATCCTTATCTTCCTGACTGGAATCTTATGAAGCAGGTCCTGCAAAAGTCCGAACGGACATAAAAAGCCGCAGATCAGCCTGCCAAGGACAATTCCGAACAGCATTATCAGGCCAAGAACGTAGAAGCTCATGCGGTGCTTGCGGCTGCTGATGACCGCCTGGAGCGATCCTATTGGACAAGATCCCAATGCGCCAGGGCATGAATAGCAGTTCAGGACCGGCACACAGAGTATCTTTGTCTTTCCGGCGAAGATCTCGCCCTTCACGAAGCCCGCAGCATAGCCGTTGAAGAAGGCGGCGGCCGCAAGCTGGATCAGGTTGCGCTTTCTCTCATGTCTCTTTGTCTCCGGGGTCTTGTCTTCTGCCATATCAGTCCAGCCCTATGCAAGCGAAGCAGATCGCCTTGGCCTTGTTCAGGACAATGGACGCCTCATCGCGGAATATCCCCAGCAGGATGAACGAGACGGCGATTATGATCAGCGCGATCCTGAAGGCGTTCCTGGTTCGGGTCTTCATTTGGTCTTACCGAGAAGAGAGTTGATCTTGGCCCCGTAATCCTTGAGCGGATTCTTGGGCGCTCCGGTTATGACATCCAGGAGATTTCCGTTCTTGTCGACGAATATGGTTGTAGGATATCCGAGAACATTGTAGACCTTGTCGACCTGATCGTCGGTCATCTTCAGCACAGGGAACTTGAGCTCGAAATAGTCCACGATCGCCTCAAGGTCATCCGGCTTCTCATAGGCATCGGCGCAGATTCCGATCAGGTTGGCCTTCTTGGGCAGCTGTGAGTACAGCTTGTTCAGCTCAGGCATCTCATCGATGCAGTATCCGCACCACGTGGTGAAGATATTGATCATGGTCACGTCATAGTCCTTGAAGATGTCCGCGCTGACCGCGTTTCCCTTCATGTCCTCACCTGTGAGGTTAGCGGGGCTTCTGGTGGCGCTTGAGGCCATCAGCAGCGAGCAGACTGATACAAACAAGACGATAAGTATTACTTTCCTACGCATGCTTTAATTATACACGCGCGGGACCTCCAGCACAATGTCAGAATCCGGGAAAGTGACACAGGGATGTATGTGGTCTGTCTCCTTGTCCATGTGGCGCCTGTAGTCATTCTGACCTGAGGCGGTGTATGAGCCGGAGATGACCTTGCTGCGGCACCACCCGCACTCACCGCTTCGGCACTTTGCCGGTGCTGCAATGCCCGCGCGCTCCATGGCGACCAGAAGGGTCTCCCTTGATGAGGCCTTGATGCGGTACGTCTCAGGACCCTGGATGACTGTCAGATCGTAATATGTCTCAGGGCCATCATTTTCCGCACTCACAGGTTTACCGGAGACTCCTATGATCTCACGTCTGACCTTCCTTGCCGGAAGCCCCAGCTCCGAGACAACAAGCTCCATGTGGCGGTACAGTCCCGCAGGTCCGCAAATGAACAGTGAGTAATCCTCAGGCGCATGCGTCCTGATCAGGTCAGCTGTGACAAAGCCGTTCTCAAAGCCAGGCCTCCTCTCTTCAGACAGGATGTGGATGACCTTGACCCTGTCTGTCTGTGAGGCTATCTCATCAAGCTCCTTCCTGAAGAGGATTGAGCTCTCTGTCCTTGAGCCGTAGAGGATAGTCAGGTTGAAGTCCTCTATCCCGTCACGTATGGCCGCCGCCATGGATAAAAACGGTGTTATCCCGCTTCCGCCTGCCACGGCAATGACGTTTTTGCTGTCACGCAGACTGTCATGGCAGAACTGCCCCTCAGGACCTGAGACAAGAAGGCTGTCCCCTTCCTTGATTTTTCCCAGCATGTAGTCTGCGACAAAGCCGCCGGGATTCTCCTTCACGGTGATGCAGAGCCTTCCGTCCTCTGTGTCCTTCGGAGAGGATGAGATGGAATAAGGCCTGGAGACAAGGCTCTCTCCTATCCTGAGCTTTACGGACACGTACTGTCCTGCCCTGAACCAGGCGGCGCTTGTCCCGTCCGCCTTCCTCAGCACAAGGGTCCTTGCCCCCGAATCAGGATGCTCTATTATTCCTAAAACGGTCATATGTTGTGTATGAGGATGCAGTTTTCTTGCGTTTTCGTTTATCGGGAAGCTTGTCTTGATGTCACTGTCGGGTGCTGACTCAATTGCCTTGTCACGCCGGAGCGGCAGGTTCTTGAAGGACAGCATGTCCTTGAGCTTGAAATTGCTGATCTTTATCTTGAGTTTCTGAAGCCTCTCTCTCATACTGCTGCCTCCTCAAGCTCGCGCAGCACCATGCCCGCCATCAGCTCTCCGCACTGGTATGCGGACGAATAGCCGTCACCTCTCGGACCTCCTGCCCCTATGGGCTTCAGGCCTTTGACCGGATAATCCTTCCCCATCTGGAGGCTTCTTGAGATTATGTCGTCCCAGTCCGCGGTCTCATGACCGTAGACACAGCCCTCTGGAGTCCCGAGATAACGGGCAAACGTCCACGGACTTGCTATGGAGATCTCCTCTATGTGGCTCTCAAGGTCTATTCCGGTGTTGTCCTTCAGCTGCCTGATGAGCTTTCTTGCGCACTTCTCCTTGAATGCAGCGTAATCCTCGGGCCTTAGGTTGTCCCAGTCCACGGGAGACCCGAATGTCGTTATGGAGCACATGCATGTGCCTTCCGGGCTTGCCTTGGGGTTCGCCACGTTGTAGCAGACAAAGATGGCGAACGTGTTGTGCTCCATTCCTCTCATTATGTTCGCGTATTCCTTCTCGGAATCCGCGCTGCCCAGCATGAAGATTGAGTAGTCGTTTATCCCCAGCTCTTCCCTTGTCACGTCAAGGCACAGGTGGACTGTGAACATCCTTGCCCCGAACTTCTGCTTCCTGGCGTTGGAGAGCCGTCTCAGCCTTGGCGTCACGATCTCCTTTGGGACCATGCTGCCGTAGACTATGTCCTCGTTGACGTTGGCCAGGGCATAGCGGCAGCTCACATCACCGTAGGATGTGCGTACCCCGCAGACCTTGCCGTCATTGAACAGAAAGCTCTCAGCCCTGCAGTTGAACCAGATCGTGCCGCCCAGCTCACGGAAGCGGTCCTCAAGGGCCACGGAGAGCTCATGGGACGTGAACGCGGGAATGTAGGCGCCTTCCTCCATGTAGGAACTGACCATCATGGCATAGTGCAGGAACGACATGCGGCTCATGTCGACTCCGAGATATGACCAGTAGGTGGAAAGTATGTCGATGCACTTCTGCGGGAGCCTAAGGGCCTTGAACACGACCTTGCATGAGTGGGACCCGACAATCAGCATGTTGGAGAAATGCTTCAAGGCATAACGGATGTTGTAGTTGGTCCCGTCGGAGAAATAGCCCAGACCCTCGTTGATCTCGTCAAAGAGCCTGAAGAGCCTCTCCATCTTCTTGCGGATGCCCGGGACCTCTCTCTCCATAGCGTCTATCATGGCCTCTTTGCCGCACGGCATGGTGATGTCCATTGGGCTTCCGTCTGAGAAACGTCCCACCGCACGGAAGCAGTCCTTGAGCTCAACCCAGTTGACCCTGACCCCCAGCTCATCGAACATGCGCCTGATTGAGCCGGGCTTCTCCTTGCTTCCGACCGAGCACAGCTCATGAAGCGAAGGATCTATCTCGAATCTGCCGCGCACATAGGACGTGGCGCAGCCTCCGGGAACATTATGCTGCTCCACTATGAGAGTACGTTTTCCCGCTTTCTGAAGCTTGATGGCTGCAATGAGCCCGGCATTGCCGGCTCCGGCCACAACAACATCGAATTCCTTGTCCATGAGACTAAGATAACCCCGTTTGCTGCAGGAAAAAATAGTCAATCAATACTATTTTCAGTTCATAAGCAGTACTTACATAAACACCTCATGCTCTGATAGGATTATCTGTGATGGAGAAACTCAGCCAGCTCTCTTTTTTGATCAAACCCGCCTCATCGCTCTGCAACCTCAGGTGCAGGTACTGCTTCTATGAGGATGAGTCGGAGAACAGGGCTCAGAAGTGCTACGGCATCATGAGCGCAGAGACTGCGGACAGGCTCATCGCCTCTGCTGTGGATGCAACATGTGACGGGGCCATGATCTCAGTAGGCTTCCAGGGCGGAGAGCCCACCGTTGCAGGGCTTGATTATTTCAGGCACTTCATCGAGGAGGAGAAGAAGTACCCCAACAGGCGGTTCACCCACTCCATCCAGACCAACGGCTATGCCCTTGATGAGAGCTGGGCATCTTTCCTTGCACAGAACAACTTTCTTGTGGGGATCTCAGTCGACGGCTACAAGGACCTTCACGACCTTCACAGGCTCACAGCGTCAGGAGAGGGCTCCTTTGACAGGATCGCTTACAATCTGGAGCTGCTGAAGAAACACAAAGTCGAGTTCAATGCCCTCTGCGTGGTGACAAGACAGTGTACGGAGCGTCCGCACAGGGTCTACAACAGGCTCAAGGCAATGGGCTTTGAGTACCTGCAGTTCATAGCATGCCTGGATCCCATAGGAGCAGAGCGCGGAAAGCAGAGCTACTCCCTCAATCCGGAGGATTACGGACGCTTCCTCTGCGCCACATTCGATGACTGGTACAAGGACTGGAAGGAAGGACACTTCACCAGCGTCAGGCAGTTCGATGACTACATCCACATCCTCACAGGTGTCCTGCCGTCATCATGCGCTGCCTTGGGAAAGTGCGGGTCATATCTGGTTGTGGAGGCTGACGGCAGCCTCTATCCATGCGATTTCTATGTCCTGGATGAATGGAATATCGGAAAAATCGGAGAAGTATCTGTAATACAGGCCATCAATTCAGAGAAGGCCAAGAACTTCAGAAGTGACAGCGGAAGGCTCCCTGCGCAATGCAAGACCTGCTCCTGGCTTCCCATCTGCCACGGAGGCTGCAAGAAGGACATCAGTCTCAATGATGCTGAAATACCCGAGAACTATTTCTGCCCCGCATACCGCTTCTTCTTCGAGTATGCCTCAGAGCGCCTGATGGAGGTCGCAAGAGCCGAGTATCAGGCCAGGAGATATCAATAGAGGTCTCTTCCTTCAATCAGATCATAACGGTCATTTGTGAAGTTAAATCCTGCCGAGCAGATAAAGCCTATCCTGTTGCATGCAAGATCAACAATTGATCTGACCTGTCTCTCTTCTTCCTCACATTCCTTAAGGGTCATAGGACTTTCGAAAAACTTCACCTCATAGAAGTCGTAGCCGTCAGACCGCTTGAGGACACAATCGAATTGTCCGTTCCTGCGGTTCTTTTTGTCATCATACCAGAACGTTCCGAAATCCAGTACACCTTCAAGCTTACCATCATGAGCCTGCCGGATGAGGTATTGATTGGCAATCTTCTCAAATCGGTAGCTGATAAAGGTGTTCAATGTTCCTGAAATGGCATTTCTTAAGAATTCCTCAGGTCCGAACTTGTATATGAGACTGTCAAACGAGAACACATATGTGAAATAGAACCGCATGAGATTATCACTTATCTCATAGAATTGTTTTTTCTTGTCATTCTGGGCATTGATCGGAACGACCTTTGTAATAGTCTCCATGTTCAGCAGATTCTTCAGCTGCTTATCCAGCAGACTTGAATCCTCAAATCCTATCAGTGAGCAGATTTCATTAAAGCGCTTTCTTGAATTACCGATTACCTCAAGGATCCGGATATCAAAGGCCTTCTGTATCTCCCTCAAGGCTATGTTCTCAATATAGGATCTTAAAATGCTGTTCGGCTCCAGCATCAGGTCAATTATGTTCTGCTCTACTGATTTCCCGAAATCAAGGTTTGTGAGAACGTAGGGAGAACCTCCGAAAACCGAGTAGAATCTGATTTTCTCTCTTACCGGGAGCTCCGGGCAGAAGCGCGATGCATCCAGATAGTCGAATTCCTCCAGATGGATTATCTTTGTGAATCTGCCGAACAGCGGGTCGGATTCCCTCAAAAGCTCCTTCATGATGGTGATGTATGAGCCACAAAGAACAAGTTTCACATTGGCAGGAAGTGAGTCTGCCACTGCCTGGATGTATGAATCCACCTCCAAGTCCTTCCCGGACTCCTTGAAATACTGATACTCATCAAGGATTATGACCATATCTTTGTTCTGGGCTTTGATGAAGTCAAAGAGATCAAAGATTGTCGAAAATGATAATGTTGAGGACAAGCCAAGAGACAGGGCAACGCTCCTGCAAAGAAGTCGCAGATTGCCTTCATAACTGCTTTTTATGCATAGATGATTGACAATAACACCATCATATTCTCTCAGGGCCTCCTGAATTAAGCATGTCTTTCCAACCCTTCGTTTCCCATAAACCAATATGACACTTCTGTTATTTGAGGCAAACTGTTCCCTGAGTTCGGTCAGTTCTTTCTCTCTTCCAATGAACATATGGTCCTCCGGCAAATAATACTGAAAAATTTTTCAGTGAATTTTTTTTCAGTATAATCAGGTGTGTCTTATTTTGCAAGAGAAAAAGACTTTAAGCAGTTATAATCATCGATGAAAAAAAGCTTCCCCCTTGATTATTGGGGGAAGCCATATTCTTCTGTTGCTAAACTTATTTCACTTCAATGCGGCAAAACCACGCTCCAGGTCAGCGATGATGTCATCGATATGCTCAGTTCCGATTGAGAGGCGGATTGTGTTGCGGTGGATGTTCTGCTGCTCAAGCTCCTCATCTGTCAGCTGCGCATGGGTTGTTGTTGCAGGGTGGATGACAAGAGACTTCACGTCGGCCACATTGGCAAGAAGGGAGAAGATCTTCAGGTTGTCGATGAACTTGTGGGCCTCTTCCTGGCCGCCCTTGATGTCAAATGTGAAGATTGAGGCTCCTCCGTTGGGGAAATAGCGCTCATAGAGATCATGCTGAGGATGGTCAGGAAGTGACGGATGGTTCACCTTCTCAACAAGCGGATGCTTTGACAGATACTCAACCACCCTCTTTGTGTTGTAGGCATGTCTTTCCAGTCTGAGAGACAGGGTCTCAACGCCCTGCAGGAGCAGGAAGGCGTTGAACGGTGAGATAGCAGCTCCCATGTCGCGAAGGATGATTGCACGCACATAGGTCACAAATGCTGCAGGTCCTGCGGCATCGGCGAATGAAACCCCGTGGTAGCTCGGATTCGGGTCTGAGATCTGAGGGAACTTTCCGCTCTTCTTCCAGTCGAACTTGCCAGTGTCAACGATTATTCCGCCGAGGGTTGTGCCGTGACCGCCGATGAACTTTGTGGCAGAATGCACGATGATGTCTGCCCCATGCTCTACAGGCCTGATCAGATAAGGTGTGCCGAACGTGTTGTCAATGACGAGAGGGATTCCGTTTGAGTGGGCAATCTCTGCAACCGCGTCAATGTCAGGGATATCGCTGTTCGGGTTTCCCAAAGTCTCTATATAAATGGCCTTTGTGTTCGGGCGAACGGCTGCGGCAACTTCCTTGAGGTTGTGGATGTCTACAAATGTCGTCTCTATTCCGAATTCCGGGAGTGTGTGGCCCAGAAGGTTGAAGCTTCCGCCGTAGATTGTCTGCTGCGCCACAATGTGGTCACCCTTTTTGGCGAGTGCCTGGATTGTATATGTCACCGCAGCTGCTCCGGCTGAGAGCGCAAGAGCTGCAGAGCCGCCCTCAAGGGCTGCGATTCTCTTCTCCAGCACATCCTGGGTGGAGTTTGTGAGTCTGCCGTAGATGTTTCCGGGAGCCTTTAGTGCAAATCTGGCTGCCGCATCAGCGGAGTCATGGAACACATAGGAGGTGGTCTGGTAGATCGGTACCGCCCTGGCGTCTGTTGCGGGATCGGCCTGCTCCTGACCGACATGAAGCTGCAGTGTCTCAAACTTGTATTTATCCATCTTTTTCTCCCTCACTTTGCTTTGCATATTAAACCTACTGGTTTACTTGGTTTTAATGATACCACTCAAGGCCGCATCTTGTCAATCCGGAAAAGTCAGAGGTTCGAGATCTCCTCAAGGTCATATGTGGTGCCCTGGTAGACGAAGTTCAGCCAGTTGGAGTAGAAGAGGTTCGCGTGAGCCTTCCATGTGACCTCAACGCCGAACTCAGGCTTGTCCGCCACGAAGTAGTTGAAAGGAGGCATTGTGCTCTTGATCGCCCTGTCGCGCTCATATTCCTTCATCAGGGTGCCGCGGTCATATTCCCAGTGCCCGTTCAGGAACACCTGACGTCCGTCCTTTGATGCTATGATATGAGGGCCTGCAAAGTAAGACTCATCAAGAATTTCAAGCTCATCAATGGCTTTCACGGCATCGATGTCAATCATGGTGTACCTTGAATGCGGAACAAGGAACCTGTCATCAAAGCCTCTTGTGAACGGATTGTCATAGCTCTTGTGAAGCAGTGTGTGAGGGAATATCCCTGAGAGCTTGTGGTCCATCAGGGTCTTCTCAATGCCGTAATGATAGTACAGCCCTGCCTGTGCGCCCCAGCAGATGTGGACGGTCGAGAACACGTTCTTCTTGGTGTGCTCCATGAAGGCAGCCAGGTCCTGCCAATAGTCTACCTTCTCGAACGGGAGCTTCTCGACAGGGGCTCCGGTGATGATCATTCCGTCGAACTTCTCGTCCTTGACATCCTCAAAGCGGGCGTAGAACTCCTTGAGGTGCGGCAGGTCCTCCACCTTGCGGTGGTCTGTCTGCATCATGATCAGGACAAGCCTGACCTGCAGCGGCGTGTTTGCCAGCATTCCCATCAGCTGGACCTCGGTGGCCTCAAGCGTGGGCATGAGGTTCAGGATGCCTATCTTCAGGGGACGGATCTTCTGCTCACGTCCGCGGGTGTTGGACATGACAAAGACTCCCTTCCTCCTGAGCTTGTCTGAATACGGATAGTTTTTCGGAAGCAGTATCGGCATAAGGATATGATGTTCAAAAATGCATGATTATTCAACTACTCACCCCATATGCAAATTGAACAAGGAATGAGGAAGGGATATCATTACAAATTATGAGAGACTCTTTGAGAAAGATATACAGGGAGGATTCCCCCTATAAGCCCTACCTGGTCTCGCTCCTGGTGATCGGATTCTCCTACGGGCTGCAGAAAGGAATCCTGGACAACTACCTTGCCGAGATCGTCGCCATGACGGAGTTCGACAGGGGCGTTCTGGAGTTCTTCCGTGAGCTTCCCGGCCTGATGCTTGTGGGCATCCTTGCCGTGATGTACAGGTTCTCCGCAGAGAAGATATACAAGATCGGGGCCCTTGTCGCCCTGGTAGGCCTGATGATGCTCTCTCTTGTTCCAGCATCCAGGGTCCTTGTCACATTGTCCATATGCATCTACTCACTGGGAGAGCATATCCAGCTTGGCATGAAGAACTCCCTGGGCGTGCATTACGCCAAGCCCGGAAAAAGCGGCCTTTCCCTGGGCAAGCAGCATTCCTTCTACGACATGGGAACGCTTGCGGGCTTCCTGATCATAATCGTCCTGTTCAGGATAATCTCAGGAAACTCAACGACATTCAGGATCATCTTCGCGATCTCCGCCGCCCTTGTTCTTGCAGGATTCGTATCATCGCTCAGGATGACAGGCACCAGCCAGACAGACAGCAGCAAGAGACGCTTCTACTTCAGGAAGAAGTTCACCAAGTACTACATCCTGGAGGTCACATACGGGGCAAGGAAGCAGGTGTTCTTCACGTTCGGCCCCTATCTGCTGGTTCTGCACTACGGTGCCAACGCATCTGTCATGAGCATGCTTTTCGCCATCTCCGCCATCTGCGGCACAATTCTCTCACCATACGTCGGAAAGCTCATAGACAGGATCGGATACAAGACCGTCATGGTCTCAGACACACTGCTACTGGTGATTGTGTGCTTCTTCTACGGCTTCTCTGAGTACTTCTTCCCGGTAAACGTCTCGTTTGTGATCTGCTGTGCCATGTATGTGATGGATTCAATCATCTCTCTGGCATCAATGGCCTCAAACGTCTATGTGCAGGAACTTTCCGACGGTCCTGAGGAAACCAGGGCCACCATCGCCACTGGAGTATCAGTGAACCACTTCGTCACAATCTTCGTGGCTCTTCTGGGCGGATGGGTCTGGAGGGCGACCGGAATCCAGACACTTTTCACGATCTCGGCGGTGATCGGGCTTCTGAACAGCCTGTTCGCCTCCACAATAAAGACAAAGCGCAAGAGCCTTGCGCAAGGTGCATGAGAGGTACGGCATGAGTGATTCAAGGACAGCTGAACAGTGGAAGGGCATGGCCCCGTGGAAGGACCGTAAGACAATCGTCTTCATGTCTGATTTCGGGACTAACGACGGTGCGGTCAGCGCGATGAGGGGCGTTGCCTCAAGCGTCTCCGGAGAGCTTAAGCTTGAGAACCTGACCCATGAGATACCGCAGTTCAACATATGGGAGGCAAGCTACCGCCTCATCCAGACCATCACGTACTGGCCTGCGGGTACGGTCTTCGTGTGCGTCATAGACCCGGGTGTGGGCTCAGAGAGGGAGAGCGTGGCCGTGCTGACAAAGTCAGGACACATAATAGTGACCCCGGACAACGGCACCCTGTCCCATGTGCAGAAGGAGATCGGAATCCTCGAGCGGCGCAGGATCTCAGAGACTGAGAACCGTCTCAAGGACAGCCAAAGGTCCTACACCTTCTACGGACGTGATGTGTACGCATACACCGGAGCACGCCTTGCAGCAGGTCTTGTCGACTTCCAGGACGTGGGTCCCCTTCTGGACCCCAGACCCGTCATGCTCAGGGTCGACAGCCCCATCATCAGGGGCAATGACATCGAGGGCACGATCGAGATCCTGGACACAAGGTACGGCAGCCTTTGGACAAACATCCCGGACACATTGTTCTTCTCACAGGGAATGAACTACGGGGATGACATCAGGGTACTGATCAGCTGTGACAAGCGCATCGTCTACGGCTACACCATGAAGGCATGCAGGAATTTCTCAGAGGTGGCCTTAGGCCAGCCCCTTCTATACATCAACAGCCTCCTGAAGGTGAGCATCGCGCTGAACCAGGGAAGTTTCGCCGAGGCATACTCAATCGGAACCGGCGAGCACTGGCACATCAGGATCAGCAAGGAGATCAGACAAAAGGATTGAAGTAGCGTCCGCCGTTGATGATCCCGAGCACTATCGAGGCAGCCAGCATAAGGACACACACCACGACAGAGAATATGTCTGCGGCCCTGAACGGACGCGCCGAATACCAGGTCCTCTTTTTGTCCTTGCCGAATCCCCTCAGCTCCATGGCGTTTGCAATGACCTCAATCCTGTTCATGCTTGAGATTATCAGCGGAAACAGCATCGATGCCGCGTTCTTGAGCCTCTTCAGGAAGCTCTGCTTCCGGCTGGCCATCTCAAGGCCCCTGGCCTGCTGGGCGATTGAGATGTCATGATACTCTCGCTGGATGTCGGGGATATATCTGAGCGCAAGGGACACAGAATATGCGATCTTGTAGCTCACGCCTATCCTGTTCAATGAGGAAGCGAACTCACTGGGGTCCGTGGTGGAGACAAACAGGATCACCACAGGTATCGTGGAAGTGTACTTCAGCACGATGTTGAGCAAATAGAAAAGCTGCTCCTTGACCAGATACACCTTCCACACCAGATGGCATATCTCATGCCTTGTGCCGTAGACCGTCACCCCGTGCTCCGGACTGAAGACAAAGATGAGGAACGTGTTCAGGATCATGAACACGAAGCTGAACCAGAACAGCACCTTCACATCAGAGATCCTCACCTTGGACACGATCATGACAACAACCGCAAGCACGGTGAGGGCTGCAAGAAGCCTTGTGTCGAATGTGATCATCGAGGCAAACGACCATAATATGAGGCACAGGAGCTTGGTCGCACCGCTGAGGCTGTGTATGGGGCTTTTCCTGTCAACGTAATTGAAAAGACCGGCTATTTCCTTGCCTCCCTATCAGCGGTTATGAACCGTCGTATGAAATCCTGAGCGTCATAGATGCCGCACATCTGCGCAAGTGAGGAAAGAGACGTCTCCTTCAGGTTCGCCTCCTCCACCACCTCGCTGTCAGTCAGCACCTCCTCACAGGATGTGTCTGCAATCTTCCTGGAGTCCGACAGCACGACCGCCCTTGTGCAGTACTCGATCATCAGGTGCATGTCATGGGTGATAAGTATTATCGTGATCCCCATCTCGTTCAGGGACCTGAGGAACTCCATTATGTCCGTATAGTGCCTATAATCCTGGCCTGCGGTGGGCTCGTCCAGGATTATGATCTCGGGGTCCATCGAAAGGATCGACGCTATGGTGACACGCTTCTTCTGCCCGTAGGAAAGTGCGCTGACAGGCCAGTTGCGGAACGGATACAGGCCGCAGACCTTCAGGACGCTGTCGACCTTCCTGTCTATCTCCTTCTTGGAAAGCTTACCCTCAAGGACAAGTCCGAGAGAGACCTCATCACGAATCATGGGCTTGCTGATCATCTGGTTCGGGTTCTGCATAACATAGCCAATATGGTCCGCGCGCTCCTTGATGGACATGGAGGCAAGATCAGTTCCGTTCAGGAAGATGGTTCCCTTCTGCTGCCTCTCAAAGCCGCAAATGACCTTTGACAGGGTGGACTTGCCTGCACCGTTCTTGCCGACGATGCTCATCATCTCACCCTTATGGATGGTCAGATCAACTGCATCCAGAGCTTTTATGGCACTGCCGCCATAGGAGAAGGTTATCCCCTTTGCATCAAGGATAACAGGAGCCTCCGCAGGCTGCGGTTTCTCAGGCACGCTGTGATACCAGTTCTGGACCTTTGCGATATCCTCATCTGAGAGATCAAGGGTATCTATTCTCTGCGGTTTGATGTCCTCATTTATCTCAACTCCAGCATATTTTAATGCGGTGATGTACAACGGTTCCCTTATTCCGTTCTTCTTAAGAAGATTCGAGGCAAGCAGCTCCGCGCTGCCCATATCCGCCAGAATCCTGCCTTCACCCATCAGGATCACGCGGTCAATGTCTCTGTGAAGGACATCCTCAAGCCTGTGCTCGATTATGATGACAGTCTTCCCGGTTGTCCTGTGAAGCTCATCGATCATCTCGATCGTGGTCTTTCCGGTAGCAGGGTCCAGGTTCGCCAGAGGCTCGTCAAACAGAAGCACATCCACATCATCCACCAGCACCCCGGCAAGGGAGACGCGCTGCTTGAGACCTCCTGAGAGCTGATGTGGGGCATGGCGCAGGAATGCGGAGACTCCGGTCTTCATGGACACCTCTGCCACGCGCTCTCTCATCTGGTCAAGCGGGATCCTGTCATTCTCAAGCGCAAATGCTATGTCCTCTCCGACTGTCATGCCTATGAACTGGGCATCGGAGTCCTGTAGCACCGTTCCGACTGTCTTGGAGAGCTTGAAGATGTCCAGGTCCCTGAACGAGGATCCTGCTATGGTCAGCTCCCCTGTTGCCTCGCCCGGATAGGATGAGGGAATCAGGCCGTTGATGCAGTGTGCAATTGTTGTCTTTCCGCAGCCTGACGGCCCGCAGATGAGGACCTTCTCACCCTTGCAGATCGTGAGGTTTATGTCATAGAGAGTCGGTTCGGACTGTGACTTGTACTTGAATCCGAAATCCTTGAACTGGATTATTGGCTCGCGCTCCTGCATCCCTTACCAAAAAAACAACGCCAGCGGAACACGCTGGCGCATCTGAGACAGAATAAGGTCAGTCTTCCTTCTTAAGGCTTCCCTCTGCGGGACGTGCCTTTGTGTAGCCGAAGCACAGAAGTGTACCAACGACAGCTGTTGTGACGATGTTGGAAGCACCGGCTACAAGACCCTGTGTGAAGACCTTGTTCGCAGGCTCGGCATAGATCAGGATGTCGAACACAGGAGCCACAACACCCCAGGCCACCAGATGGGCCACAATTTGGAACAGGTTGAAGATGATGATCTTCTTTCCGTCAAACGGCTCATCGGAGAGAGCGAGCTTCTTCGATGCCAGACCCATGATGAATCCGGCCAC
>JAEEGK010015803.1_pt1 | contig 16668 bp, 11 predicted proteins | sample 8958771 | NCBI WGS metagenome assembly JAEEGK01 (sample SAMN16246547, study PRJNA631951) | gut metagenome | biome: gut microbiome; feature: rumen; material: SC-attached | host: Bos | place: Iran: Karaj | collected 2018-10 | reverse complement strand
ATAGCCTCCGGAGCCACGACCACGGCGGAGCTGAAGAATCTGACAGGGGTGGATGTCAACGGATATCTCACAAAGCTGGAGGAACAGTATCAGCTCGTGTCGAAGAAACAGCCGATCTTCGGCAAGCCCACCAGCAAGAACTGCCATTACCAGATCGACGACTGCTTTTTCCGGTTCTGGTTTCGCTTTGTCTTCAAGTACAGGGGCTATATCGAGCTTGAGCGGTACGAACAGCTACGTGAAATTGCATTGCGGGATTTCGACGTGTTTAGTGGCTATGCCTTAGAGCGCTATTTTCACTGGAAGTTCACCGAGACGACGTCGTATGCCAAGATGGGTGCCTGGTGGGATCGTAAGGGATCCGAAGAGATTGATTTGGTGTGCGAAGACGAGCTTGGCGGTGAAATAGCATTCTTTGAGGTCAAGACGAACCCAGGACGATACAGTGACGCGAAGCTCAGGGAGAAGATCGAGAAGTTTTTTGAGAAGAATCCCGAGAAGCGCAATCTTAGGCAGAAGTCCGGGCTTCTGTCTATTGCGGATATGTAGGGCGTGTAGAGGGTTGGGAAACGGTGTTTGCGCTCGGCCCCTTGCGGCACCACTCTAGAGACTGCCTTCGGCAGCGACCTTCGGTCGGTGGATACCCTTCGGGGTTCGCGCTTCGCGCTCAGGCAACCCGACGCCTGCCGGCGCGGGCGAATGGCGCGCGACCACGAACACCGGGCTGTCGCGGCAATCGCTTCGCGATTATGATGCCGCCGCGTTGCGCCATGGCTTGAGTCGTTGCGCGACTCGCCAGCGCATCACGGCGGCATCGACCCTTCGGGTCTGCCGCGCCTCCCGAGCACGAATGCCGTCTTCACGGCACACGAAAACGCCTGCGTCGCAGGCTACACGAATTCCGCGGCAAATCTGCCGCGTGTTCGAGGCAAAAATGACAGGGGACTTAGGGCTGGGGATTTTGTATAATACTCACTGTCAGAACGGGAACGTTGCTGGCCTCATAGCTCTCCGACGAGAACCGCCGCGGAGAGGCCGGCAGGATCGGCCGTCGGTTGCAAACCGGTCTCCTAGAACTACAACATTCTAAACACATGTGGGCACCTCGCAGACCCAATAAAATAGAGGCATTCGTGGTCTCTATGTGCCCAAATCATCACACACAGTGTGACAAAACCTTTTTCAAGGATAGTGGGTTCCCCTGCTGTTGCCGCTGTGTCACATTCGATTCTCTCACTATCACATATTGCAATAAGTGACGGGGAGGAAGGGGGTGTGGGAGCGTAGGCGCATGGGTGCGGGGGATAGCCGGATGGAGGGGCGGAAGGGGTGGGGTAGAGGCGCGCGGGGTGGCGATGCGCCACGGGCCGTTGCGCGATGGATGGCGCGGCAATGCCAGTCAGAGCGCGCATGTGCGCGAAAATGCCGCGCAAGCGCGCGTTTCTGGCGTTTCCGCCGCGCTCCTAGGTGTCGCGTCCGTTGATTTGTGCTATAATATTCGCGTGCCTGCGGAACGAAAGTAACGCGGGTGCTAGCTGAGGCGGGGGAGAAATCCCGCACTGGTGAATTTTGCGCTGACACGCAGACGACGTTCAAGACGAAACTTGCAGGTTTTTGAAAGTGAACGGAGTTTGACGGGGTCGCGCAGACGGTTTCATTCCGTCTTGCGTGTCCTTGTCTTCTCTTTCACTTTCGGGCACTGCAAGGCCTCGTCTTGAGGGAGTAAGATGAGGCACGCATTTTTGCTGTCCAACTCCTCCTCAAGTCAGATGCGCTGATGTGCGCGGAGTTTCGCGCTCCAGCGTCGTGGCATCGCTGCCGTTCGACGCCAACGGTGAAACTGACATAGCTTGGTGGTCGGAGTGCCATCAAGAGGGCTGACAGGATCGGCCATCGGTTGCAAACCGGTCTCCTGAAAATTTGGACAATTACAAGCTGACGCATGGTTTGCAAGACGGTACCCTATTAACAATTTGGGGTGTCGCCTTGGTGTGTGTTTGTCTGGGCTGTCGTAGGCCTTAAGAGCATGCGCCTTGGCGCGCCTCACTAACCAAAGCAGAGAGGCGCGCCTTTCTGTTTGAAGGAGACAGTGGGCAAGGCAGCAAAGAGGCAATCGGGCCAGGGCATCTTACCTCATGGTAAGATGGGTGGTGACTTATGCCATAATCAAAGCAATGGATCAGGCAAGAAGTTAGATAAGCAAATCAAGTTCATTGACCTTTTTGCGGGATGTGGTGGTTTGTCGGAAGGGTTTATTCAAGCTGGTTATACCCCTGTTGCTCATGTGGAAATGAATGAGGCTGCCTGCTTTACGCTCAAGACCCGGATGGCATATCATTGGCTGAAGAAAAATGGTAAGCTTGCCGATTATTGCGCTTACCTGAGAGGTGAAATTTCACGGGATGAATTCTACGAAAAGATTCCTTCGCAAATCCTTGATTCTGTGATCAACGAAGAGGTCGGCGAAAAGACTTTAAAGTCTCTGTTCAAGAAGATTGATGAAGCGAAGGCGGGTGCTGCAATTGATCTGATCGTGGGCGGTCCGCCATGCCAGGCGTACTCGCTGGTGGGACGGGCTTCAGACAAGAGGCACATGAAGGGTGATCCACGCAATTACCTTTTCAAGTTCTACATCAAGTTCCTCGAGAAGTATCAACCGAAATGCTTTGTGTTTGAGAATGTCATTGGGCTGCTGTCCGCGGCAGATGAGAACGGCAAGAAGTATCTGGATATGATGAAGGAGGGCTTCAAGGCCGCTGGATATGCCGTAGATCATCGTGTAATCAACACGAAAGAGCTGGGCGTTCCCCAGGCACGAAGAAGGGTGATTATCATTGGTCAGCGGGATGTTGAAAAGGTTGATTATCCCGCTATAGGCGGTACGGAGTTCGCCTATACGGTCAGTGATATGTTTGCCGGGTTGCCGCACATGAAAGCCGGAGAGCATAGGGAACCATTCAATATCAATGTGAAGGGCAAGGGCCGGGAGGCACTGGAAGCGACATCGGTTCTGGACGAGGACGTGCCAGTTACGCAGCATCAGGTGCGTCCGAATAACGAGACGGATCTTGAGATTTACAGGCGGGCAGTCGAGCTTTGGAACAAGGGTAAGCGGCTCAGCTACGAGCAGCTGCCTAAGAAGCTTCGCACACGGACCAATCTGACTTCCTTTAAGGATCGCTACAAGGTTGTGGACGGGGCGGCACACGCGAGCCACACGGTGATTGCGCACATCGCGAAGGACGGGCATTACTACATACATCCGGACATTGAGCAGAACCGTTCGCTTTCGGTCCGCGAGGCGGCGCGTTTGCAGACTTTCCCGGACAACTATTATTTTGAAAGCGGTTCGCATCAGTCCGGACGCGCTGCGCCGTATCGTCAGATCGGCAACGCCGTCCCCGTGATGCTGGCCAAGAAGATTGCGGATGCGATGAAAGGATTTTGGGCATGAAAAGTAAAACATCTGTGGCATTTAAGACTCGGGCGCGGATCCTTAATCAGCTTGGAGAACAGCTTATTAAGTCTGAAGGCATTGCATTGCTTGAGTTGATTAAGAATGCTTATGATGCTGATGCCACCTTTTGCCGTGTAACAATGGAGAATATTTCGGACAAGGGCAAGGCGCGGATTATTATTTCGGATGATGGATGTGGGATGGATGTGGAGCGCATCCAAAAGACGTGGTTGGAGCTTGGAACAAATTATAAGGAAAGTCTGGCTGCGGATAAATTGACGAAGCGTACGCCAAAGTTCCGTCGAATGCGACTTGGCGAAAAAGGCATTGGTCGATTTGGTGTCCATCGCCTAGGACATAAGATTGACATGTTCAGTAGAACGGCGACATCAAAAATGGAGGCTCATCTTGCTATCGATTGGCGCAAGGCTGAAGAAGTAGAGATGATCGAGGATGTTCCCGTTTCTTTAACGGAAGGTGCTCCGGTTTATTTCAAGGGCACCGAGACCGGAACATATATCGTAATCTCAGACTTAAAAGGAGTGTGGAGTCGAGGTGCGGTGCGTGAAGTGGCGCGAACTATGGCCGCATTGAATTCACCGTTTGAAGATCAGGGAGATTTTTCCGCTGATCTAAAGTTAGAAGGATCTGACGAGGAAAAAAGTTGGCTGGAGGGAGTGATCAGGTTCGAAGATATTCGGGAACGAAGTTTGTACCATTTCGATGTGACGATGGTTGGCGGTCGCATAACGTCGTTTAAATATGATTTTAGTCCATGGAAAGTCCTTGATCGTTTGAAACCTCGTCACGTTGAGTGGAGTGGTGAGAGTGATCTTGCTCGTATGGTTGAGGATCCGACCGGGCGAAAGATAAAGGACATTGATATCTCGTGCATAGGTGAGGTTAATTTTCGCGGCGTTATCTTTGATTTGGATCCAGCCATTTTAAAGCTTGGCGTACAAGATCGCCGTGGTTTTAAGGACTATTTGAGGGATAATGGCGGCGTTCGGGTGTATCGCGACAATATGCGGGTGCTGAATTATGGCGAGAGAGGCGATGACTGGTTGAACCTGAATTTTCGCCGGGTGAACAGACCCGGTGAAAGAGTCAGTTTGAACGTGATCATTGCGGCCGTTAGCTTGTCGCGGGAAAGCAGTGGGGATTTGGTGGAAAAAGCGAACAGGGAGGGGTTTGTTCAAAACGAGGCATTTGAGAAGTTGCAGTCGGCGGTGTTGTATTCGCTTGAACGTGTTGAGGACGAGCGCAACATTGACAAGAGAGCGATTCGCGAAGCGTATGCGCAAAAGACGGAGAATATGCCGATTCGGGCATCGATGGCAGAGTTGAAGGCGGATGTGATAAAGTATGTTAAAGACCCGATCGCACAAAAAAGGATGCAACACTGCATCGAGCGTGTTGAGCAGGATTATGAGGATTTTGCCGATGCGTTTATGACGAGTGCGGGCGCAGGATTGAACCTAATCATGGTTATCCACCAGATGGAGAAGATCGTCAAGAATATCCGCTCTATGCTCCCGAAGAAGAGGGAGAATGATGACGCATTGGTCCGTCAGGTTGAATCACTTGCTGGGTTGATAAGAGGGTACAGCATCCTGATTCGCGAGTCTGAACGCAAGCCGCGTGATTTGTCTGGGATTGTTGCTCAGTCTTTGGCAAATGATGAGTTTCGATTTGAGGCGCACGGGATCCAGATTGAGGAGGCGTATAAGAGTCGGGGGAAAAGCATTGCTGTTTGTACAGAAGGCCATACAATTAATGCGCTGCTTAACCTTTTTGATAACTCAATTTGGTGGTTGGGATATTCAAAGACGCATAATCCAAAGATACGTGTTGATCTTGTTGAAACACCGCAATATCCAAAATCTGTTGCTTTGGTTGTGTCTGATAATGGCCCTGGTTTCTTGCATGAGCCAGTCGCGGACTTGGTCAAGCCATTCATCACCTTCAAGCCCAATGGGATGGGGATTGGATTGCATCTGACGAATGAGATCATGAAGTCGTTGGGTGGCAAGTTGGAGTTCCCCATGCCGGCCGACGTTGAGGTTCCGAAGGAATATGCGAACGGAGCAACGATCGCATTGGTGTTCCCGAAGGAGGTGTAATTATGGTTTTGCCAAGAAATGCTCGTGTAGCTGTTGTTGATAATGTCCCAGATGAGGTTGCCGATCTACTTTCTGTGCTTGCGAAAGAAGGTGTTAGCACCTTGTTTTACAAGGGGTCATCGGAGTTCCCCGCAGCTCCTTTGATTGGCATTCGGCTGTTGTTCTTGGATTTGGAGCTTGAAGGTTTTGAGAATGCTAACGATAAGACAAAAGCTTCGGCGGCGGCTGCAAACCTGAAAAAGTTGCTCGGGCCGGACAATGGCCCTTTGGTGGTTGTGCTTTGGACTAATCATGCCGAAGTGGCTGACTTGGCTAGGCAGTATATGCTTCAGGAGGTCAAGTTGCCATTGTTTGTCGTGCCCATCGACAAGGCAGATTGCAAGGAGGGCAAGTCCTTCGCTGTCGAGAAGATCAAGGGCCAGATTTCCGAGATGCTCGCGCAATCATCAGCAGATTGCGTTGGGCTTTATGTGAATTGGGAGAATGCCGTGTTTGACAGCACGGTTAAGTTATCGGCTCGGTTGTCGGGTGTGGCCGATGGCAATGGTGACAAGTGGTCGGAAATCATGTCTCGGGCCTTCTATAAATTATATAGGGCTGAATGTGGAAAGAATGCGTTGCAAACGGTGCAGGAACAATTCGTCAGCTCTTGTCATTTGTATAACAGCGGATTGATTAGCAACCTGGACGCTGCCATTGCGGAAATGCGCCTGGGGGTGAGCAGCAAGTTTAGATTAAAAGATTCGCCCTTGGGGACAGTGGAGGAAGAAGAGGCACTTACGAGCAAGTTAAATGCTTTCTTGTTCTATGATTCGATGGCGCATGCTGCGGTTGTGCCTGGGGATGTCTTTGCAGTGAGGGATGTGTGCGATAGGAATCTGGTGAAAGCGGTGTTGTATGACTTTGGTGCAAAGAACGATGAGCTGGAAGAGCTTTCTCAATCGGGAGATATTTGTCTTTGCAAGGTCATAATTACACCGCCGTGTGATGTGGCAAATAATAAGAGACTCAGGGTGCCGCCAAAGGATAATGATAATAACAGTAAGTGTGTCCAGTATGAACGCTATGCATGGGCTTTGCTGGTAAGTGGCGATGCGCGATCTCACCTGACGTCGAGTCGAGGCGAATACGCGTATGGTTTCTTGCGCCGATTCGAATTTGCGGGAAAGGTCTGTGATCTGCTCGTTGATCTCTATGCCATTGGTACAGAAGTGATAGACGCCAATTCCATGGACAGGATATTCACATTGAAGCCGATCCCGTTGGCGGACATTCAATCTAAGGCGGCAAATCAACTTAATCGAATTGGTATCTGCGCGGTTAAATAAACCGATTGTGATATCACAGGAAAGAATTAAAGTGAAAAAGACAACAAGTAAAAATCTCGGTCTCTTCTCCTTCTTCACGGGCGCAGGATTTTTGGATCTGGGTTTCGAGAGTGTCGGATTCAGAACCTATATGGCAAATGAGTTGGACCGAAACTTTTCGGAGGTTTATCGCTTTTCGCGCCGGAAGATGAGGCGGCCACTTCCGGTATTCGGACTTCAGGAGGGGGATGTCTGCTCGTATCTTGTTGGGAATCCGAATTCGGAATACTTAACACAGAAGATTGCTGATGCGCGACGCGAAATGGACTTGGTGGGATTCATTGGTGGCCCGCCATGTCCCGACTTCTCGGTTGCGGGAAAACAGGCGGGTGCGAAAGGTAAGCACGGAAGGTTGTCGCAGGTCTATATTGATATGATCTGCGAACAAAACCCCGATTTCTTTGTTTTTGAAAACGTTAAAGGATTGCTTAGCACGGCGAAGCACCGAGCTTTTTTCAATCAAATTATTAGAACTGTGCACAAGCATGGATACGCTACGACCTATCGCTTGATTAATGCGCTGGAATATGGTGCAGCTCAAGACCGCGAAAGGGTAATTCTCGTTGGAATCAAGTTGTCTATTTGTTCGAAACATGTTGATGGTAAAACAGGCGAGATATTGGACTTCCCATGGGATGACTTTGTCGAGTACCCGATGGAGAAGGTTCGGAATGTGAAGTGGCCTACTACCGATATTTTTCTTGAAGATGGCAAATTGGAAGCTCCGAAAGATATTATCAAGCCCCTGTCTATTCAGTATTGGTTTGAGAAAAATGATGTTGAGAATCATGCCAATGCAAATGACTATTTTCTCCCCCGTGCGGGTTTGAGGAAGATGCAAACCTTTGCCGAAGGCGATGATTCAAGGAAATGCTTCAAGAGACCTCATCGGTGGCGTTATTCGCCAACAGCAGCATATGGCAATAACGAGGTCCACTTGCATCCGTATAAGGCGCGGAGACTTTCGGTTGCAGAAACATTGGCAATTCAATCCTTGCCGAAGACGTTTGAATTGCCATCGGACATTCCATTGTCTGCAAAATTTAAGACCATTGGTAATGGTGTTCCATTTGTTGCTGCGAGAGGCGTGGCAGAAACATTGAAGAAATTCCTGGAGGAATTGTGATGGCATACTCGATTCAGCAACTGTTGGCGGATGTCAAGTCCTTGGGCATTGGGAACTCGTTCCCATATGTGAATAGTGATCAGAAAATCTGCAAGTTGGATGCTGTCGATGATGGGCAACAACGAATCTCGTTTACTTTCACAAACAATAAGACCACGCCTCCTACAGTTGAGAATGGTAATTTCACACAGGATAAGCTTTTGTTGGTAGCTAATGCATTGAGTGAGGGGAATGCTATTAACATTGATGCGGTTTTGAATGGAGGAGGAAATAAAAGGGCTGTGCTCGAGTCCTTCCTTGCGCATACCGAACATGTTTTTGTTTGTTATGTAAATGGCGCGAAGCATATCTTTTGGTCTCCCCAACACTTACATGCTGTGGGAAAAATGTGTTATTTTGCACCTGGCGTGGCGCTTGAGAAGTATATGCCAGCGTCACAAATGGAGACTGAATTTAAGCAGTGGTTGGTGCAACAGCCGTCAAGAGGCCAATCAGGTCTGTTCGGATCGGGGCCTGCGTCGACGTATTGTAGCGGGTTGAAGACATGCTTGCAGGACCCTGTATTTGAAAAGGTGTTTGTCAAAAACTTATTTGAAGTGCAGGATGCCGCGTGTTTTGAAGTGCTGGTAAACACGATAAAGAAAGTTCCTGGATATAATGCATACAATCATGGGTGGAATAGTCAAGCATTGAATGCTGCAATGGACAAGTACAAAAAATACTTGGATACGAAAGCGGGGGTTATGAGTGTAGCGAGTAGTGCTACTTCGGCATCAAGTTCTGTTTTTGATGTTTTCTTTGCGGCGATTCGCACGAAGCCGTTCATTCTGTTGGCCGGAATTTCTGGCACGGGTAAGAGTCGTATTGTGCGGCAGTTGGCGCGGGGGTGCTGTCCCGAGAAGAAGGACGGTCAGCCGCATCCGTTGCGTGACGAGCAGAAGCCGGGGAACTACGAGCTGATCCCAGTGCGTCCGAACTGGCATGATTCCACCGAACTGATGGGATATGTCACGCGAATCACGGGGACGGGCAATCCGAAGTATGTGTTGACGCCGTTCGTCAAATTTTTGGTGAAGGCGTGGCTTCATAAGGATGTGCCATTCTTCCTGTGCCTTGACGAGATGAATCTTGCGCCGGTGGAGCAGTATTTTGCCGAATATCTGAGCAAGATCGAAACACGTAAACTTTCCGGCGGTGACATCGTGACGGATGTGCTTGTGGAATTCCCAGATGAGATACTTGATAGTGTACTGAGCGAAATCTCGCGAGAGATTCCTTTGGTTGCGATGACAAAGGAAACTGCTGGAGATGCAAAGTCCGAGGCGAAAAAGCGCGACAAGGATACACTCTATAAGCTGTGGGATGATTTTCTGACCGACTGGCCGATTTCCCGTTTGCGTGAAATGGGTCTTGAAGAATATACAAAGGCAGGTAGTACCGCTACATTCACGTATGCTCTTGAAGCCAAGCTTGCTAATCTGGGGAGTATTTGGGGTGGAAGTGCGTTTAAGTTCGGTATTTTCTCGCGGGATCCGAATGGTAAGCTGAAGGATTATAATCCGAATTCCAAGCAGATAGGAACAAATGAATATGCGTGGTATCGCAAGTTTGGTTTGACGAAGGATGCCGCTTGGAATGCCGTCAAGGAGAAGATTGTGTCAATTGCTGAAGCGGCCGCAAACGGGGATTTTGCCGCGGTCGAGAAGATAGACTTCCCGCATGTTGTTAAGTGGAAAGTCGCGTTCCTCTATCAAGATCGCAAGAATATTAAAATTGTTGATATCTTCAAAAAGGAATGGGTTGTTCTTTTGACTTCGGGAATGCCGCGGAATGCAACTTTTGCCGAGCGGTATCTAAAGTTAAACGAAGATCGCAAGGACATGGATGTTTTCGAGTGGGATGATAAGATCCTCACAAAGCGGCGCGCTGAATTACTTGGTTCCGACGATGATTTTGATAGTGACGAGGAAGAGGAATCGACTCCTGCGGACACTTTGGCTCAATCGCCAGTCCTTGAGATGATCAAACGCGATAAGGGTATCCGTATTCCACCCAACCTGGTGGTGATGGGGACGGTTAACATGGACGAAACGACATGCTCGTTCAGCCGGAAGGTGCTTGACCGTGCCATGAGCTTTGAGCTTAATGACGTAGAGGACATGTATACGATCTCCGAGGATGGCGATCCGGATGTTGCGTGGGGGGCCTTCAACAGCGGGGGCGTAAATCGAGCCAAACAGATGTATGTGACTGCAGAGAATCTATATGCGGAGATAGATGCGACGAAGAAGGCCACGAACATGGCGATCGGCGAGAAGGTGCTTGCTTACCTTAAGGCGATCAATGCCGTGCTGGACAAGACACCGTTTAAGGTCGCCTATCGTACGCGCAATGAAATGATGCTCTATTGCGTTGAGCGCGGAGGCGATCTTGCCAAGGCGCTTGATGAAGTGACAAGCATGAAGATTCTCTCGCGGATTGAGGGCGATGAGAATGCTGTGCGCGTGACGAACAAGTTGGTCGAGTCCGCGGCAGTTGTGCCGACTCCGCTTCCGAATAATGCTCCGAAAAACTTGATTCTGCTTCTGAAGCTTGTGATTCTGAAGCAGCTTGGCGTTGTCGATGGCACGGTCACAAATGCCGCGGTAGCTCCGAGCGTACAGGAGTATGAAACCCTCGAGGGCAAGTACAAGATTTGTGCGGCCAAGTTGGACGAGATGAATGATCGTCTGCTGTCCGGTTATACTGGCTTCTGGCGGTAACGGGGCTTGCTGATGGCTCGACTTGAGATAACGGCCAAAACTGGGGACTTCACCTTGGCGTTCACATACGCCAAGTGGAATGCCGTTTGGAAGGAGGCGGACACCAATGTCGGTGCGTCCAATCTCAAGTCGTTTTATCAGGTTGTCGGGGCTGATGCGGATATTGCATTTGCTCCTGATGATACGGAAAACAGTCTGCCGGTTGTTTCGGGCGGGGATGCGTTCTTCTTTGATAATGTCGGGTACGACGTTTGGCTGGAGTTCGGAAGTGGCTGCTCGGATATGGCGGTTACGGCCGAATCCAAGGCGGTCGAGGATCTGTTTACGCAGCATAAGAATGTCCTGACTGGACGGGTAAATTTCAACAATGACATCGGACGGTCCGACTTCTCATTTCGATACAGGAAGAACGGACAGCCCAAGTCCGTCACATTTACGTTCGAGGTGCTGTCCACGAAATTGGACTACCACAAGGACTGGCAGCTTGTTTTCAATGACGTTGAACGCAAGTATCCGATGCTGGCGGCCGATTATCTGCGGCGGACATACCATGCCTTTGACCGTGAACCGAAGACGGATGCGCCAACGCCTGACCTGATCTGGTGGAATCTCTTCAAGGAAGAGCAGGAGCCGTTCATCAAGGCCTGTGAACTGGTAGTATCTCGCCCGCGGCGCAAGCTCCATCCGATGGTTGAATACCGCCGTGCGGATCAGTTGCGGCGGCTGACTCCGGCTCTTGAGAATGAGTTTGCGGAATATCGGACGGAGACGGCGCGTCTTTATCGTGTGGAGCGGGAGGACATGTCGCATGATACGGTGGAGAATCGCTTTGTGAAGTATGCGATTCGCTTTGTTTCGCTCAACTACGACCGACTTGTTAAAAAGATCGACAAGGATTACGGCGGCAAGCTGTCGGAAACCGAGAAAGATGAGATGACTGCCGTCAGTGCCAAGCTGAAACGGCTTTGCAATCATCCGTTCTTCCGTGACGTCGGTCGTTTCACGGGTTTGCGGCAGGAATCGTCGATCCTCCAGCGGGCGCCAGGCTATTCCATGGTCTGGCGAACTTTCGGGATCCTGAATGCCTCGTACATGCTGTATGATGGATCGCGGCGGTTGCAAACGAAGAATATCGCGGACCTTTACGAAATCTGGTGCTTCCTCAAGGTGGAGGAGATCGTTCGGGCGTGTTGCGCCGACTGGGAGGTGGTGGAGAATTACCAGATGCTGAATGAGAAGTTCGTGCAGCAGTTGGATGAGGGAGAGGAATCTAGCATCATCTTCAAGAAGGATGGCATCGAGCTGGCGAAACTGGTTTACAACCTGAGTGTGCCGTATAAGGGCATTGGCAAGGATGAGAAGGTCTTTACGCCAACGAGCATGGACAATTCCGCGAGTCAGAAGCCGGATATCGTGCTGCGGTTGACCAAGGATTTGGATGGCAACAAGCATTTCAAGATGACTTATCTCTTCGATGCGAAGTACCGCATTGGAAGCCATTACAATCAGATTGATTATCCGCCGCAGGACGCCCTGGACCAGATGCACCGTTACCGCGATGCGATTTATTTCGGTGATTCGTCTAATCCATCTCGGCCTGAGGTGTTAAAGCGGGAAGTGATCGGTGGTTACATTCTTTTCCCCGGAGCGGGCCATATGCCGAGCAAGCCGCAACCGGGACAGAAAGATCACCGTCCGAGGTTTTTGAAGAGCATCGACAATGTGAATATCGGCGCGTTCCCTCTGCGTCCTGGCAATGCTGATAACATCGCAGGTTTGCAGGAGTTCATCAAGGATATCATTGACAAGGATCCTGAGAAGGAAGTTGTCGAGACGATTGCGCAAAAGGGAACGGAGCATTTTGTGGTCTCACTGGATATGATTGTGCGTGATGTGCCGTTGAAGGGTGTCCAAAAGGGTGTTGAGACAACGGGTGTCTGTCCGGTACCAATTGAATTGACCAATAATCCGAAGAAGGTCAAGTGGATCGTCCTGCCTCGTCCGGCAAGCATGCCACCAATCTTTGCAGTTAAGGAGTATGTGGGAATTGAGGATGGCTCCGTTGTTCTTCAGATTCCGCATTTTGCGGACGAGATGGAACATGAGACGCAAGTCCGCTTTTCAAGTAGACAATATCATGTTTGGAAGGTTGAACCTGTTAAACTGAATGAGGCAGAGACCAAGGTGTTCAACCAGTTCAAGATAGATAGCAAGTCAACTGGAGGTGTCTGATGCGGCGGATTGTCAGTCAGATGGAGGTGAGCTTCAGAAGGTATTTGTCTGAAGTGCTTGGGCTGCGAAGTGCAGGGCATTACCTCACGTCTGTTCGAACCGCGGCAAGATATCTGCGTGAAAAGGGTCTGATCGACGGCGAGTTGTTCGAGGTCGAGTCCCTGTCGAAACTTCGTGAGCTGCGGGATGTGCTGTATAGGGATGCGGCGTTCAAGGACCAGAATGTCGCCGGTAACAACATGTATTCGGTTGGGTTGAACCATTTCGTGGACTTCCTCGGGCTGGAGGTGGGAGGTGATGCTGTGGCAGCTCCGAAGGTTCTGACAAATGATGACTTGGTGAAACTGGACGCTCCGATCGCCAAGCCCGCAGAGGCGCCAAAGGTTGTCTATGGCTGGAATCGCGATCGTGTTATTGTCGAGCAGGTTTTGAAGGCGGATAAGTATCTTTGTGAGATAGATGCTCATCACAAGACATTTGTCACGCGGAGGGATGACCAGCTATATCTTGAGGGACATCATCTAATTCCTATTTCGCATCAGAATGAATTTGAGTGGTCGCTTGACGTTTACGCGAACATAATAGGACTATGTCCTAACTGCCACAGGCAACTTCACTTTGGTAAGAAGAGTGAAGTGAAGGACATCGTGAAAGGCTTATACGATTTGCGTGCAGAGCGGTTAGTAAAAAGCGGGATAGAAGTGTCGAAAGACGAGTTCCTCGCTCTTGCAGTTGGTTAAGCGTATTATGATGCTGGGGATATGAAGGGGACAAAGGGTCAAAGCTGAATGCCGCTAACTTAAGGCTCATATGACCTCCTCCGGACGATACTCTGATCGCGGTTTTGTCAGCAGGGGATAAGGCTTTGGACGTCGCTTGACGGCCCGCACGTAGTTTTTCCGCGTCCGTTTCTCCAGCGTGTCCGCCGCGACAACTTTGACGAGCATTGCGAATGCTTTTGCGAGCGATCTTCGGGCGACGCACAGCGTTGGGATGGTCGAGATGAAGGACATTGCCGCAGCCGCCGTGCTGGCTATTCCGCGCCGCTTTCCTGGAGCCTGCCCCCTGGCGATGACATAGCGCAGGAGGTTGTACGCCAAGACGAGGACGCCGAGCTCCAGCTTCACGATGTGCGGCGTCCGCCCCCTGATGAACTCGTAGCCCAGCGTCGTCTTCATGTCGCGGAAGGAGACCTCGATCTCCCAGCGCCTTAGATACCATTCGAGTATCTTTTCCTTCGGATACTTGCTGTCGTCCAGAAGCGACGTGACGACCACGATTTCCTCGTCCCGAAACCCGCGCACGTGGATCTTCGCCGTTATCACTCGCACGGTAATCTCGTCCGGGAACCCTGCCCGTCTCTCCGGCGGGACGGTCATGGACCGCTTCGACCAGCGCTTCTCCCATTTCGTGAGCCGGTCTCCCGGGCCGAGCGTCACGTCGCCCTTGTGCCTCTTGCGGCACCAGTCCTTTCCACGGAATATCCCGTCCGCGCCCGCCTCCGCAAGGATCGCGAAGGCCGTGAACGAACAGAAAGCCCGGTCTCCGACGTGCAGCTCGCCCGCCTTGAACCTGCCGGAGGCTTCGACATATAGCCGGAAGTCGTGAGCATTCCAAGGGGCCGTGACGAGGACGGACGAGCCCTTGCCCACGAGGGAATGGGCCACCATCGCGCCCACCACGGGGAATCCGCAGCCCGGCTTCTGCCCGGAGGCGCATGGCCACTCCTTGCGGTTCTCCTCGGTGTCCGACGCCTGGAACGTCGTGCCGTCAAGAGCCCACACGCCGGTGAACTCGTCAAGCCCGCAGAGCGCGTCCGCCTCGGCGGAGAGCCTTGCCGACATTCCCTCCAGCGTGGATGGCAGGACCCTCCCGCGCGCCTTGCAGAATGCGGCGGTGGACGCCGACACGTCCATCCCGAGCTCGAGCTGGGCCCTGCGCACCGCCACCTTGCAAGGAGCATTGCGGCCCAGCGCCTGCCCGAGCATCAGTCCGACGGTGGTTCGCTCGTCGAAGGCGCGCACTCGCCCGCCTTCGCGGGCTGCGACGCCTGGGAAAACCTGTCGGAACGATTCCGCCGCCTCGCGGGCAGACGGCCTTGCGAACCCGAGCGAGAGAAGAAGAGCCTTGTCGTCCATATGGGGCGGTAATTATACCGCTCTCTTGCGAACAAGTCAAGGGTTTGGTATAATTTCCGGCATGAAATACGACGTGGAAATCGCGGCCGCGGAGAGGGAAATGGCGGCCATAAGGAAGGAGCTCGGAAGCATCGGGCTCGTGTCGCACGGCTACGTGCAGGACCGGGGGCCGGGAGCCGGTGGGCCGTGCTACCAGTGGACCAGGAAAGTGAAGGCGAAGACCGTGTCGGTTGCACTCTCGAAGGAGCAGTTCGAGGCCATGCGCACGGCGATAGCCAACTGGAAGGCACTCAAGGCCAAGCTGTCCAGGCTCGAGGAGCTGTCCCGGCTTGTCATCTTCCGGACAACGCCGGACACCCGTCGCTCGAAGCGTCCGACAAAGGCGACGCTGGGCCTCGGAAAACGCCCGAAATCACCTTAAGTTAGCGGCATTCGAGGTATGATCTTTTGTCCCACATGCGGCGCAAACGGAAACCGACTTGGAGGTGAATACGCCGACGACGACGAGAAGAGCGTCTTTGTCTATGCAGGCGCGACCGCCCCGGCGTACATGATCCATGGCAGCGTCACCTATAGAATCATCACGGACAACCAAGGCTCGGTTCGCCTTGTCGTGAATTCCGCGACTGGAGAGGTCGCGCAGCGGCTCAACTACGACGCCTTCGGTCGCGTCTTGTGCGACACAAACCCCGGCTTCCAGCCCTTCGGATTCCAAGGCGGGCTTTACGATCCCGACACGGGCCTCGTCGAATTCGGCTGCCGCTGGTACGACGCGCAGACTGGTCGTTGGATTTCGAAAGACCCAATAGGGCTGAAAGGAGGGATGAACCTGTACGAATTCTGTGGGAGCAATCCAGACGGATGTTTGTCATGGTCGCAGGTCAGATGCTTTGCAGAGGGATTCTTGATTGGGGCTGCTGTAACCGTTGCTGTTGCTATCGCTGCGCCTGCTCTTGCTGCTACTGGTGCAGCAGCATTAACAACATTAGGTGTTGCAGAGGCAACGGCGGCCACGGTGGCTACGGGAACAGTTACACTGGGACTTTTTGCCTCTGGAGTAGCAGGCTCGATTTCTACAGCGAAAGCAGTTACAACGGATATTATAAATCATGATTATGACGATCTGGCATATACCTTGGGGACCATTGCGGGAGGAGGAACAGTTGGAGCCTTAGGAGGAGGTCGTTATATAAGTGAAAGACTTATGGGCAGACCGAGTGCCGCGCCAAACACATTTGATCCAGTAAAGCTCCTTAAATACGAGTATGCCAACAAATATAATCCGCAGCTTGGACCTCCGGGTATGAAATACTGGGCTACAGCACCAACTCCATTAAGCGGGGGAGTTGCTGCGGTTGCATCTTCAAGCGGTGCTATTGGTCGCGTCAATAGAGATTTTAGAATACTGGGGCCTGATAAATGACACAAGAAAGGAAGTCTATATGTTTGAGTTGTTTTCTGGA
>JAEEGK010015802.1_pt1 | contig 16669 bp, 12 predicted proteins | sample 8958771 | NCBI WGS metagenome assembly JAEEGK01 (sample SAMN16246547, study PRJNA631951) | gut metagenome | biome: gut microbiome; feature: rumen; material: SC-attached | host: Bos | place: Iran: Karaj | collected 2018-10 | reverse complement strand
AGAAGCCGCAAAATCGTACGTCCGCCGCAACAACGCCTGAATTTTCGCCATCAGCACGTTCTGGTCGAACGGCTTCGCAATAAAGTCATCGCCGCCCATGTTCATTGCCATAATGACGTTCATATTGTCAGATTCAGAAGAAATAAAGATTATCGGCACGCGCGAGAATTTACGGATTTCCGTGCACCAGTGAAAACCGTTGAAACACGGAAGCTTTATGTCGAGCAAAATGATGTGCGGAGAAAAATCGGCTACTTCGGCGGCGACATTGCGGAAATCGTGAACAGTGCGCGTTTCCATATCCCACATCGCGGCTTGGTCGCAAATCGCGGATGCAATCCCCGCATCATCCTCTATAACGAAAAGTCTGTACATATATCCGCGTCAGTTCTTAACTTCCGCAGTCTGTCCCGGAATACCAAAGCGGCTCAGCGGCATGAAGCGCAGGTCCGGAGAACCAAGAATGCGGTCCTTGCTCACATACTGCGGATCTACGTTTGACTTGTATGTAACAGATTGCGGGTCAAAGTCCGTAACAGGAATAGTCTTCTGATCATACGCATGGCGCATGTCGAGCGAGTTGAAACGGTTGTCGCCCATCATAAAATAGTTGCCGTCTGGAATGTACTGCGGGTTTCCGTTCGCATCGTTAGCAGGGAAAATTGGCATGTTGCGGCTTTCGTTCAGCACAGCGTACAAAACGTAGCGGTTTGCTTCCTGCAAAAGCTTTATACGTACAGAATCGGTGTTCCGCGCAGAAGCGCTAAGCCCTTCAAGACTCATTTCAGCATCGCGCAGGATAAGGTTTCCGAAGCAGTTCTTTATCATGATGTTGAATCTGAACATAGATTCATCGTAAAGGTTGTCGTTTATCTCTGTTTTTCCCGCCGCGACAGATTTCTCATATTCAGGAATCCACGACGTAATGAACTCAGCGAACCATTCAGCGCCGCCCTCAACAGAAAGCAGCTTCAAATAAAGCGCGTCAACCTTGTTGTACAAAGTCGTCACGTACATATCAGACTTGGACACAATATCACTCGCAGCTTCCCCGGCAAGAGTCGGGTTAACAAGGTTACGAATTTCCAAGAACCGGTCGGCAATGCGGCGGCTTTCGGCAATAGCATCAGAATACTTCATGTCGCGGCGGGCAGACTCCACAGCGAGCAGCGCCGAGTACATCTCGCCGGTAATCGGCACAGTCTCTACGCTCTTGAGCAAATCGGGCGACAAAGCAGAAACATTCCACTCTGCCCAGGTCGCGTCCGCCTCAACCGGCTTGAACTCCGGACTTGCGGCTGTCCTGCTGTACAAAACTCCGTCCTGAAGCATAAGCTGCTCGCCGGGAACACCGGTAACGCGCTTAACAAGCGGATCTGCTTTTTGAGAACCGTCCTCGTTCACATTCAGGTTAACTTGTGTCAATGTAAGCATATACACGAGCGAAGAAACAAAGTTCTTTACCTCGCTCTTCTGGTCATCCTTGTAATGAGGATTCCTGAAAACAACGATATCGCCACGTTTGTACGACCGCAAGCTCGGAAGCCCGATATCAGAAAGCGGGAATTTAGGCCCGGAAATCGTCTTGAAAACAAAAACACGGTCTTTTATAAGGAACTCTGGAACCATCGACTCCGAAGGAATCTCGTAAAGCTGAAACACAAAAATGTGGAGCAACGCCACTACAAATGCCGCCTGAACAAGAGCGTCAAGCCAGCTCACAGCCTCGACAGCCACCCACAAAGCGCCCTTTCGTTTTTTAAGAGGATTCGCCTCGCGCTGAGCCTGAAAAGCAGGATTCTGCGCACAAAGACGCTTCTCTGAAAGGAGGTAGCACGCAAAAAGTGACGCGGCAGTAACAAGCACCCACAAAATCACCGTAACAAGGTCGTACCCCCATGAGGTTCCTTCCTCGCCAGCACGGCGGAACACGAACGCCATAAGCATGACGAACGGCACATATTCGTTGAACTTGCGCAAAACGCCGGCATACTTTACCTGACCGCCGTTAAGCAGAACCTTTGCGTTAACAAGGCCGAGCAGTACAGAAAAGACAATAGAGAAAGGAAACGCAAGAACCGAAATATCACCTACAAAATGTATCTGGAAGAAAGAGAACAGCACGCACAAAGCTGCTGTGACTGCATTTGCAATTAAAAGTTTCTTTGAAATTGGTGCCATTTGCACCGATTTTGACGGCGTGGCATCATTTGTAACAACAGTTTTCTTTGACATATATTAATTATAGCAAATTTCAAAAAAAAATGTTACAATAAAATCAGCAATGCCGAAAAAAAATGCACGGAGGTTTACATGGAAAACTTAAAACTTGTCAATCTTGAAGAGGCTATGGCCCGTGTTGATAACGACAAGGAATTATATAACGATCTTTTGACTATGTTCTTCGAGGATCCTCAGTTCAAGCCGGAGGATTTGGAAAAACTCGTTTCTGAAAACAAAATCCAGGAAGCAGAAAAGCTCGTGCACCTGCTGAAAGGCATTTCAGGCACGCTCGGCGCGGAACGGCTTTTCGACGCATGCCAGCGCCTTGACGACATTCTTAAGGGAAAAACACAGGGCGATATCCCAGCGGGCAAGGACGAAGTGAACGCGCTGTTCGCAGAGACGACTGAAGAGCTGAAAAAAGTCCAGGCGACACTTTAACATAAAAACGCGCGGCGGAAGTTATTCTCGCAGACCGCACACATTTTTTCGACGGTCGTAACGCGGATGTCCGCCGCAGCGTCATACACTTTCTGCAGAAGCGCGGGCGCACATTCATCCGCATCTGTTTCCAAAAGCAGCCTGTCATCAGGAAGCCCAGCTACACACTCAGCAGCTTTTTTCCCACCGCGCAAAAAACTTCCACCAAATGAAAAATACGCGTTTAAGCCGCGCTTAAGCAAACTCTCACATTCCGAGAGCGTTCCCGGAAACGCATGAAAAATAACTGACGGCAGTTTTATAAGGCGCGGCGCATACTCGAAAAAGTACTGGATGCTGCTGCGGCAATGAACGACGAGCGGCTTTTTGTAGCGTTCGGCAAGCTCCATCTGCTTTTCAAACGCAAAAATCTGTGCCGGAAGCGCGGCCTTTAATTCCGGCGAGTACAAATCGATTCCGCACTCACCCACTGCCGAAACTTCATCGGCATTGTCCACCAAAAGCTCCTCTAGCCACAGAAGCTTCTTTTTTGCTGCGGCAGTTGAACAGGACTCAAGGCTCCACGGATGAAGCCCGGCGGAAACAAGCGCTAACGAGTCACTCGCCGAACCATCACCAGAAGATTTTTTCAAACCGCTTACAAACGCCGCTGCATCAGACCATTCCTCCGCGCTTCCGGCAGAAAAGCAAACCGCAGTTCCACCAAAATCAGACGAGGAATACTTTTTATCAAAATGCAAATGCGCGTTCGTAAGCATAAACATTAGCAGCCGGCTGGTTTCGGCGCGCGAAGGTCGTACAAGTACCGCTTAATCTTCTGTGTTGCAGTCTTTTCGAACTCAATGACTTCCTGAATCTTTACGATACGGGCAATCTTGCTCACATTGCTGTTCACGTAGTTCTTTATTTCTGCGATCAGCTGCGCCTTGTCGGCTACTTTATCGCTAACCTTGCTGACAACATTCGAAACGATATTTTTTGCCTTATCAATCAAGGCATTCAGTTTTTCAGGATCAAACTTGACGAACGCGACAAGACCTTCTTTTCCCTCAACGACAAGTGACTCCGCTATGAACGGATGCTGGTTCAGCACGAACTCAATGTCCTCAGGGTAGATGTTCTCGCCGTTGGAGCCGAGTATCATGTTCTTGTTGCGGCCTTTCAGCACAAGATAAGGCTTTTTGTGGCGGCTCTCGAAAACGCCAAGGTCACCTGTCTTAAGGTAGCCTTCTCCGGCAGAATCCTCGCTCGTCGTAAACACAGCGGCAGTAAGCTCCGGCTCCTTGTAGTAGCCTTTCATGACGTTCTCGCCTTTCACGACAATCTCGCCAACACCGGTCGCGGGATTCGGGTTGTTCACCTTAACCTCAACGCCCGGCATTACAACGCCGATGCATCCCGGAGCTGTTATTTTAGGACCGCTTGAGGCAATAAGCGGCGACGTCTCCGTAAGGCCATAGCCTATTGCATACGGGAAGTGAGCTTCCTTCATAAACTCTTCAACTTTGGGGTCAACTTTCGCGCCACCAATGCCAAAGAAAACAAGATGCCCGCCGAACGTCTTTTTAAGCGACGACCCCGCGACCCTATGAAGAATACGCCGGGTAAACTTGTTCGCGTACAGGCGGCGCAGGAACTTGCTTTTCGTAAGCGTCGGAAGCACTTTGTTCTTGTAGATTTTCTCCATGACAAGCGGAACAGAAAGCACGATTGTCGGCTTTACGATTGAAAACGCAGGAAGAAGCGCGCTCACGACAGGCGGCTTTCCGAGGTAATAAACACATGCGCCGTTCAGAATCTGCATAGAAAATCCGACTGTAAACTCGTACACGTGCGAGAGCGGCAGGAAAGAAAGAGTCCTGTCTTTTTTTGTTACTTCGTGCGTATTCTGGCACTGGATGCACGTCCACACAAGGTTTTTGTGAGTCAGCTCAACGCCTTTCGAACGTCCTGTCGTACCGGAAGTGTAAATTATAGATGCAGTGTCGTCCTCTTTTACGGCGAATAAAGGCTCCTCGCAACCGCCAAAAACAGCGAGCGTGTGTCCGTTCCATTTGCCATCGACAGAAGAAAGAACCGTAAAATCTTCCATGCGGATTACAACGCCCGGCAAAACATCCGTAAGTCCTTTTATTCTGGAATAAAGCCTGCCCTCAACAACGACGGCATCAACTCCGCAGTGCTTCATGATTGAAGAAAGCTCTGCCTCGCTGAAATCAGGAAGGAGCGGAACGGCAATCATTCCGTGACAAACCGCGCCTAAATAAGCAATACCCCATTCAGGACGGCCCGTTCCAAGAACCGCGACCTTGCAGCCTGCTGTAAGCCCAAGCCCCGCAAGCATTTTTCCGAACGAACGGACTTTATCCGCAATCTGGTTGTATGTGTACGGCTCTTTGCCGACCAGCGCCAAAGCGGGGCGGTCACCGAATTTTCTAACGGAATTCTCTAAAAGAGCCGGAAAAGTATATGCACCTAAATCTTTAATTGTCTCCATCTTATCCTCCAAGGAAAAGATATGTAGACTCTCCCCGAAAGTCGCGGCATTTTTCGACGCCGCGTAAATGACAAAATTATTACATTTGTCTTTTTAACTACATTTATTAGAGTCGGGGAAATCGATTTTTGTTGCACCTAACCACGAAAAAAAGCCAAAAATCGGCTTAGATTCCTGCGGAAATAATCGAGGTCTGAAGGTTCTCCAACAGCTTCGCGGCATCTTTCAGTTTCTGCGCCATGTTGTTTACGGTGTCAGTTGATGCCGAGAAATTCTCGATTCCAGAAGAAATCTGGCGGACAGTCGCGACAATCTGGTCAAAAGAAGCCGACTGCTGGCTGATTATATCCTTAATCTGATTCGCGGACTCAACCGTAATTTCAGATGAGCTCTGAATGTCGCTGAACTTTTCCTTGAGCTTTTCGGAAAGCTCCATGCCCTCGCGGATTTTCTCCGTTCCTGACTCCGAAGTGATAATCAAGTTATCAGAAGAGTGCTGGATTTCCGTAATCTTCTCTTTAATCTGATCAACGGAGTTCGTAATTCCGGCTGCAAGGCGGCGCACCTCATTGGCGACTATATGGAAATTCTTTCCGCTCTCGCCCGCGCTGGAAGCCTCAAGTTCCGCGTTAAAAGCGATAATTCTGGTCTGGTCGGCAATGTCGTTGATGATTTTAACGATCTCCCAAATACTGCCGATTTTCTCGCCAAGCTCGCGGATTCCAGAAATCGTGGAGACGTTCGCCTCTGTAATCTCCGTCATTTTGTCCAGGTTTGTCTGCAGCGTCTCGAAACCTACATTTACGTTCTTCTCTGTATCTTCCGCAACATCCGTAACGTCGGCAATTTTCTCAACGATATTGCGAGCCTGGCGGTCGGTGTCTTCCATTGTGGCAAGAATCTCTTTTACGCCAGTGGACTGCTCCAGCGCGGTAGAAGCCGTGGATTCCGAGATTACGGTCAGTTCCCTGATCGGCACTATCATTGTCTGTCCGATAAGGCGCATGTCGTCCAAAATCGAGCGGAACAACAATATAACCTGATTCACAAGGTACATGTTGAAAGAAAACTCAGTCTCAAAATCAGTCGGCTCAAGCCTTACGGTGAAGACATCGTTTTTAAGGATATGCTCCATTGAAGACTGAAGTCTTTCGGACGAAATCAGGATGCTGTTCAAGAACGAGTAGCCGGAAATCAATCCAATAGCGACATTGATCGCAAGAACTACGCCCAAGCGGGAAAGCTGAATGCCTGTTATTCCTGCTTCCTCTGCTGACGGAGCAGGAAGGAAGCCTGCTTCTGCCGGCACGTTATTGAAGTAATAAACATAGAACAGAACGACAGCAAGAATTATTCCCCAGATTACCGGAATTATGCAGTAAAGGACGAACGCCTTGTTGTACGAAATACCAAAATACTGACGGTCCTTAAGGATTTTCTCGTCAATTCCGTCCTCGACAAGCTCGCACGCATATCTTGTACATATCCTGCGGCTGTATGAAAGCGCAAGCTGCGAGGCAAGGAACGCTCCCAAAAGACACGCCAAAAGGCTTACAGCGTTTATGTAAGGGTTCATGTTAAGTATGAACTTATATGAAAGGGCAAGGAGAACCGAACACACCATGAAATATGCGAATGCTTCCCTCTGCTTTTTTTCAGGCATTTTATGAAGTTTGAGGAACAAATCTGTGCGCTCCTCTTTTGTCAGACCGTTCGCCTTCCATTGTTCGATCGACGCAGAGACTTTGTGCATGATAAGGTGGTTCGTCATCTTAGAAAGCACGAACTGGGCAAAAAGGATAACGGAAAAAACTCCCACAACGATTAAAAAGTGGGCTCTTATGCTCAGCTTCAGTATGAAAAACGAATATATGAGCGTGATGATTCCGCAAATGATATCCGGCAGGTGGCTCTTTTTGAACATCTCTTCTTCAAATGAAATATTTTTGTTTCTCATTTTCTCACCTCGCTTGCTGCATTTTCTTCGTCAAAAGCCTCTTCCGGCTGAATCTGCTTCAAATTATTTGAAACAACGCAAAGATTGTGAGCCGATTCGCTGATTTTCTTTGTTGAGCCAGAGAAAGTCTCCGTCGCCTGAGCTATCTGCCTTAGTGTCACAACAATCTGCGCGAAAGACGCCGTCTGCTGATCGATTATTTTCTTTATGTCCACGGACGCAAAATCCATCGTGTCGGAAGATTTCTTAAGCTCGTCGAACCGGCTGTTAAGCTCGCTTATAATCTTCGTTCCGTCAAGGATTTTCCGGCTTCCGTCTTGAGAAGAATGAAGCAGCGCGTCAGAAGAATGCTGAATCTCCGAAATGCGCTTACGGATCTCGTTCGTGGACTGAATCGTGCTGTTCGTAAGACGGCGGATTTCGTTCGCGACAAGCGAGAAGTTCTCGCCGATGTCGCCCGCGCTTGAAGCCTCAAGCTCAGCGTTGAACGCGATGATGTTCGTCTGATCCGCGATTCCGTTGATAATCCGGGCGATATCAGAGATGCCGCTGATTTTTTCCGTAAGATTTTTTATTCCGTCCACGGTTATGTCGTTCGCTGCCTTAATTTCGTCGAGCTTGCGCATGTTCTGCTTAAGGATATCAAATCCGTCCACAATGTTTTCAGACGTTTTTTTGGCAACTATGGAAACTTCGCCAATTTTCTCCGCGATGCTCTTTGAAAGCGCATCCGCGTCTTCCATTGCGGTGAGCAGCTCCTTTACGCTGGAATTCTGCTGCAGCGAAGTTACGGCAGTCTCGTTCGAAATGACCGAAAGCTCATTGCTCGAATCAATTACATCCTTGCTGATTCTAAGGCTTTCTTTCAAAATCTTCTGCAAGACATCTATGATTTTATTTATATAATAAACGTTGTACATGAATTCGTTCGAAACGTCGGTCCGGGCGAATTTTACGGAGCGGATGCTTTCTTTGTTTATTCCGCTCAAAAGCTCTTTCATATTGTTGATTGCGTGCATCATCCGTCTGAAAAGAACCGTCGAAAAAACAGCGAATGTAATTACGCTGGCTATGCTGATGGTGGCGACTCTCACGACTACAAGCGTTCCAGACATATGCGATTCATAGATTCTCCAGGCAAGCAAAAAGAAAAGAGCACCAACAAAAACAATAGGCACGAAAATATGAATCGTCGACAATATTTTTGCGTTTGTACTATAAATCTGCTTATTATCTATATCTTCTTTCGAAACACCTTTCTCAACAATTTTGTAAGCATAATGCGAGCTTACTTTTTGGGCAGGACCCGAAATTATGTAGACCGCGCAAAAATAAGTGCCAAGATACATAACCGCAGAACAAAGGATAATTGAATCCAAGTCCATTCCAAGATAACCGGCGACTATTACCATCCATATGACGCCACAGCTGGCGAAAGATAAAAACGAAATTATGGTGAGCTTTGCGGGCAAAGCCAAAAGTATCTTCAAAAGTTTTGTTCTTTCCCTGACAGTTGACTCATAATTATTAAACTCAACGATACTGTCACAGACAGAAGAAGTGACAAGCCCTGATCCCATCCATACAATCGAAAAATAAAGGATAAAGCAAAAAACGATTCCAACAATAATGGCAATAGGCAAACCAGATAAGGAAATGTTTCCCAGCACGATACACAAGCCCAGCGTAACAACCCAGATAATCAAATTGGGAACAAACAATCTGCCAAAAAATTCATTTGCGATACTCAGCCCATTTTTGAAACCTTGATCTTTCTTTGGCCTCAACTTTTGTGCAATATCCATAAGATTCATAGTAACCCTCTTTTATTTTGATGCGAACGCAATCGCGCCATCCCAGTTTTCTGGTTTATTCTTAACGAACTCGGCGCAACGTCCGAGCATTATTTTAGTAGCCTTGTCTTCTGGCATAACTTCAAGCGCTTTCTGAAAATACGGGATCGCCAAACTGAAAGCACCCTCGTTGTAAGACTTGAAGCCTTTCTCATACGCCTGCGTGAATTCCGCCGGAATCATTTTGTTATCGACACGGTAAATCTGGACGATTTTCTTCTTGCCCTTCACTTTCACAGAGTCAAGAACGCTTATATGCATATTGTCGTCAAGCTTGCCGAGTTCGTCGTACACCGTCTTCGAGATGATTATCTTGGTGTCGTAGACGCGGGTAAGTCCTTCCAGGCGCGAGGAAATGTTTACAGAATCACCGATTACCGTGTAGTTCGTCTTGTCCACGCTGCCAATGTGCCCGACGATTACGTCTCCGCTATGAATGCCGATTCCTATGTCAAACTTCATGCCTTCCGGGAACTTAAGGTTGTCGGTGGGAATCTTGTCGAGCTGAGAATACATCTCTATAGCCGCCTGAACTGCGCGTTTTGCGTTGTCGTTATAACTTATCGGCGCACCGAACAATACCATGATGCCGTCACCGACGAACTTATCAACCGTTCCGCCGTATTTCTTAACGACATCAACCATCGTGGTAAAATATGTGTTCAAAAAGTTAACTACATCTTCCGGCTCGTTTATCTCGCTTATGGAAGTGAAGTTCCTGATATCGCCCATAAGGATTACGACGTTCCGCTTCTCGTTCCTGTTCTTAAGCTGCTTGTTCTCGTCTGAATTAAGGAAGTCGTTTATAACCTGCTCGGGAACGAATTTAAGAAATGCGGAACGGAGCTTCGTTTCCTGAAGCAAAAGCTCCGAGCGCTGCACAGACTCCTGAATCAGGTTCGCAAGAGCCGGAATTACAAACTCAATCGAGGAAAGCACCTTGTAGTTGAAAAGACGCTTCTTTGTAGATGCAAGGTGAAGCGTACCAACGAAATCTTCGCCTGTTTTTATTGTGAAAGTATGGTAAGACTCAAGTTTTTTCCCGGCATTGACGGCGAGCCCACTCTCGTCACCCGCACAGCTGCAGCCCGCACGGACAATTCCAGGGATGATTTTCCTCTCGTAAATTATTGTGTGGTTTTTGTTCGCCTTCTGCTCATATTCCGTTTTGCAGATGTTCCTGAAATCCTGAACGACATCTTCGTCAAAAAGTTCCGTTCCAACTTCATACGCTTTCGTGATTTTCCCGTCCAGAACCATAGTGGCAACGTCATACTCACACGAGCTGTAGAACATGCGGAACATCTTCTCGACAAGCGCATCTGTTTCTTTTACATGAGGATAAAGCTCAAGGACGCTCTTTGTCATACTGAGGTAGTTCGCGCTTTTATTCATTGAGCCGACGACCCATGACACAAGCTTTTCTTCGTCTGATATTTCGTTTTTGCCGTTCTTTTTGATCTCGCCATCCCAGAATGAAGCGACTTCTATATATTTGTCGCAAAGTATTTCTTTTACGGCTTCTGTCACCAAATCGATATTCTGGCTTGATATCGGAATTGCCTTGTCAGGCTGTGCGGTGCTGTTCCAAAAATCAAAAATCTCTTCATCGGATGAGACAAGGATAAACGGAAGCTCGGATTTTGAAGCATCCGTCTTAAGGATATTGCAAAGCTCTATTCCATCGATAATTGGCAGGCTTTTCGAGGCAATGACAAGAGCCGGAATTTCAGAGACGATTTTCTTAAGAACGGAAAGACCGTCGCAGAACGATTGAGTCTCGTAGCCAAGAGATTCCAGCTGGGCGCATATCATCTTGCACAAGATGCGTGAAGACTCGGCAACATAAATAAGCGGCTTTTCTGTTTTACTCATGAAGCAGCTCCTTTACTTTCGCCGTAAGGCTTTCGCGCTCAAAATCGGATTTTACGATATATCCCTGCGCCCCAAGGTTCTTCGCTTTCTCAAGAGTGTCAGCCTCAAAAACAGAGGAAACGACGACAACCGGAATATCCTTGAGCTCGTCCTTATGACGCATGTTGTGAAGCAGAACGAAACCGTCCATGCGCGGCATCCTTACGTCAGTAACGACTAGGTCGAACTTGTACTGCTTCATTTTTTCGAGCGCGTCAATTCCGTCAACGGCTGTCGCGACTTTATAATTCTCTGCCTCAAGGATAATCTGCTCAATGTGGCGCGTCGTGTGAGAATCGTCAACAACGAGAATCGAGTAGATTTTAGGCATCTTGCGCACTTCAAGATTCTTTACGTCATAGACGTTCACGTGCTTGAAGCGGCTGATTGTGTCCGGTATGTTCAGAACCGGGATAATGCGGTAGTTCTCGTCGAACACGACGCCCTGAAGCGCGTTGAAGTCTTTTAAAAGCGGCGGTACGGGCTTTATGACAATCGTTCCGTAATGCAATATTTTGTCTATAATTACGCCGATTTTTTGATTCAGGTATTCAAGGATTACGACAGAAATCTCGTTTTTTGTGCTCGCCTGTTTCTTTGAGTTCGGATTGATTATGTCAAAATCGAAAATAGGGACAAGTTCGTTGTGCACGTTGATGACAGGGCCATGCTGCAGATGAAGGAAATCGTCCTTGTTTACAGTAAGTATCTCCTTGATGTAGTGTGAAAGAATAAGATACGAGTTGTCCGAAACCGAAACGAAAAGTCCGTCCTGCGTCGCAAGAGAGGCTGGAAGAGAAAGCTCAAATTCCGTTCCTTTGCCAAGTTCTGTATCAATCGAAATTTTTCCCTTGAGCTTGTCCATCTCGGTCCGCACTACATCAAGGCCTATTCCGCGGCCCGAAAGCTCGGTAAGCTCGTCTTTTGTGGAGAATCCCGGCGAGAATATAAAGCGCAATAGTTCCGCGCTGTCTGCCGAAGTAATTTCCGTCTCGCGATCCGGAAAAAGCCGCAGTGCTTTCTGCCTGATTTTCTCGTAGTCAATTCCGTGTCCGTCATCTTTAACGGTCACAAAGATGCGGTTCGAAGACTGGCTTACAGAAACAGAAATCTTGCCTTTCTCGGGTTTTCCGAGTTTCACTCGCTCCTCTGGCGGCTCAATTCCGTGGTCTATTGAGTTTCGCACAAGATGTATCAGGATAGCAGGCAGTTTTTCCAAAATCGCCTTGTCTATCGTTATCTCCGACTGCGGAATGTCAAACTCTATGTTCTTTCCGTTTTTCAGAGCTTCCGCCACGAGCGAGCGCTTTATTGGGCGCAGAATCATGTCGAACGGAAGCATTCTGAGCGAAATGATGTTTTTCTGGATATCGATGCTCTGTGTCTCTAGCACGGAGATATTCTCCGAAAGCTCCTGGAATGCCTGGTATTCAGAAGAATCCGCCTTTTTCTTGAGCAAGTCGATTTCGTTCTTAAGCTTAATCTGGCGGATTATCAGTTTGTCGAAAGACTGCAAAATCGAGTCTATCTGAGAAATCTGTACTTTTATTGTCTGGGAATCGTGGAAATATTCTTCGTTATTCTTTTTCGAATCGTCAGCATCTGCATCTTCCGCAACTGCCGCCGTTTTTTCTTTTCTGGACTTATTCTTTTTCACGGAAAAATCAGTCTTATAATCGTCCTCTTCGCTCGCCTTGTCTATGTTGCTTAAAATCTCTTCGTACTGCGCGAAAGTTCCGTCAGAGCCTTTTTCTATTGAATCTATGACTTCCCGGACAACAGCACAGACTCCCATTAAAAGCTGGATTGTCTTGCTCGGAATTTCAGTCTGGTTGCTCTGGATATTCTTGAACAAAGACTCCAGATGATTCATGACTTTTTCTATCTGGGAATATTCCATCATGCGCGAAGAGCCTTTGAGCGTATGCAAAAGACGGAGCATTTCCGTAAGGCTCTCTGCGTTGCGCTTTTTCTTTGAAGCAGCAATGGCTATATCGTCAAGAGCGTCCAGAATCTCGCGCGCTTCAGAAATAAAATCAGCCACGAACAATTTTTTATCAAGATTCATTTAACGCTCTCCTCTCTAGAAAAAGTTTCGCAAAGCGAAAAGATATAAGACGGACTGAACGAGTCCAGCGCGAAATCATATGGAACTTCCTGACCAAAACCAGAAATAAGCTCCTTGCATTTTGCGAAACAGCGCAGCGCAGACTCTGTCTTTCCAAGGTCGCGGAGCACAATTCCATGATAAAAGACAGCCGGCCAAAAGGCTCCGTCCAAGCTTTCTGCCGAAGCAAAAAGAGTCTCCGCGGCGGCACGATTGTCCGCATAGTACTCCACGTAGCCGAGCATGAAAAACGAGTATTTCTTGTTTTTCATGCCGCTTATAGCACGCGCAGTGGTTCGTGCTTTTGAAAAGTCGCCCTCGTTTATTTCCTTGCAGATAGCCTCGTAGGTCGACTTGGAGTCAAAAGCCGAGGCTTTCTTCGTCTCTGTTGCTTTGCTGACCGTTTTTGGAGCGGGCTCAGCAGGAGCATTCGCGACTTTAGCAGTGTCGTTCGCGACCTTAGCAGGCCTTTCTTTTTTTCCAGGTTTTACGCCTTTCTTAAAAAAGTAAACAGCCCCGCAATTCGTCTTATATATATTTTTCGGTATAATCTTGTCATCTATAGAGCCAATCTCATTCATAGAGAAAAAAAGTAAACCGTCGTTCTTAAGGCGCTCCGTGACTTTCTTAGTGACAAGGATTCTTGACTCAGTATCAAAGAAGATGAAAACATTCCGCATGAAAATGATGTCAACGTTGAAAAAGAACGGAAGCTGAGTGTCACGCAGCAAATTGTACTTAAAAGTTTCTATGCGGCTCAAGAAGCTGCTCTTAAAAACTAATTCGTTCTCCGTCCTTACATAATACGGTTCAAGAAGCTTGTGATACTTCTGTCCGTCAACACGGAGCGAGTAAGCGGAATATCGTCCTTCACGGAGCGTCGCGAGCGCATCTTCGTCTATGTCGGATGCGAAAATTGTAAGGTCTATGTCCATGGAAAGCGCAAGCGCGAGAAGAGAGATTGGCTCCTCGCCAGTAGAGCAGCAGCATGACCAGATAGTAAGATTTTTGCCTTTGAACTTCGGGAAAACATGCTCCTTAAGGAAATCGAACTGAAGTTCCTCGCGGAAGAAATAAGTCTCGTTGACGGTTACAAGACGGATAATCTCGTCAAATTCGGGAGTGTCGGGGGCGAGGTGCGTGCAAAACTCAGACGCGGACATTCCTTTTTCATCAGCTAATTGTTTTATTAGAGCCGTGAGCGCGGGGATTTGAGACTCCGCCACGTTCAGACCGGAGAAAGCGAGGATTTTCGAATTGACAAGTTCTATAAGCTCGTTCATTTTTATTCCCCGGCCAGGCTCCTCAAACGCTCTGCAATTTTATTGAGCGGAAGCACCTCGCAGATGCCGCCGCCTTCAACCGCAGCTTTCGGCATACCGTAAATCATAGACGAAGCTTCGTCCTGCGCGATTGTGTATGCCCCAAGATTCTTTAGGCGGCGGCATTCCTTTGCGCCGTCCGTTCCCATTCCTGTAAGAACCACCGCGATACAGTCACCGCCGTAAACTTCTGCCGCGCTCTGGAACATTTTGTCTACCGCAGGCCTCAAAAAGTTCACAGGCTCCCCGCTGTCCAGGACAAGGCGCACACCTCCGCCAGAAGAACTTTTTCCGGCACTTGCGAATGATTTCCTGGAACGGGATGAATCGCCGGCGGTATCTTCCGCAACAGATTTAACGGTAAGGTGAGCATCGGACGGCGCAAAATAGACATGACCGGGAAGCGGCTCCATGCCGTTTTCCGCGAGCAGGACTGGAACAGAAGCTTCTTTTCCGAGCCACGAGATAAGGTTCTTGTCAAAATAAGAATCGATATGCTGGGTTATGAAAATCGGAAGCGGAAAATCCTTGCCTATTCCTGTTAAAAGCTGCTGCAACGCGAGCGGGCCGCCCGTTGAAACCCCGATAAAGACAGCCTTAAAACTCCGTTTGGAAAATTTTCTCGGCACACATGCCAAAGGCAAATTGGTTTTTTTTGGAGAAGGAGGCAACAGCGGAAGATGATTCTCAAAAAGAACCGAACATTTTATGTCCAGAATCAGCTGCTCAAGAAACTCAGAATATTCATCAATCTTTTGCGGAGTGAAATTTATAAAATCAGGCTGTGTAATATATCTTAAAATCTTTGAATAAAACTCCGGTTTATAGCCATGCTCGCAAAAAACGACAGAAGGAACGTTATATCCGCCAGCACCGTCCCTCAACGCCCTCTCTTTTACAGGCTCGAAAAACGCGACATCCGCCATAAGCACATCGGGGTATAGTTTTGCCGTCATCGATTTAAGAGAGTCGTAGGATATCGCCTCGCCGACGAGTTCCATGCTTTTTGTATTAAGTATTATTTCTTTCAAGACAGAGCGAACAACAGTGGATGAAATCGCCAAAATGGCACGAATCATAGCTCCTCCAAAGAAGAGTCGTTCTTGTGTTTTATCATCTGGTTCACATCGATTAAAAACCTGATTCTTCCGTCTTTGAAACTACAAGCCAAAAGCCCTAATTTTTTGAAAGGCTCAGAATAAAAATCAGAAAACAGCGAAAAATCTTTCAGCTGAATCGTGCAAACCCTGCATTCTTGTGCAGTTATAAAACACATTCTATTATTGTCATCATCCCGGAAATTTACCATCGTCTTTATTTCTGATTCATGGGATTCCTGCGTAAATTCAGCGGCAATCTCGTCAAAATCAAAAATCATCACAGACTCTGAGCGCAAAACTTCCGTATCAAGATTTTTTACACCGACTGCTGATATCACATAATCACTTGGAATTAAAAAATCAACGTGCGGATATGAAATTGAAACGAATTTCTCAGGCTGCCGCAATCTCTTTTCCTACTTTTTCCATGATGGCTTGAACTTTAAGGACAAAAACTTCTTGTCCGTTCACGTTCAGCGTTCCTTCGTAAAAATCAGAAATCTCCGCTTCCGAAAAATGAACGATGTCATTTTCTGACGCTGTAAAGAATTCTTTTACGTCCGTAACACGTAGGCATGTGTGGCTTTCATCGTTCATCACGATAAAAAGAAAAGATTGCTGAGGTTCTTTTCCCTCAAGGACAGCAGGATCGATTACGACATAAGGGTCACCGTATCGGTTCAAAACGCCATTGATATATGGGGGAGTAAACGGAAGCGGGAAAACGGTGGAATCGCGAAGGATTTCTTTTACGGATCCCGATGGAATAGCATAAAGGTTCTTTCCGTCAGCCTGATTCCCGATTGTAAAAATAAGCCATGTAGCTTTTTTTTCGATTTTTTGCTCTGCGCTATTTTCCTGAGCGCTGTTTTTTATTAGCGATAAAATCTCTTCTGACATAATACGATATTTTACAACGAAACCCCTGAATCAGCAAGGGATTTAAAAACCCGTGATGTTGACATTTTTCCCGATGGCTTGTAAAATCGCATATACTAATGGGTTCATAGCTCATCTGGATAGAGCAACTGCCTTCTAAGCAGTAGGTAGGGGGTTCGAGTCCCTCTGGACCCGCTAGCAACGCACAGTTTTGTGCGTTTTTTTTTGCCCGCGCGACAAGCACAGCCCCCAAACCCGTCTTAGCGCTCAACCCCGTCAATTATATACGTAGTAACAGAATAAGGCGCAAGAACAACGTTCATTTTGCCTTTTGTAACTGATGCCGCAGGGAGCGAAGCCCAGTTCTCGCCAGAAC
>JAEEGK010015801.1_pt1 | contig 16669 bp, 16 predicted proteins | sample 8958771 | NCBI WGS metagenome assembly JAEEGK01 (sample SAMN16246547, study PRJNA631951) | gut metagenome | biome: gut microbiome; feature: rumen; material: SC-attached | host: Bos | place: Iran: Karaj | collected 2018-10 | reverse complement strand
GGAGCGTAGTCATATTCTTTCGCATCAGCGAAACCCTTTTCTTTCAGCTCAACGATACGAGCCATCAGGGGGTGGTTCAAGTAGAACCCGATCTCAGGATGATCGCTATAATAGTTTGCCATAATTACTTCGAATTTTGCTTATAGTATTTAATGAGTTTGGGAACTACCTCCTCTACGGTACCAACAATCACGTAGTCGGCGATGCGGTTGATGGGGGCATCGGGATCGCTGTTGACGGAGATGATGATACCAGAGTCCTGCATACCAGCGATGTGCTGAATCTGTCCAGAGATACCGCAGGCGATGTACACCTTCGGATGAACGGTAACACCCGTCTGACCAATCTGACGATCGTGATCGAGCCAGCCAGCATCCACAGCAGCACGAGAACCACCAACCTCACCATGCAGCACCTTTGCCAGGTCGAACAGCAGGTCGAAGTTCTCCTTAGACCCCATGCCGTAACCACCAGCCACGACGATGGGCGCACCCTTCAGGTTATGCTTGGCAGCCTCCACGTGGTGGTCGAGCACCTTCACAACGAAGGCCTCAGGGCTTACATACTTGCTGACCTCAGGATAAACCACCTCTTTCTTGCAGTCACCCTCATAGATGGCCTTCTGCATCACACCAGAGCGGACGGTAGCCATCTGAGGACGATGGTCGGGGTTCACGATGGTGGCCACGATGTTACCACCAAAAGCGGGACGAATCTGATAGAGCAGATTGTCGTAGTGGGTCTTGGTCTTGGCATCGTCATACGGGCCAATCTCCAGCTCTGTGCAGTCAGCAGTCAGACCAGAGGTCAGCGAAGAGCTTACACGAGGGCCGAGGTCACGACCAATCACGGTAGCACCCATCAAACAGATCTGAGGCTTTTCCTCCTTGAAGAGGTTCACGAGGATGTCGGTGTGGGGAGCTGAGGTGTAAGGGAACAGATCCTTGGCATCGAACACAAACAGTTTGTCGACACCGTAAGGCAGAATCTGGTCCTCAACCTTACCCTTGATGCCAGTACCGGCAACAACGGCGTGGAGTTCAACCTTCAGTTCATTGGCGAGCTTGCGACCCTTGGTCAGCAGCTCCTGAGATACTTCCTGTACCTGAGTACCTTCTATTTCGCAATATACAAATACGTTGTTCATATCTCTTAACCAATAATTTTCTCTTCCAACAATTCTTTGATCATACCCTCGATATCAGCATCAGAAGCCGTCAAAGTCTTCGACTCCTTAGCCTGGAACACGATGTTTTTGATGGCCTTCACCTTGGTGGGCGAGCCATTCAGACCGCACTGCTGTACATCGCCATCGACATCGGCCACGCTCCACTGGTTCAGTGTCAGCTCAGGGCGCTCGTCGTACAGATAGTCGTATGGTGTACCCTCGGCAGGACGCTCCATCGGACAGGTAGCGCGCTTGTACTTCATCACCAGCTTGGCGTTCTGCGGACGACAGGGGGCAGCGCTTCCGTTCACGGTGAGCACCACAGGCAGCGGAGCCTCTACAGTCTCCACACCACCGTCGATCACACGCTTCACGGTAACCTTCTTAACTCCTTCAACTTCTTCAACTCCTTTAACTTCCTCAACGTAAGTCACCTGGTTGAGGCCCAGCTTCTGAGCCACCTGAGGACCAACCTGAGCGGTATCACCATCGATAGCCTGACGACCACCGATCACGATGTCCACATCACCAATCTTCTTGATGGCCGTAGCCAGCGCATAAGATGTAGCGAGGGTATCAGCACCAGCGAAGAGACGATCGGTCAACAACCAACCTGTATCAGCGCCACGATAAAGTCCCTGACGGATAATCTCACCTGCACGTGGAGGACCCATCGTGAGGATTCCTACTGTTGAGCCAGGATTCTGCTCCTTCAAGCGAAGGGCCTGTTCCAAGGCATTCAAATCTTCTGGATTGAAGATGGCGGGCAAGGCAGCACGATTCACCGTTCCTTCGGCAGTCATTGCATCCTTACCCACATTTCGGGTGTCTGGCACTTGCTTGGCCAGAACAACAATCTTTAAAGCCATATTATTATTAATAATGTGTAAAAATGATATCCTTTTTGCAAAATCGGCTGCAAAGGTAAGACTTTTTGCGCACACAGCCAAATAAATTGCACAAAATCAGCCAAATTGTGCACACTTTGGCCTTTTTGTGCAATCTGTTTCAGGCATAATTGATTATTATCAAGCTAATATTTTCCATTCGGTGATGGTATTTTCAAAAAATAGTCGTAATTTTGCAGCGTCAAAAGCAGAAAAAGATTGATGATATGACAAACGGACTTTATACGATTCTGCTGCTCATCATGAGCAACGTGTTCATGACTTTCGCCTGGTATGGTCACTTGCGCCTCCAGCAGTCTGGCGTTTCCACCAACTGGCCTCTATATCTGGTGATTGCCTTTTCATGGATGATCGCCTTCTTCGAGTACTGCTGTCAAGTGCCTGCTAACCGTCTGGGTTTCGTCGATAATGGCGGTCCTTTCAACCTTGTGCAGCTGAAGGTCATCCAGGAGTGCATCTCGTTGGTGGTCTTCGCCGTCATCGCGAACTTCATATTCCAGCACGAGCAGTTCCACTGGAATCACGCTGCAGCAGCCCTTTGTCTGGTGGCTGCCGTCTATTTTGTATTTATGAAACCGTAGGGAGATTAATGATTGAACATTGATGATTGAACATTGAACATGATAGATATGAAAAAACTACTGCTTCTATTTTTTACTTTACATTTCTCACTCCTCATTTCTGTGGGTCAGACATTCGACAACCTGCCGACGCCTGTGACGGAGGAGAAAGTTATCGACAATACCCCTGACTCCATTGCGAAGGCGCTGATGAACCGTCCGGCTCCGGGATCCACCAGGCAGGGCGCTAACCCTGTGCTATTCCTGATAGGCAACTCCACCATGCGCAACGGTACGATGGGCAACGGCTCCAACGGACAGTGGGGCTGGGGTTTTTATGCCAACAAATACTTCGACGGGCGCAAGATCTCCGTTGAGAACCAGGCCTTAGGCGGTATGTCGACCCGTAACTTCTACACCGACCTGTGGCCAGCCGTGCGCGAGGCCCTGAAGCCAGGCGACTGGGTGATTGTGAGCATCGGCCATAACGACCATGCCGACTTCTTCGACGCCAAGCGGGCTCGTGGGGTCATCGACGGTGTGGCAGAGGATACGATGATCGTAGGCTATAACTTGCGTAAACAGGTTCCTGATACCGTCTATAGCTATGGCCATTACTTGCGTTGTTACATCCGTGAGATCCGTCAGGCAGGTGCCAATCCCATTCTGATGTCACTTACACCTCGCGATGCCTACGACCAGAAGGGGCTTATTGTGCGTAAGCCACAGACCCAGTGGGCTGCCTATGTCGCAGCCACGGAAGGTGTCCCCTTCGTAGACCTCAACGAGATCTCTGGTGCGAAGCTCGACGGCTTTAGCCATTGGAAGGAACAGTACCATTTCCATGGCGACCATATCCACACCTCCGCCTATGGTGCCGAGCTCAACGCGCGCTCTGCCGCAGAGGGTATCTACTACTCGTCGAACCCTCAGTTGAAACCCCTTCAGGCGATGATGGTCAACGTAGAGTTGCCTGCCTACGGACAAGGTCGTGAGGCAGGTAAGCCGATGGTCTTTATCACAGGCGACTCGACGGTGAAGAACAAGGACAAGGACGCAGACGGCATGTGGGGTTGGGGCTCGCAGGCAGGCATCATCTTCGACCCCCTGAAGATCACGTGGGAAAATGTGGCGATGGCAGGCCGTTCTACGCGCAGCTATATCCGTGAGGGCCGCTGGGAGCGCGTTTATAATGCCCTCCAGCCTGGTGACTTCGTACTCCTCCAGTTTGGCCATAACGATATCTGTCCCATCAACGATGTGAAGGAACGTGGCGTCATCCCTGGAACGGCTGACACCTGCCATGTCTATCAGATGGAGAAGGAAGGTCGCTACGAACTGGTCTACAGCTTCGGCTGGTATCTGAAGAAGATGATCGACGACACCCGTGAGAAAGGTGCCACGCCTATCCTGCTCTCGCTCACGCCGCGCAACGAGTGGCCTGGCGGCAGGATCGAGCGTCGCAACGACTCCTATGGCAAGTGGTATCGTGAGGTGGTCGAGCAGACGGGCGTTGCCTTCGTCGATGTGCACAATATCTCTGCCGATTTCCTCGACAAGAAGTTCGCCTCAAAGGATGAGGCCAAGAGCAAGCAGAAAGCTTCGAAATATTTCAATAATGACCATACGCACACCTCACTCATAGGCGCTCAGATGAACGCCCGTAGCGTGGCTCGGGGGCTCCGCGACATCCACTCGCCTCTGGCCGAGTATCTCAAAAAGTAAAAAAACGAAAGAACTGTGGAACAGACATCAAAACCTATAATCAAGACAAAAAGACTGTTTGTGCTGCTGACGGTGCTGGCAGTCTTCATCATCTTTTGGGCCATCGCCCTTTGGACTTGCTACCAGACAGCTAAGGCCGAGCGTCATGTGTTTTATGTGGGTATGATGAAAGTGGCCTCTGAAAAGATCGCCAAGACCGTCAGAGGCATGGAGATGAATGCCAAGAACGTGTTTGACGAGGTGGAGAAGCATCTCGACTCCCCTGAGTCTGTCATTGCCGCCCTGGAGAGCAAGACCAGCCTGAACCCAGAGGTGAGAGGCTATTTCGCAGCCTTCGAACCAAACTATTACCCACAGATGGGACAGTGGTTTGAGCCTTATGTGCATCATATTGACAGTAGCGCATTCGAGTGCCGTCAAGTGGGTTCAGAACGACATCAATATCACAAATCCCCCTGGTATGTCCGTGCCAAAGAGTCGAACGACAGTTTCTGGTCCGATCCTTATTATTATAATGACGGCACAAGCATCAGCGGCCACTATACGACCTACGTCAAGCCCGTCTTCGACAAGGAAGGTCGTCTGGCTTGTGTTTGCGGAGCTGATATGACCTTTGAGTGGCTGGCCAAGGAACTGCATCGCATAGACGTTGAGTTTCGGAATGACAGTCTGTTGAACAGGTTCTTCCTGCTCGATGAGCCCGATTTCTATACGGTGGTCATCAATCGCGATGGAAGTTGTATAGCCAACCCAGACGGAAAGAGTGTGTCGCTGACCAAGGAACAGGTAGGCCAAAGTCTCGAGCTGATGAAGTGCGGCTCGATCGACCTGCTGGTCAGTGGTGTGCCTTCGACGGTCTATTACTCACCAATCGATCCTGTCGACTGGTCGGTGGCTGTCGTCGTATCAAACCAGAATGCCATGCAGCCGTTGGTCAGGCTGGGCTTCATCTTCCTGTTGTTGACAGTGATGGGCATGGGCCTCGTCTGGCTGGTTTGCCGTCGTGTGATGAAATGATAGATTAGATGATAGACAGGCTGACGATAGACAAGATCATGGACGCCACGAACATTGTTGACGTGGTGGGAGAGTTCGTGACGCTGAGAAAGGCGGGCGTGAACTACAAGGGCCTGTGTCCGTTCCACGACGACAAGACCCCCTCGTTCATGGTGTCGCCCTCGAAGCAGATCTGCAAGTGCTTTGCCTGTGGTGAGGGTGGCACGGCCATCAACTTTCTGATGAAGCACGAGCAGATCACCTATCCCGAGGCTCTGCGCTGGCTGGCGAAGAAATACAATATAGAGATCGAGGAAAAGGAACTGACTGATGAGGAGAAGCGTGAGCAGAGTGAGCGTGAGTCGATGCTCATCATCAACGAGTGGGCGAAGAACTATTTCCACGATATCCTGAAGACTGATCCAGACGGTATCGCCATTGGTAAGCAGTATTTCCGTAGCCGTGGCATCCGTGATGATATCATTGAGAAGTTCAGTCTCGGCTATGCCCTGCAGAAACGCGATGCCTTGGCCACAGCGGCGATGAAGGCGGGCTATAAGGCGGAGTTCCTCGTCAAGACAGGACTCTGCATTAATCATGAGAAAGGCATTTACGACCGTTACGCTGGTCGTGTGATATTTCCTTGGCTGAACGTCAGCGGCAAGGTGGTGGCCTTCGGAGGCAGACTGCTCGACGCCAGGACGAAGGGCGTGCAGCAGAAATATGTCAACTCTCCCGACTCAGAAATCTACCACAAGGACCACGAGCTTTACGGTCTCTATCAGGCCAAGAAGGCCATCGCGAAGGATGACCGTGTGTATATGGTGGAGGGCTATACCGACGTGATCGCCATGCACCAGTGCGGACTGGAGAATGTTGTGGCCAACTCAGGTACGGCGCTCTCCGTCTACCAGATCAAGTTGCTGCGACGCTTCACGCAGAACATCACCTTATTATATGATGGTGACGAGGCTGGTATCCATGCCGCCATGCGAGGAACAGACATGCTGCTCCAGGAGGGCATGAACATCAAGGTGTTGCTGCTGCCTGATGGCGATGACCCAGACTCGTTTGCTCGCAAGCACACGGCTACGGAGTTCAAGGAGTATATAGAAAAGAACGCAACGGACTTCATCTCGTTCAAGACCCGTCTGACGGTGGAGAACGTAACAGACCCCGTGAAGCGTTCTGAGGCCATCAGCGGTATCGTGAAGAGCATTTCCGTGGTACCAGACCCCATCCTGCGCTCCACCTATCTTAGTGAACTCTCCCAGCGTCTGGGTATCAAGGAACAGACGCTGTTGAACTCGATGAACGGCATGATCAGCAAGGACATCGAGGAGAAGGACAAGGAGAGACAAAGAGGTGAGAGGTCAGAGAAGAGTGGTGAGAGAATACTTCCAGCCTCAGAAAATCCGCAAGACATATCTCTCACCTCTTACCTCTCACCTCTTGCCTCTGAGGTCGAGCGTCTCTTGGTGCAGGCCCTTGTGCGGGATGGTGAGAAGGTGATCTTCGATAACGTGGAGACTGACGACGGACAGACCGTCAGCCTGACGGTAGCACAGTATATCGCCTACGATTTGGGACAGGACGGCATCTCCTTCCACGACGAACGCTATAACCAGATTCTCTCAGAAGCGTCCGTTCACAGTGGCGAGGCCGATTTCAAGGCTGAGGACTACTTCATGCACCACCCAGACATCGCCATCAGCACGCTGGCCGCTGACCTGGCCATCGACCGCTATCAGCTGAGTAAGGGCTTCCAACCCAAGGAGCGTGAGGGCGGACTCCGTCAGCGGGTGCTCCACCTAGTGCTCAACCTGAGGAAGAATATCGTCGAGGAACGGCTGAAGGAAATCCAGAAACAGCTGAAGACTGTAGGCAGCGATATGGAGCGGATGAAACAGCTGCTGGAGGAGTTCAAGGACACCCAACAGCTGCGCGATGCCCTCGCCAAACAGTTGGGTAACGACGTGATTGGATAGAATGAGTTGGAATGTCATATTTGTAGTCGTATCGCAGGTGATAGCCATCTTGGCCATCATCCATGTGATACTCGACAACCGTCAGCCTGCCAAGACCTTTGCATGGGCATTGGTCATCTGGTTTGTGCCAGTGGTGGGTGTGATATTCTATATCTTCTTTGGCGTCAACACCCGCAAGGAGCGCTACGTCAGCGAACGCAACATGAACCAGCTGACTAAACGCTCGATGCTGGGCTTCGTGGAACAGCAGAACCTGCGACTGCCTGAGCGCCACAAGCCTCTGATAGACCTCTTCATCAACCAGAATCTCGCGCTGCCCTTCAAGGACAACACTACGGATATCCTCACCGATGGTTACCAGTTCGTGGGAGCCCTGCTGCGCGACATCAGTCAGGCCAAGAGCCATATCCACATCGATATGTATATCTTTTCCGACGACGCCCTGGGACAGCTCATCGCCGATGCTCTGATCGACAGAGCCCGCAATGGGGTGGAGGTTAGGGTCATTTACGACGATGTGGGCTGCTGGAATGTCAGCCGTCAGTTCTTCGAACGCATGCGTGAGGAGGGTATCGAGGTGGTGGCGTTCCTGCCTGTGAGATTCCCATCGTTTACCAGCAAGGTGAACTACCGTAACCACCGCAAGGTGATCGTTATCGACGGACTGGTGGGCTATATCGGCGGTATGAACTTCGCCCTGCGCTATGTGAAGGGCACGGGTGATCAGCCTTGGCGCGACACCATGCTCCGAATCCGTGGTGGGGGCGTCAACGCCTTGCAGCGTACCTTCCTCGTGGACTGGTATTTTGTAGACCGTACGCTGCTCTCCGACCGCAAGTACTATCCCCAGCATACGGAGGAGGATGTGCCGTCGAACAATTGTATCGTGCAGGTGGTGACGAGCGGTCCTGTGACGCCTTATCCTGAGATCATGCAGGGCTTCGTGCGTATCATCACGGGTGCCAGGCGATATCTCTATCTGGAGACCCCTTACTTCCTGCCTAACGATCCTGTGCTCTTCGCCCTGAAGACCGTGGCCCTGGCAGGTGTCGACGTGCGTGTCATCTGTCCCCGCCACAGCGATGCCCGCTTTGTGGAGTGGGCCAGTCGCAGTTATCTGCGCGAGGTGGTCGAGGCTGGTGTCCAGGTGAGTCTTTATGAGGCGGGCTTCCTGCATTCAAAGCTGATGGTGTGCGACGATGCCATCAGCACCTGTGGCTCGACGAACCTGGATTTCCGTAGTTTTGAGAATAACTTCGAGGCGAATGTGTTTTTCTACGATGAGGGTGTGGCCTTGCGCATGAAGAAAGTGTTCCTCGACGATGAGCAGCATTGCGTGGCGTTGCGCGACCTGCCTCAGCGTATGCGAGCCGGCTTCTTCACCAGACTTTGGGAAAGCGTCACTCGGATGTTGTCGCCGTTGTTCTGAAAATCGAGAAGTTCACGCTGCCGTAGCTTCGATGTTCCACGAAGTGCGGATCACCAGAGAAATCATTGTCCTTACCATGCTCGAAGACGAAGATGCCGTCTTCTTTCAGCAGTCCCCGTTCGAAGATAAGGCTGGGGATCGTGGGCAGTTCCTTCAGGGCATAGGGGGGGTCGGCAAAGATGAAGTCAAATTGTTGTTTGCATGACTTGATGTATCTGAACACATCGCCGCGGAGCGGTATCACAGAAGAATCCCCCTGTGATATCAGTTTCTGCAGACACTGCTGGATAAAACGGTGATGGTCTCTGTCGAGCTCCACGCTAACCACTCGGCTGCAACCGCGCGACAACAACTCGAGGGTGATGCTACCCGTGCCAGAAAAGAGATCCAGCGCCTCGGCACCTTCAAAGTCGATATACTGTGTGAGCACGTTGAAGATGTTCTCCTTGGCGAAGTCCGTCGTAGGCCTGGCCTTGAACGTCCTCGGAATATCAAAGTGCCTTCCCTTGTATTTTCCTGTGATAATGCGCATCTCCCTCTATCTCCCTTTTACAATCAGCGTCAGCAGATCATACGGCATGCCCTTGACCACAGCGGCCGTTGGTAAGTGGAAGTCGGCCACGGGGTTCACCACGTACACCTTCTCCAAATACTGCTTCAGCTCGTCTGTCAGCTGTTCCTGTTCAGGAATGTCGCCAACCATGTGCAACTCGTCGTGCATGGCGTCCAGCCGCAGCTGTTTCCATACGTAGATGATGAAGTAGAGGGCGTCGCGAGCATGGCTGGCGTCAAAGACGTTGCAGAAGCGGAACCTGTTCTGCTGGAAGACGAACAGATGTACCTTGCCTGCCTGGAAGCAGGCATAGAGCTTGTTGAAGTGGCCGGTGAAGCTGCGCTGGTGCAGATGGCGCCACATTGGGGCCATCGCGTGGATGAACTGTACGTTGTCGTAACGGTCGCTGACAACGCCATACAGATCTTTGTTGACAGGGAAGATGCATACGGCCTTTAGGTCGGGCAGCACGTTGAAGAGCATTCTGCGCGGCTCTGGGCTGGGGGCGAAGGTGTAGCTGTAGAGGTCGTCGATGTCCTGCTCCTCAAACTGCTCGATGGGTACAAGCATCGCTGGGGTGTCAACCATCACCTGCACGCGTCTCACTGGCTCAGCTGCCAATCGGGCTGTCTTCAGGGCCTCCCGCAGGTTGGCAGCCATGGAGATGCCGCCTTTCACCACATAGGGCTCGTGGTTGAAGGGGTGCTCCTTGTCTGTGGGGTCGGGCACGGTGAACGAGAGGGTGTTCCTCCCGATGCGAATGATCATCTTCTTGTCCTGTATCTCCTCCATAACTGTCATTTCTCAACTCATCACGCTGACACAGCACAGGGCGAACAAGCCAAGTGCCACAAGCGCCAGGATGATGTTGATAATCTTGTCTGATTTATGCATTTGGGTGCAAAGGTACAAAAATTAAAGTGAAAAGTGAAGAGTGAAGAGTGAAAAAATTGCTGCCGCCGAAAAAAAAAGGTAAAACAGAAATTGTAAATCGCAAATAATCATTATCTTTGTGGTCGAAATGATTCAAGACGAACTGAAATACCGCATTCTCCAGACCTTCGGCCTCGTACCGACTGAGGAACAGGAACATGCCCTCGACGTGTTCTCGCTCTTCATGACCGATCGTGAGGAGCATGTCGTGATGATCCTCCGTGGAGCCGCTGGTACGGGCAAGACCTCGCTTGCTGGCGCTATCGTCAAGGCCCTCGTGTCGTTGAATCAGAAGTTGATACTCCTGGCACCAACAGGACGGGCTGCGAAGGTGTTCTCGTTGCATGCAGGCCATGCCGCCTACACCATCCATCGTCGTATCTACCGCCAGAAATCGGCTGGCAGTCTTTCTGCCTTCACGCTCAACGACAACCTCAATCGCGATACCCTCTTCGTGGTCGATGAGGCCTCGATGATTGCCAATCAGGGTTATGGCGAGTCGGCCTTCGGCAGCGGTTGTCTGCTCGATGACCTCATGCAGTTCGTCTATAATGGCATGAACTGCCGACTTCTGCTCATTGGCGACAAGGCCCAGCTGCCACCTGTGGGCGAGGATGAGAGTCCGGCCCTCTCCACTAACATGCTGCGTGGCTATGGCATGAAGGTCTATGAGTGTGACCTGAATCAGGTGCTCCGTCAGAGCGAGGAATCGGGCATCCTCTGGAATGCCACGAGGATTCGAGGAATATGGAGTGAGGAGCGTGGAGTGAGAATACTTCTTCCACAGATAAGGTTCAAGGGCTTTGCGGATATCCAGGTGATCCCTGGCGACGAGCTGATAGAGAGTCTCTCTTCCAGCTATAGCCGTGTGGGCATGGATGAGACGATGGTCATCACGCGCAGCAACAAACGCGCGAACATTTATAATCAAGGCATCCGTAACACCATCCTTGACCGTGAGGACGAACTCTGTCGTGGTGATCTGCTGATGATTGTGAAGAACAACTACTTTTGGGGTCAGGAGACAGGAGTCAAGAGCCAGGAGTCGGGTGGCATCGACTTTATCGCTAATGGCGATCTGGCTGTGGTGCGGCGCGTCAGGAATATCCACGAACTCTATGGCTTCCGCTTCGCTGAGGTGACGATGCAGTTCCCTGACTACGACGACTTCGAACTGACTGCCATCGTTATCCTCGACTCCATCACCACCGAAGCCCCAGCCCTTACCCGTGAGCAGCAGGAACATCTCTACAACGCCGTGCTGGAGGACTATGCCGACATCCCGCACATGGCAGACCGTATCAAGAAACTCAAGACCGATCGCTACTACAACGCCTTGCAGGTGAAATTTGCCTATGCCGTCACCTGTCACAAGGCCCAGGGCGGACAATGGTCGCATATCTATCTCGATCAGGGCTATATGACTGATGATATGCTCACTCCCGATTATATCCACTGGCTCTATACTGCCTTCACCCGCGCCACAGAAAAACTCTTCCTCGTCAACTGGCCCAAGACCCAGATTGAGCCTTAACCATCCATCAAAGAGTGTCGTTAAGTGTAGAAAAGAAAATCCCCTGACGGGTGGTCAGGGGATGGAGGGATGAAAGGGAATTAGTACGTCATCTTGGGCTCAAGCTCCTTGGCCTGGTCGATCATCTTCTGAACCTCGCCAACAGAGGGCACGCGGCCACAGATGTTGAACTGGGCGTTGACTTCCTCCAGCTTCGGCTGCAGGTTCTCGGCCACACGGTGACGGAACTCCTTAACGGTGTCGACGCCTGCCTTCTCGAGCAGCTCAGAGAACTGGGGACCTACGCCGTTGATACGGAACAGGTCGGCATGGTTGGTCCAGCGCAGGATCAGCTTCTCGCTGATGCCTGTAGCCTCGGCCAGCTCCTGACGGCCCTTGGGGGCTGCACACTTCTCGAGCAGTTCGCTTACTTTGTTGATACCTGCGGCAACGAGCTTCTCTGCATAAACGTCGCCTACACCTTCGATGTCGATAATCTTGTAATCCATAATTCTAAAAGTTTTTAAGTTGTTAAGATTGTAAGTTTTATGCGGCAAAGATACAAAATAATTCATAATTAATAATGCATAATGCATAATAATTTGTAATTTTGCAGCAAATTTAACAGATATGATGATTGCAGTATATATAATAATAGGTGTGACGGTGGGAGCCGTGGTACTTTATCTGCTGATGGACAGGCGGATGGACACACTTCGCATCGAGGGCGGCAAGAAGGATATTGAGCTCTCAATGAAGGGAGAGCAACTGAATGCCGCCACGAGTCGCGTGAACCATCTGGAGGCAGAGAACAAGACGCTCCACGCAAAGGCAGAGAGTCAGGGCAGGGAGTTGGAACTGGTACGCCAGCAAATGGAAGAGGAGTTGCAGCGGCGTGATCGGCAGTTCAAGGAGCAGATGCAGGCCTCAAAGGATCAGTTCCAGGAGCAGTTGAGAACGGCTCGCGAACAGTTCTCGAACCTGTCGCAGCAGTTGATGGAGGCCAGTGCTTCGAAACTGAAGGAACAGAATACTGAGACGATGACGGGCATTACCCAGCCGTTGAAGGATGCCCTTACCAATATGCAGAAGGCCATTGCTGACACGCAGAAGGAGAATGCGGCTCATTCGGCTTCGTTCCGCGAACAGATACAGCAGATGCTTCAGCAGGCCCAGCAGCTGGGAGAGAAGACGGATAGTCTGACAAACGTGTTGCGTCGTGACAATAAAGTGAGCGGCAATATGGGGGAGATCATCCTGGGCGACCTCCTGGCCTCGCAGGGACTGACGGAGGGTATCCACTATGAGGTGCAGGCAAGGCTCAGAGACGAGTTGGGGCGCCCGTTGAAAAATGACGAGACGGGGAAGGAGATGCAGCCCGATGTTATACTGCACTATCCGCAGGGACAGGATGCCATTGTCGACTCGAAGGTGTCGCTTGTGGCCTACGAGAAATATGTGAATGCCGAGAATCCTGAAGAGAAAGAACGTTATCTGCAGGAGCACATTAAGAGCGTTCGTCAGCATGTGAACGAACTGGCAAGGAAGGACTATTCGAAGTATATCAAGAATGGGCGTGAGACGGTGGATTTCGTCATCATGTTCGTGCCCTTCGAGTCATCGTTGCAGCTGGCGTTGGCGAATGATCCGACACTATGGCGCGAGGCGTTCGAGAAGAAGGTGTTCGTGACGGGTGAACAGAATCTGCTGGGCATCCTCCACATGATACATATCGCCTGGGTGCAGAACCAGCAGGCGGAGAACCAGCAGAAGGTGTTCGGACTGGCAGAGCAATTGCTGGACCGTTTGGGCGACTTCGTACAGCGATATAACGATTTGGGAGAGAAAATCCATAAAGTACAGGAGGCCTACGACAGCACGAACAACAAACTGATAACGGGTCGGCAAAGTGTGGTGCAGAAGGGCCGTGAACTGGTGGACCTTGGGGCCAAGGAGAACCCTAACCGTAAGATACCCATGCCGGAGATAGGATTGGAGTAATCCGTAAACAAAATGAAACTATTGGTAAGTGAAGATATTTGGGACTTTGACCTAGAAGCTGCGCTGAGAGATATCTCAGAGCAAAGACGGGAACAGGCGCTGAAGTTCAAGTATGAACTGGGGCAGCGGCTCTGCGTGCTGGCATATCAGTTGCTGAAACGGGGACTCCGCGAGGAATATGGCATCACGGAGAATCCCGTCTTCGAATACAATGAACACGGCAAACCCTCCATCGCAGGTCATCCGAACATCTTCTTCAATCTGAGCCATTGCAAAGAGGCGGCTGTCTGCGTCGTCAGCGACCAGCCTGTAGGTGTCGACGTGGAGAGCATCCGTGAATATAAGGATGGACTCGTACATTACTCGATGAACGAGGAGGAAATCCAACAGATAGAGTCCTCAGAGCATCCTGATAGGGTTTTCATCCGTCTCTGGACCATGAAGGAAGCCTCATTAAAACTGATTGGTACAGGCATCAGCAATGACCTGAAGACGGCCATCGATTATCAACGATTTCAGTTCGAAACCGTTGAGTGTGAGAGGTATATTTATACCGTTTGCGTTAAAAAATAACTATAAAGTTATAAAATTAGCCATAATGTTTTGTGATTCCGCATTTTTGCCTTATCTTTGCACCCGAATTAATCATTGAGAGCTTTTTCTAGTAATATTTGGGTTGTGAAGAAATTATTGTTGATTGGATTAATATTGGTTGTTGGCTTGATATCTACAAGCTGTCAGAGGTCTGGGAAAGGGGCTCCTGAGGGTGGTGTCACAAAGGAGGAGATACAGAAAGACACGATAAAGTCTGATTCCATATTGTCGGAAATGGCGCTCGCTATAGAGCGTCAGGTCGTGCTTGAACGTGTGAGGTCTATCTACGGGCTTATCAAGCAGGAGTGTACCTATCTGGGAGGTTCTGTCGATAACGACTGGTTGGACAAGTCATTCTGCAGCAAACGGTGGAATGATCTCCTGATGGCTGTACGCAGGAAAGAGTTCATGACGAATTCGCTATTCTTCGAAGTGAACCGCTGGACGATGACTTACGACTCGAACCTGATCAGCTTCGATGAGTTTGAGGTGGAAGACTGCTTCATCGGACCCAATAATGAGAAAACGGCTGCAGTAACCTTTACCGTCTATGCCTCTGACTCATATTCACCAGTCCGTGTTGAACTGGTGTATGAGGATGGACAATGGAAAATCGATAACTTCTATCATATGAAGTACATGCTCAACTTGCGTCAGAGCATGTACCGATATATTGGAAGTGATATGCTATACCTTATTTAACAAGGTTGCCTAAAATGTCGCGCGTCAGTTCCTTCGTGATGGAACGCGTGGCGGCACTTGTGGCATTCTTCACCACTCGGCCTGTTGCCGAGGTCTTCGACTTTGTTTTCTTGCCTGTTACCTTGTCGCTGATATAGGTGCCGAGGATGGTAGCCATGGTCGATGTGACGGCAGTGATGATGGCCTTCCACACCTTGCTCATCATACCAGGTTTCTTCTTGCCCTTGGCCTTCTCCTCTTCCTGGGCGGCAGCCTCTTCCTCCTGGGCCTTCATCTGCTCTTCAGCTTCAGCCATCAGTATCTCGAAGGCACTCTCGCGGTCGATAGGAGTGTCGTATTTGCCATAGACGCGGCTCTGCTTGATGATGTCGAGGCGCTGGCCCTCAGTGACGGCACCAATCTGTGACAATGGGAACAGTACCTTTGCACGCTCCACAACATTGGGGGCTCCCTTCTCGTCAAGGAACGATACGAGGGCCTCGCCAGTTTCAAGGTTCATGATGGCCTCATCGGTCTTGAAATCAGGATTGGCACGGAATGTGTCAGCTGCTGTCTTCACTGCTTTCTGATCCTTTGGCGTGTAGGCACGGAGGGCATGCTGCACACGATTACCAAGTTGTCCAAGAATTACCTCAGGGATGTCCGTAGGACTCTGGGTGATGAAATAGATACCTACACCTTTAGAGCGCACCAGGCGAATGACCTGCTCAATTTTGTCGAGCAGCGCTTTTGAGGTATCAGTGAACAACATGTGAGCCTCATCAAAGAAGAACACGAGTTTGGGCAACGGTAGATCGCCAACCTCTGGTAGGGTGGAGTAGAGCTCTGAGAGCAACCATAGCAGGAAAGTGGAGTAGAGTTTCGGCTGCATCATCAGTTTGTCGGCAGCCAGCACACTCATCACACCCTTACCTCCTTCGGTCTGAAGCAGGTCGTAGATATCGAAAGAGGGCTCGCCGAAGAACTTTTCTGCTCCCTGGGCTTCCAGCTGAAGCAAGGCGCGCTGGATGGCGCCGATGGTCTGGGCAGAGATGTTGCCGTATTTCGTAGTATATTGTTTGGCGTTCTTAGCCACCCAGTCAAGCATCGAGCGAAGATCCTTCAAGTCGATAAGCAGCATTCCGCGCTCGTCGGCAATACGGAATACAATGTTTAATACTCCGTCCTGAGTCTCGTTCAGTTGCATCAGACGGGAGAGTAGCATCGGCCCCATCTGAGAGATGGTTGCACGCATGGGGTGACCCTGTTCGCCAAAGACATCATAGAACCTGACGGGGCAGGCCTGGAACTCAGGGCTCTCGATACCGAACTCCGGCAGGCGCTTCTCGATGAAACCACTCATCTTACCAACCTGTGAGATGCCGCTGAGGTCGCCCTTCATGTCGGCCATAAAGCAGGGAACACCTGCCTGACAGAATGTCTCGGCCATCACCTGAAGGGTGACAGTCTTTCCTGTACCTGTGGCACCGGCGATGAGTCCATGACGGTTAGCCATCTTTCCTGTAATGCTGAGCGCTCCGTTGGCGCAATGGGCAATATACAGCCCTCTCTCTTTGTCTAACATAAGATTTATAGTTTAAATTTTTTGCAAAGATAGGA
>JAEEGK010015799.1_pt1 | contig 16671 bp, 12 predicted proteins | sample 8958771 | NCBI WGS metagenome assembly JAEEGK01 (sample SAMN16246547, study PRJNA631951) | gut metagenome | biome: gut microbiome; feature: rumen; material: SC-attached | host: Bos | place: Iran: Karaj | collected 2018-10 | reverse complement strand
CATTTCTGCGACTTTTTGGTGGAGATAAGCGGGATCGAACCGCTGACCTCTTGAATGCCATTCAAGCGCTCTCCCAGCTGAGCTATACCCCCGAATTTGTCTATTTTGACTAAAATCCAGTCGCCATATTATGCAATTTTACGATACCGATGGGGGCATATAAAATATGGTACGCGCTCCCAGCTGAGCTATACCCCCACGCAGTGCCCCGGATTTCCCCGGCGACATTGCGTATATTAGCATGCCGGCGCTGGTTTGTCAACAACTTTTTTGCGTTTTCCCGGCTATCTTCCGGTGCGGGGCTGTTTCTGCTGCCCGCACCAGATGCGCATCACCAGCCGGTGCGGCAGAAGCTTCACCATCAGGACCTGGAGCCGGACGGCAAGACCGCAGACGGAAACATCCTTTCCCCTTGCCATATCCCGGAGAGCCCGGGATACCACCTGCTCCGGCGTATACCAGCGGTTATAGTAAACGATGGTATCGTCGCTCACCGCCCGGTCGAAGAAGGCGGTTTTCACCCAGCCGGGACATACGGCCATCACCCGGATCCCCCGGGGCTTCAGTTCCGTGTTCAAGGCACGGGAAAAACTCAGCACGAAAGCTTTGGAGGCTCCGTAGACATTGATATACGGCACCGGCTGGAAGGAGGACAGGGAGCCCATCTGATACACCCGGCCGCCCCGGGTCATATAGGGCAGGGTGAGGGACGTCATGCGTACCAGCGCCTTATCGTTCAGTTCGATGATCCCCAGCTGGTTCTCCAGATCCCGCTCCGCAAAGGCGCCGAAAACACCGTAGCCCGCCGCATTCACCAGAACGGCCGCCTCCGGCCGTTCCGTTTCCAGGAGGGCTGCATAGGTTTTCCCCGACTCCGCCTCCGCCAGGTCCAGCGGCAGAAGGCGAAGCTCCGCCCGAAGATCCGGCCGCATCTCCTCCAGGGCCTCCGGATGCCGTGCAATGGCCCAGACTTCGTCAAACGGTTCCGCCGCGTCCAGCTGGCGCAGGAATTCCCGGCCCATGCCCGAGGACGCGCCGGTGACCACGGCGATCTTCTTGCCCATGGCTCAGTTCTCCGCCGCCATCCGGGGGAAGAGCTCCTTCAGCCGGGGATAGAGTTCCTTCCATACGCTGTAGCGCTCCGCATACCGGGATACCAGCTCCGGTTCCGGCTCCACGGTCCCCACGGTGCGGACGATCTGTTTTGCCGCCTCCTCCACGCCGGAATAGGCGCCGCAGCCAACGGCGGCCAGCATGGCGCCGCCCAGGGCCGGTCCCTCCTCCGCAGCCAGCCGGTCCAGCTGCAGGTCCAGCACGTTTGCCAGGATCCGGCGCCAAACGGGGCTCTTGGCCCCGCCGCCGCAGATGCGGGACCGGCGAAGCAGCCGTCCGGGTTCTCCCATGGCCAGCAGGCCGTCCTTCAATCCGAAGGCGACCCCCTCCAGCACCGCCTGGGTCATATCGGACCGGTCCGTATCCATGCTCATGCCCAGGAACGCGCCCCGGGCCTGGGCGTCGTTATGGGGCGTCCGCTCCCCCATCAGATAGGGCAGCCAGAACACAGGATCCCTTCCCAGCTTTTCCCCGGTGATCCCAGCCTGCTCCCCGGTATAGTCGTCGGTGCCCAGGACGCCGGACCACCACTGGTTGCAGGCTGCGGCGCTCAGCTGGCATCCCATGAGATGCCAACCCCCGTCCGCATGGCAGAAGGAATGGATGGCGTGATTCTCCGGGTTAACAAACTGATCCCCCGCCAGGAAAATGGTTCCGGAGGTACCCACGGAGATATTGCACAGGCCGCTGCCCACGGTCCCGGTGCCCACGGCGGCAGCGGCATTGTCCCCCGCTCCGGCCGCTACGCGCACCTCCCGGCTCAGGCCGGTGCGTTCCGCGGCTTCCCCCGTCAGGCAGCCCACGATCTCGCTGCTCTCATAAACCCGGCCCATCTGCTCCTCCCGAAGGGAGCAGAGCTCCAGCATCTCCCGGGACCAGCGGCGATGCTCCACGTCGAACATGAGCATGCCCGAGGCGTCGCTGCAGTCGGCGGAATGGACGCCGGTGAGCCGCCAGACCAGATAATCCTTGGGCAGCATGACCCGGCGGATGCGTTCAAACAGCTTCGGCTCATGCTTCCGCATCCAGAGAAGCTTGGGGGCGGTGAATCCTGCGAAGGAGATATTTCCTGTGAGTTCCGCCAGTTTTTTCACGCCGAAATCCCGGTTCAGCCAGGCGCTCTCCTCTTCCGTTCTCCCGTCGTTCCAAAGGATGGCGGGACGCAGGACCCGGCCCGCCTCATCCAGGGCCACCAGGCCGTGCATCTGACCTCCGACTCCGATCCCCCGAACCGAGCCCGGGTCCTCCCCTTCCAGCAGCTGCCGGATCCCCAGCAGGCTCTCCCGCTCCCAGTCCGCCGGATCCTGTTCGCTCCAGCCGGGCCGGGGCATATGCAGAGGATACTCCCGGCTCACGCTTTTCACCAGGGTCCCGTCTTCCTCCATGAGCAGCAGCTTCACTGCGCTGGTGCCCAGATCCACGCCGATATACCGCATCCTGATCCCTCCTTTGTTTCCTTGTTCCGATTATAACAGAAGCATGGATCCCTTTCCATGCTCCCGGGAAATTTTCTCTTCCTCCCGGCTGATCTGCGCCGTCTTCCGGGTCAGGGCCAGGAGGGCCGCCAGATTCGGCACACACATCAGGCCGTTGGCCGTCTCCGCAAAGGCCCAGCTCAATTCGGGCTTTATGAGAGCGCCCGCGGCGCAGGACAGCACATACAGGCAGCGAAAAGCTCTAATCCCCCGCCCTGAAAACAGATAATCCCAGCACCGCAGGCCGTAACAGGACCAGGTCAGGATGGTGCCCAGGGCAAAGAGACACGTGCAGATCGCCAGAAGCAGGGATCCCGGGATCGATCCGTAAACCCGTCCCAGGGCCAGCGCGTTCAGGGCGGCGGTGCTGGAAACGCCGTAGGGGATGGTCACGCCGCTCACCAGCAGACTCAGGCCGGTAAGGGTGCAGAGCACCAGAGTATCCGCGAACACTTCAAAGATACCGTACAACCCCTGGGTATCCGGATCCCCGCCGGAGGCGGCATAGGCCATGGGTGCGGATCCCATTCCCGCCTCATTGGAGAATACGCCGCAGCGTGCCCCTGCCGAGACCGCCGTCAACAGGCTCCCCACCGCTCCGCCCGTTGCCGCACCGGGGCGAAAAGCGCCGGCAAAGACGCTCTTCAGCGCGGGAAGCAGAGCTTCCCGCCGCAGGACCAGCACCCCCACGCACGCCAGGATATACAATCCCATCATCCAAGGCACCAGTGTTGCGGTGATCTTCCCCAGGCGCTTCATACCCCCCAGAAGGGTCACAGCCGCCGTCCCGGCGCAGAGGCTCCCCACGGTCCAGCCCACCGCCCCATCGGCGGAAAACCCGGGACAGACGCTCCGGGCGGCGGCCCGGACCGTCTCTGCGATGGTCCCGGCCTGAACTCCGCTGCCGATCCCGAATGCCGCCAAGATGCCGAAGAGGCAGAAGGCGGCGGCAAGCGTCTTTCCCGTGCCGCCCAGGTACCGCTCCATGGCATACATGGGTCCGCCCCGCCATTCCCCGGATGGGCTTCTCTGTCGGGTACGCACCGCCAGAAGCACTTCCGCATACTTGGTCGCCATCCCCAGGATGGCCACTGCCCACATCCAGGCCAGGGCCCCCGGGCCCCCCAGGGTGACGGCGGCGGTGACCCCGGCGATGTTCCCGGTCCCCACTGTGGCGGCCAGAGCCGCGGTGAGGGACTGAAAGGACGTCAGCTCCCCCGGCTTTTCTCCGTGTTTTTTCTTCCCGCCCAGCGGCAGCCTCAGGGCCTCTCCCAGCCGGCGGAACTGCACCCCCCGGGTGGCCCGGGTCATGCACAGGCCGCAGACCAGCAGCAGGATCAGCATCGGCGTCCCCCACAGTGTGTCCCGGATCGCCCGCACCCATTCCATGACCATCCCTCCCGGAGCATGTCTATGCGCCGGCGCGGGATGAAAATGCCGGGCGGGACCGAAATCGGTCCCGCCCGGCAGGCGTTTCAGGTTTTTTCAGATGAGCGCCGCGGTGATGAGGGCCATCTTGTAGACCTCGGAGGCGTTGCAGCCCCGGCTCAGGTCGTTGATGGGAGCGTTGAGGCCCAGGAGGATGGGACCGTAGGCGTTGAAGCCGCCCAGGCGCTGGGCGATCTTATAGCCGATGTTGCCGGCGTTCACGTCCGGGAAGATGAAGGTGTTGGCGTAGCCCGCCACCGGGGAACCCGGGAACTTCAGCTGGCCCACCTCGGGGCTGACGGCGGCGTCGAACTGCATTTCGCCGTCCACGGGGGTGTCCGGCAGGGCGGCCTTGGTCTTGGCGCAGGCGTTCTGCATCATGGTGACGGTATCATCCTTGGCGCTGCCCTTGGTGGAGAAGCTCAGGAAGGCCACCTTGGGGTCGATGCCGAAGGTGCGGGCGCATTTGACGGTCTCGGCGGCGATCTCCACCAGGTTGTCCTCCGTGGGGTGGATGTTGATGGCGCAGTCGCCCATGGCGATGCGCTCTTCTTCCTTCTCGCCCCGGGTAAGGATGAAGCAGGAGGATACGATGGTGTTGCCGGGCTTGGTCTTGATGAGCTGCAGGGCGGGACGGACGGTGTCAGCGGTGGAGTAGGTGGCGCCGCCCAGGAGGCAGTCCGCCTTGCCCATCTTTACCAGCATGGTGCCGAAATAATTGGACTTCAGCAGGGCATTCCGGCAGTCCTCCGCGCTCATCTTCCCCTTGCGGAGCTCCACCATCTTTTCCACCATGGCGTCCATCTCAGGATAGTCGGCCGGGTCAACCAGCTTTGCCTTGGCGATATCGAAACCGCCCTTCTCGGCGGCGGCCTTGATGGAGGCGGCGGGACCGACCAGGAGAACATCCAGCAGGTCCTCCTTCAGCAGGCGGGAGGCGGCATCCAGGATGCGGGCGTCCTCGCCCTCGGTAAACACGATGGTACGGCGGGTCTTCTTCAGCGTTGCGGCGAGCTGTTCAAACATAATCTTTACCTCCGATATGATCCGGGCGCGGAGCGTCCTTTGTATTCAACTGGAATATCATATACCCCTTTTTCTCTTTTCTCAAGTCTTCCCGCGATATTTTTCAGCGCATCGCCTTCTCCTCTTGACATTCCCCCGGCCCGGGCGTAATATCGCTAGGCTTTATCCCAACGTTCGAAAACATTCGGTTCGAGGTTTTGCCGTGAAACGCGCCCATGAGATCGACTTCAGCGAAGGCAGGCTCCTGCCCAAGCTTATTTCCTTTGCCGTGCCGGTGATGCTCTCCGGCGTACTGCAGCTGGCCTTCAACGCCGCCGACCTGATCGTGGTGGGCCGGTTCGACGGGGACACGGCCCTGGCGGCGGTCGGCTCCAACGGGGCTCTGGTGGAGCTGCTCATCAACCTGCTCATGGGGCTGGGCACCGGGGCCAGCGTTCTGGCCGCCCGGTACTTCGGCGCCAGAGACGACCGGCGCATGGGGGAGACCGTGGAGACCGCAGCCCTTACGGGCGCGGTGGGCGGTCTGCTCTTCACCCTCCTGGGGATCGCCGTATCCGGCCCCATGCTGCGGCTCATGAATACCCCGGCGGAGGTCCTTCCCCTGGCCTCCGTCTACCTGCGGATCTACTTCCTGGGCATTCCTTTTCTGGCGGTGTACAATTTCCTCAGCGCCGTGCTCCGTTCCGTGGGAGATACGGAACGCCCCCTGCTGTACATGACCGTTGCCGGTGTGGTGAACGTACTGCTGAACCTGCTGCTGGTGGCGGTCTTTCATCTGGGCGTCGTGGGGGTGGCGGCGGCCACGGTGGCCAGCGAGATCCTCTCCTGCTTCCTTACGGTGCGCTGTCTTCTCCGCAATGAAGGAAGTTGCCGGCTCCCCCGGGGAAGGCTGCATTTTTCCCGGGTCCAGTTCCAGCAGATGCTCCGCATCGGCCTTCCCGCCGGGATCCAGGGCATCCTGTTCAGCATCTCCAACGTGATCGTCCAGTCCTCCTTCAACACCTTCGGCGCGGCGGTGGTCGCGGGGAACGCGGCGGCCTGCAGTCTGGAGGGCTTCCCCAATCGGGCCCAGGATTCCGTGGGGCAGGCGGCGCTGGCCGCTGTGGGACAGTGCATGGGAGCCCGGCAGTACGACCAGGTGAAGACGGTCATGCGTACCTGCTGCCTGCTGGCGGCTGCGGTGAGCCTCTCCGTTTACGGGGTCATGATCCTGCTGCGCGGCCCCCTGCTCCATATCTACACGGACGACCCGGCAGCGCTGGAAGCCGCGGTCAGCCGGTTTTTCGTCCTGGGATGCACCTATTTCACCTTCGGTCTCATGTGCGCCATGACCTGCGTCCTCCGGGGTCTGGGCTTCAGCGTCCTCCCTACGGCGATCTCCCTGGTGGGGATCTGCGGTCTGCGTCTGGCGTGGATCTTCACCGTTTTTGCCCGGTCCCATAAGCTGTATCTGCTTTATGCATGCTATCCCCTTTCCTGGACCGTTACGGCCGTCGGCCTGTATATCGCCTATGTCTGTCTCCGGGGCAGGGCCATCCGGGAGAATGAGAGCCGGTACGCCAGGGAGCATCCGGCAGGCTGAAAAACAGATATTCGAGCAGGACAACCCCCGCAGCTGCCCTGCTCTTTTTGCGCGTTTTTTCTCCGCTATTGACTTTCCTCCCGTCCGGGCGTAATATCTCCGTCAGTTCCTTTGCATGCAATGAATCTGCTTGTGATCGAGGTTCCGACTGTGAAACGTGCTCATGAGATCGATTTCAGCGAGGGCAGGCTCCTGCCCAAGCTTTTTTCCTTTGCCCTGCCGGTGATGCTCTCCGGCATACTCCAGCTGGCCTTCAACGCCGCCGACCTGATCGTGGTAGGCCGCTTCGACGGCGAAGTCGCCCTGGCTGCCGTGGGTTCCAACGGCGCTCTGGTCTCTTTGGTGGTGAACGTATTTATGGGCCTGGGCAGCGGCGTCAGCGTCCTGGCCGCCCGGTATTTTGGCGCAAAGGATGACCGGCGCATGGGCGAGACCGTGGAGACCGCCGCCATCGTGGGGATCCTGGGAGGCATACTCACCGCCCTCGTCGGACTGATCCTCTCCGTGCCCATGCTGCGCATCATGTCCACCCCGGAAAATGTGCTTCCTTTGGCGGCGGTATACCTTCGCATCTACTTTCTGGGCATTCCCTTTCTGGCCACCTATAATTTTCTCAGCGCGGTGCTCCGGAGCGTGGGGGATACCCGGCGGCCTCTGCTGTATATGGCCGTCGCCGGAGTGGTGAACGTGCTGCTGAACCTGCTCCTTGTCCTGGTCTTCCGTTTGGGGGTGGTGGGCGTGGCCGTGGCCACGGTGGCCAGCGAGCTGCTCTCCTGCATCCTCACGGTGCGCTGTCTTCTCCACAGCGAAGGAGCTTACCGCCTGCCCCGGGGCAAGCTGCATTTTTACCGGGCTGTGTTCCTGCAGATGCTCCATATCGGCCTTCCCGCCGGGATCCAGGGAAGTCTGTTCAGCATTTCCAACGTGATCATCCAGTCCTCCATCAACTCCTTCGGCGCCGCCGTGGTAGCGGGGAACGCCGCCGCCGCCAGCCTGGAGGGCTTCGGCTACTGCTGCCAGGATTCCGTGTGCCAGGCGACGGTGGCTGCGGCGAGCCAGTGCATGGGAGCGCGGAAATACGAGCGGGTGCGCTCCGTTACCGTGGTGTGCAATATCCTGGCCGTCTTTGCCAGCATGGTCCCCTACGGAGTCATTCTTCTTTTCCGCCATCCTCTGCTCCACGCCTATACGGCGGAAGCGGATGCGGTGGAAGCCGGAGTGGTACGTCTCTTCTATCTGGGGGCCCTTTACTTCACCGCCGGTTTCATGGGGGTCATGACCGGCGTGCTCAGGGGTTACGGCTACAGCATTCTGCCCACCTCCATCACCCTGGTGGGCGTTTGCGGCTTCCGCCTGGTGTGGATCTTCACGGTCTTTGCCCGCTATCATGATCTGCGGCTGCTCTACAGCTGCTACCCCATCTCCTGGACCCTTACCGCCATCGGTCTGTTCATTGCCTATTTTGCCCTGAGGAAAAAGGCGGTGGAGCTGAACGAAGCGCGATACCGGGCGGAACACACGGCAGTCTGAAGACAGGATGAGCGAGCGGGTCGTCTGCTGATCCGCTCGCTTTCATTCCGTTTATTCCGCAGCGGTATTGACATTCCCATCCCCAGGGCGTAATATCACCTGGCAATTCCCTTGCATGCAATGAATTTCAATGCTGTCGAGGCGCTGTCTGTGAAACGATCTCATGAAATCGACCTGACGGAGGGGCGGCTCCTGCCCAAGCTCCTCTCCTTCTCCCTTCCCCTGATGCTTTCCGGCATCCTGCAGCTTGCCTTCAATGCGGCGGACCTGATCGTGGTCGGCCGCTTTACCGGGGAAACGGCGCTGGCCGCCGTGGGCTCCAACGGCGCGCTGGTCTCTCTCATGGTGAACCTGTTCATGGGGCTGGGTACCGGCGTCAGCGTACTGATGGCCCGCTATTTCGGCGCAAAGGATGCGGAGCGCATGGCGGAAACCGTGCAGACCACCGCCATTGTCGGCGCGTTGGGCGGGGTGCTTTTCGCCCTTCTGGGGCTGACCCTCTCCAAACCTATGCTCCAGCTCATGGGGACCCCGGAGGAGGTTCTTCCCCTGGCCGTCGTGTATCTGCGCATTTACTTCCTGGGCATTCCCTTCCTGGCGGTATACAATTTTCTCAGCGCCGTGCTTCGCAGCGTGGGAGACACGGAGCGCCCCCTCTTTTTCATGGCCATCGCCGGAGCGGTGAACGTGGTCCTGAATCTGATCCTGGTGGTACCCTTCCATCTGGGGGTGGTGGGCGTTGCGGTTGCCACGGTAGCCAGCGAGCTGCTCTCCTGCTTCCTCACGGTGCGCTGCCTTCTCCGTTCCGACGGTCCGTACCGGCTGCCCCGGGGAAAACTCCGGTTTTCCCGGAATCAATTTCTCCAGATGCTCCGCATCGGTCTACCCGCCGGGATCCAGGGCAGCCTGTTCAGCATCTCCAACGTGATCATCCAGTCCTCCATCAATTCCTTCGGCGCTGCCGCCGTGGCGGGCAATGCCGCCGCCGGCAGCCTGGAGGGTTTCGCATTCTGCTCCCAGGACGCGGTAAGTCAGGCGGCGGTGGCCTCCGTGAGCCAGTGCATGGGTGCCCGGCGGTACGAGCGGGTACGCTCCGCCGTGGCCGCCTGCTGTCTGCTGGAGATCGCGGTGAGCGTGGCGATCTACGGAACGATCCTTCTTTTGCGCTACCCCCTGCTCCATATCTATACCGACGATCCGGCGGCGGTGGAAGCGGCCATCATCCGCCTCTTTGTCCTGGGGATCCTGTACTCTACGAACGGCCTGATGAACGCCATGACCGGCGTGGTCCGGGGCCACGGGTACAGCATCCTGCCCACCGCCCTGACCCTCACGGGGGTCTGCGGTTTCCGGCTGCTCTGGATCTACACGGTGTTTGCCCGACACCATGATCTGCGCATCCTGTACAGCTGTTATCCTCTCTCCTGGATCATCACCATTCTGGCGCAGTTCATCGCCTATTTTGCTCTGCGGAAACGGGCCGTGGAGCTGAACGAAGCCCGGTATCGGGCGGAGCATCCGGCAGGATAGCTGAATGAAATAAGCGGGTCGGCTTTTTTGCCGGCCCGCTCGTTTCTCATTTTTGCCCGTAATACGCGTTCTTTCCGTGTTTTCGGAGATAGTGCTTGTCCAGCAGCTCCTGCTGCATCCGCCCGGCCTGCGGGTTCAGCTCCATGGCATGCCAGGCCATGAAAGCTACCTCCTCCAGGACGATGGCGCTGTGCACCGCCTCCTCCGGGTCTTTGCCCCAGGTGAAGGGGCCGTGGCTGTGCACCAGCACCGCCGGGATCTCCATGGCGTCCCGTCCCCGGAAGGTCTCGGCGATCACCAGGCCCGTTTCCTTTTCATACTCTCCGGCGATCTCTTCGGGCGTCATCTTCCGGGTGCAGGGAACGTCCCCATAGTAATAATCCGCGTGGGTGGTGCCCATGGCGGGGATATCCCGTCCCGCCTGGGCGAAGGTGGTGGCCCACCGGCTGTGGGTATGGACGATGCCGCCGCAGCCGGGGAAGGCCTTGTACAGTTCCAGATGGGTGGGGGTATCGCTGGAAGGCTTCCACTTTCCCTCAACCACCTTGCCGGTGAGGTCCAGTACCACCATGTCCTCCGCCCTCATTCCATCGTAGGGAAGGCCGGAAGGCTTGATGACCACCAGGCCGGAAGCCCGGTCGATCCCGGAGACGTTGCCCCAGGTAAATACCACGAGCCCTGCCCTGGGCAGACGGAGATTTGCCTCCAGGACCTGTTTCTTCAGTTCCTCCAGCATCGCCTCACCGCAGCTTCCAGGCCAGGTCCGCCAGGAACAGATCCTTTTCCAGCTGCTCCACGGTGGTGTCCTTCCCTATGTGGACGAACTCGATGTCCATCATGTTCGCCCAGTCCTTCATCTGTTCCGCGGTGACGTCGTAGCTCAGCACCGTGTGATGCGCGCCGCCTGCGGTGATCCAGCACTCCACGCCGGTGGTGAGATCCGGCAGGGCCTGCCACATCACCCGGGCCACCGGGAGGTTGGGCATGGGCAGGATGGGCTTCACGCACCGGATATCCTGGCAGATGAGCCGCAGCCTGCCGCCCATATCGATGAGGCTCACCACGATGGCCGGGCCTGCTTTGCCCTCGAATACCAGCCGGGCGGGATCCTTCTCGTTCATGCCGATGCCCAGATGGTGGGTCTCGATCCGGGGCTTCCCCGCTGCCAGGCTGGGGCAGACCTCCAGCATATGGGCGCCCAGGCTGTAATTCCCGTCTTCGCCGAAATGGTAAGTATAATCCTCCATGAACCCGGAAGACCCGTTGCCTCCCTCGCCCATGGCCTTCAGGATGGCGGTCATGGCGGAGACCTTCCAGTCCCCCTCTCCGCCGTAGCCGTAACCCAGGGCCATCAGGTGCTGGCTGGCGAGACCGGGGAGCTGCTCCATGCCGTACAGATCCTGGAAGGTGTTGGTGAAGGCTTTGCAGCCCTCAGCGTCCATCATCTTCCGGATGGCGATCTCCTCCCGGGCCTGGTAGCGGATGGCGGCAAGATCCTTCGTGGCGATATCATAGGCGGCGGTGTATTCCGCCATCTGGGCGTCCACCTCGGCTTCGGTGACAGCGTTCATCTCCTTCACCAGGTCCCCCACGGCCCAGGTGTTCACCTGCCAGCCCAGCTTGATCTGGGCTTCGACCTTATCTCCTTCGGTGACCGCCACTTCCCGCATATTGTCCCCGAAGCGCATGACCTTCATGTTCCGGGAAACGGCGGCGCCGACGGCGGTGCGCATCCACCGGCCCAGGCGCTCCCGCACGGGCGCGTCCTTCCAGTATCCGGCGATGATCTTCCGCTTCATGCGCATGCGTGCTCCGATGAAGCCGTGCTCCCGGTCCCCATGGGCGGCCTGGTTCAGGTTCATGAAGTCCATATCGATCTCCTCGTTGGGGATCTGCCGGTTATACTGGGTGGCCAGGTGGCACCAGGGCTTCTGCAGAGCGGCAAAACCGTTGATCCACATCTTGGAGGGGGAGAAGGTATGGCACCAGGTGATGATGCCCGCGCAGTTTTCCGCGTAGTTCGCTTCCCGGACCACGTCGGTGATCTCCTTGTTGGTCTTGGCCGTGACCTTATACACCAGGGGGAAGGGCAGAGCCTTGCTCAGTTCCTCCGCCATCTCCTTGGCGCGGGCCGCCACGGTCTCCAGGACCTCTTCCCCATACAGGAACTGACTGCCCACCACAAACCAGAACTCGTATTTCATTTTTGCTTCCTCCTTAATTCGTCTCCACTGCGGCGCGTTCCACGCCCAGGGCGAGACGGAATTCTTTCATATAGGCGTCAAAGCCGGAAACATCCTCGGGCAGGGGGCTGAGCACGGTCTTTTTTGCGGAGGCGAAGACCCGCTTTTCCAGGAAATCCCGCAGGGTCTCCCCTTCCTCCCGCATCCGCATATAGGCGGCCAGGAGCGCCATGCCGTAAGGTCCTCCCTCTCCGGCGCTCTCCATGCAGGTCACGGGCGCCCTGCAGGCGGCGGCCAGGTACCGCTGGCCCACCACCGGGGTCTTGAACAGGCCGCCGTGGCCCATGAGGGCGTCGATCCCCACCTGCTCCTCCGCCAGCAGATCCATGCCGATGCGCAGGGTGGCCATGGTGGAGTAAAGCTGGGCCCGGAGGAAATTCGCCAGGGTGAACTTTGCATCCGGCCGGCGCAGGACCAGCGGCCTGCCTTCGTCCAGATGGGTGACCCCTTCGCCCGCCAGGTAATTCACCACCGTCACGCCTCCGCAGTCCGCATCTCCCTCCAGGCTCTTCTCATAAAGCCTGGTGAACAGGGTCCCCGTATCCGGCCGGGCGCCGAAGAGGGCGGCGGTCTCCCCCAGCACCCCGGCCCAGGCGTTCGTGTCCCCGGTGCAGTTGTTGCAGTGCACCATGGCCACGGGGCTGCCCTCCGGGGTGGTGACCATGTCGATCTCGGAATAGACCTTCTTCAGCGGCCGCTCCAGTACCACCATGGAGAAGATGGAGGTGCCCGCGGAGACGTTCCCGGTCCGGGGAGCCACGGCGTTGGTGGCGGTCATCCCCGTACCTGCGTCTCCCTCCGGGGGGCAGAAGGGGATCCCCGCAGGCAGCAGGCCGCCTGTGAGACGGCTTCCCGCCTCCGTCAGCTTTCCCGCTTCCTCGCCGGCAACAAGGACTTTGGGCAGCAGGTCCCGGAGCTTTGCAGCGCAGCCTTTCTCCGCCGCCATACGGTCAAAGATCTCCAGCATCCCGGCGTCGTAGTCCAGCGCGGCGCTGTCAATGGGGAACATGCCTGAGGCTTCCCCGATGCCCACGGCGTTCACCCCGGTGAGCATGAAATGGAGATAGCCCGCCAGGGTGGTGAGATGGGCCACCCGGGGAACATGCTCCTCTCCGTTCAGGATCGCCTGATAGAAATGGGCGGCGCTCCATCGCTGGGGCACGTTGAAGCCGAAAGCGGCCGTAAGCGCCTCCGCCGCGTCGCCGGTCATGGTGTTCTGCCAGGTGCGGAAGGGCACCAGCAGGTTCCAGTCCCGGTCAAAGGCCAGATAGCCGTGCATCATGGCGGAGATGCCCATGGCTTCGGGCCGCAGTTCTCCCGCATCCGCCTTCAGCGCTTTCAGGGCCGCCCGGAAACCTTCCCAGGCCTCCTCCAGGGGATAGGTCCATACGCCGTTTTCCAGTCTGCTCTGCCAGGTGTAGTCCCCAGAGGCCACGGGGCGGAAAGCCCCGTCCACCAGGGTGGCTTTGATGCGGGTGGAGCCCAGCTCCACGCCCAGCACCGCATTCTTCCCTTCCATCATGCAAACCCTCCATTTTTCGCTGTGCTCAATATGTTTATTGTACCCGCAGCATCCCCTGTCTGCAAGCCCCAAGTGTGATTTTGTTCCGCCCTCTCCGTTCAGTTTACGCAGGACAGCCAAGAATTTGAAGCGGAAAAGGTGGTTTTCTCTTGCAAACACTGGCAGAAAGGTGTATGATCGTTGCAGTATGGAATACTCTCGGTTATTGTGTGGAAATATATTTTAAGGAGGATCCCCAAAGATGGCAGTTCCGATGTTTGATCCCAAAGAGATCACCGAAGCGAAGACGATCTCCTTCGGCGGCCGTACCCAGACCATTTTCAACTACCCCTGCTCCCAGCGGGAAGGCATTCTGGCCACCTACCGGCGTGAGCCCTATTGGACCGTCAGCAGCTTCACCAGCATGTTCTCCCCCAAAGTGAATCCGGACAATATCGCCCGCGGCTTCGTGTACGAAGCCGGCAGCCGGGATATGAAGGTTTCCGATTTCGGCGGACCCGACATGTTCGGCATCGAGTGGGAGTATATCGAATCCGTGGGCGGTTCCATGGTCCGCCCCGGCAAGCCCTATATCGAAGACGCCAACGAGATCAAGGATAAGATCGTGTTCCCCGATGTGGATAAGTGGGACTGGGAAGGCTCCGCCGAGGCCAACAAGGCCTATCTGCGCCCCGAAAATGCAAACTGCATGTGGTTCCTGAACGGCTGGTACGAGCGTCTCATCTCCTTCATGGATTTTGAAGGCGCCATCATGGCCCTCATCGATGAGGATCAGCAGGACGCCGTGCATGAGTTCTTCGGCCGGCTGAGCGACCTGTACATCAAGATCCTGGACCATGCCATCAAGGCTTACCCCCAGATCGACATGTTCTGCATCCACGACGACTGGGGCTCCCAGAAGGAGACCTTCTTCGCCCCCGCTGTGGCGGAGGAGATGATCGTCCCCTATATGAAGGTCGTCACCGACTTCCTGCACAGCAAGGGCAAGTACTGCGATTTCCACTGCTGCGGCAACAACATGAAGCAGATCCCCAACATGATCAAGGCCGGGTGGGACAGCTGGTGCCCCCAGGCCATGAACGACACCGCCAAGGAGTACGAGCTGTACGGCGACAAGATCATCATCGGCGTCATGCCCAAGGCATTCGATCCCAAGACCGCTCCCGAGGAAGAGCAGCGCGCCAGCGCCCGGGACTTCGTGGACCGCTTCATGCAGCCCGGCAAGCCCGCCACCATCAACTTCAACGCCATGAGCTACCTGACCCCCGCCTTCAACGAGGAGCTCTACGAGTACAGCCGCAAAAAGTGCTGCGGCATGATCTGATTTCGATCAGCCATTTCCCGGCAGGGGTTCGCCCCTGCCGGGTTTTCTTTTTCCCCGGAGGATGGTATAATCACCCTGTTCGGACAAACTATCTGGAGGCGGTATCCATGCGCATCAGCGGACTGCAGAAGCTCACCCTTCTGGACTTTCCCGGCCATACGGCCTGCACGGTGTTCACCGGGGGCTGCAACTATCGCTGCCCCTTTTGCCACAATGCGGAGCTGGTCCTGCGGCCGGAGGAGCAGCCGGAGATCCCGGAGGCGGAGTTCTTCGCCCTCCTGGAAAAGCGCCGGGGCCTGCTGGACGGGGTGGCCGTCACCGGCGGGGAACCTACCCTGCAGCCGGACCTGCCGGAATTCCTCAGCCGGATCCGGGATCTGGGCTACGCCGTGAAGCTGGACACCAACGGCACCCGGCCCGACCTGCTGAAGCGTCTTGTGCGGGAGGGACTGGTGCAGTATGCGGCCATGGACATTAAAAACTCTCCGGCCAGATATGCGGAGACCGCCGGGACTGCCGATCCCCAGCTGGACCGGATCCGGGAAAGCGCCGCCTTCCTGCTGGCGGGAACGGTGCCCTATGAGTTCCGGACCACCGTGGTGCAGGAGCTCCATCGCCCAGAGGACCTGCAGGAGATCGGCCGCTGGCTCCGGGGTGCGGAGCGCTATTTTCTCCAGGGCTTCACCGATTCCGGGGACCTGATCCGGGAAGGCTTCCACCCCTGCAGCCGGGAAGAGCTGGACTGTCTTCTGGCCGCAGTTAAGCCATTTATCCCCGCTGCGGAGCTCCGGGGGATAGACTGATCTCTCTCCTCTGCCGTTAGCATATGCATACAACATATTCTGGGTATTCCGAAATTTCAGCCCTAGATATTGTGTCCTCCTATTGACAGCCCGATGCCCCGGCGATATAATTGTCGCTAAAGAAACCGGGTATCTCCGGACCAAGAGCAGGAGGAATCAGCATGTACCGCGTCGTAAAACGTGACGGCCGCATCGTGGACTTTGAGATCTCCAAGATCGCCAATGCCATGAAGAAGGCCTTCGACGCCACCAACACCAATTATACCGATGATGTGATCGATTTTCTTTCCATCCGGGTCACTGCGGAATTCCAGCCAAAGATCAAGGATGAACTGATCGCCATCGAGGACATTCAGGACAGCGTGGAATCCGTCCTCTCCAAGGGCGGATATGAAAACGTAGCCAAGGCCTATATTCTGTACCGCAAGCAGCACGAAAAGCTGCGCAACGTGAGCGAGACCGTCCTGGACTATAAGAAGACCGTGGACGATTATCTGGGCATCCAGGACTGGCGGGTCAAGGAGAACTCCACCGTCACCTATTCCGTCGGCGGCCTGATCCTGTCCAATTCCGGCGCCATCACCGCCAACTACTGGCTCAGCGAGGTCTATGATGAGGAGATCGCCTCCGCTCACCGGAACGCGGACATCCATATCCACGACCTGAGCATGCTCACCGGGTACTGCGCCGGCTGGAGCCTGCGGCAGCTCATCGCCGAAGGGCTGGGCGGCGTCACGGGGAAGATCACCTCCAAACCCGCCGGCCACCTCATCACCCTCTGCAACCAGATGGTGAACTTCCTGGGCATCATGCAGAACGAATGGGCAGGGGCCCAGGCCTTCTCCAGCTTCGACACGTATCTGGCCCCCTTCGTGAAGGTGGACAATCTCTCCTATAAGGACGTCAAGCAGGCGGTCCAGGCCTTCATCTTCGGCGTGAACACCCCCTCCCGCTTGGGCACCCAGGCGCCTTTCAGCAACATCACCCTGGACTGGACCGTACCCGCGGACCTGGCGGAAAACAACTGCATCGTGGGCGGCAAGGAGCTGGATTTCTGCTATAAGGACTGCCAGCGGGAGATGGACATGATCAACA
>JAEEGK010015798.1_pt1 | contig 16671 bp, 13 predicted proteins | sample 8958771 | NCBI WGS metagenome assembly JAEEGK01 (sample SAMN16246547, study PRJNA631951) | gut metagenome | biome: gut microbiome; feature: rumen; material: SC-attached | host: Bos | place: Iran: Karaj | collected 2018-10 | reverse complement strand
GCCAACAACTATACCTCCGACGAACTTATGGCCAACCGTGCCAAATTCGAAAACGAGGTACGCGCCCGCCTGGACGAATCCATGAACCGGGAAGGTTTCATCGTGCGGGAATTCACCACCAAGATTGACCCGCCGGCATCCCTCACCGCCGCCATCAATGCCAAGAACGAGGCCGTACAGAACGCCCTCAAGGCCGAAAACAAGGTGAAAGAGGCCGAGGCCGAAGCCAAGATCGCCATCGCCAAGGCCAAAGGTGAAGCCGAAGCCCAGCGCATCCAGGGCGACGGCGAAGCCTACTACAACCGCGTAGTGGCCGCTTCCCTGAACTCCCTGCTGGTCCAGCAGTATGCCATCGAGAAGTGGGACGGCAAACTGCCCACCTACAACGGCTCCAACGTATTGCCGTTTATCAATCTTACCAAATAGCTCTCTTTGGAGCCGTTTGACGCATACAAATCCATCGCCGCACCGGCACAGGGCCTGTTCAAGGACAACGGGTCAAGGTTCATTGCGTTCGCATATCCCGTGGAAACGGAAGAGGAAGTGAAGGACCTGGTCCAGGCCCTGCGCAAGGAATACCACGACGCCCGGCATCACTGCTTCGCCTACCGGCTGGGTTACAAGGGGGATGTGTGGCGCGCCAGCGATGACGGGGAGCCCTCCGGCAGCGCCGGGCGGCCCATCCTGGGTCAGATAGACTCCCTGGGCCTGAGCGATGTGCTGGTGGTTGTGGTGCGTTATTTCGGCGGCATCAAGCTGGGCATCCCCGGCCTCATCCGTGCATACAAGACTTCAACGGCCGATGCGTTGGCATCGGCCCAAATCATTGAAAAGATTGCCGGAAAGCACTTCCGCATCTGCTTTGACTACCTGGCCATGAACGCCGTAATGAAGGTGCTCAAAGACATGGACCTGGCCCAAAGCAAGCAGGACTTCGGGGAACGCTGCACCCTGGAAGTGCGCGTACGCCTGAGCGCCGTGGAGGATTTCCTTCAAAGGATGCAGGACATCGCCCAAGTGGAAGAAGTGGCCTAACGCCTACAGGTCCAGGAACTTCACGAAGGCGTTGACGTCCAGGTTGTAGCCGCGGGGGCCGGCGAGGATGGAGCCGTCGGGGGCCAGGATGAGGTAGTTGGGCTGGGCGTTTACGCCAAAGCGGGTTTGGGCGATGTGGGAGTTCACCCGGCCCACGTCCTTGAGGACTTTACCGTTCTCGGTGGTTACCCACTTGTCTTCCGGCAGTTTCACTTTGTCGTCCATGTACAGGGCCACCATCACGAAGTTGTCCCGCAGGCGCTGCAGCACGGCGGGGTCGCTCCACACGCGGGCTTCCATTTCGCGGCAGTTTACGCAGCCGTGGCCGGTGATGTCCACGAACACGTTCTTGCCCTGTGCGGCAGCGGCGGCCAGGCCGTCTTCCAGGTTGTCATAGGCCGTTAGGCCGTGGGGCATGGCCAGGGTGGAACCGGAAAGATTCTTCGCTTCGCTCAGAATGACAGAATTGTCGCTCGGAGTGACAGTGTTGGAAACCGCTCCGGCAGGTGCCGCCCCCAGCACAAAGTCCTGCGTCTCCATGGGCGGCAGATAGCCGCTGAGGGCCTTGAGGGGCGCTCCCCACATGCCGGGAATCATATAGACTACAAAGGCCAGATCAATGATGATGAGGGCCAGACGGCCCACGCCGATGTACTCCAGCGGGGAGTCATGCTTGAAGCGCAGTTTTCCCATCAGGTACAGGCCCAGCAGGGTGAAGCAGACAATCCAGATGGCCAGATACACCTCGCGGTCCAGCAGATGCCAGTGGTAAGTCTGGTCCGCCACGGAGAGGAATTTGAGGCCGAGGGCCACTTCGATGAAGCCCAGCACCACCTTCACGCTGTTGAGCCAGCCGCCGCTCTTGGGCAGTTTCTTCAGCACGGAGGGGAAGAAGGCCAGGAGAGCAAACGGCAGGGCGAAGGCGATACTGAAGGCCAGCATGGTGACCATGGGTGTCCAGAACTCTCCCTGGGTGCTCTTAATCAAAACAGTTCCCACAATGGGACCGGTGCAGCTGAAGCTCACCAGCACCAGCGTAAGTGCCAGGAAGAACACGCCCAGAAGGCCGCCCTTGCCGCTCCCGGCATCGGCCTTGGTGGTCCAGCTGGCGGGAAGGGTAATCTCGAACGCGCCGAAGAAGGAAGCGGCGAACACCATGAAAATCACGAAGAACAGGATGTTCGGGAACCAGTGCGTGGCCAGCCAGTTGAAGATGTCGGCCGTGACCGTTTCACCGCCCAGCAGCCAGGTGAGGCCGATGATGATGCAGATGGGAACGGTGTACAGCAGCACGATGAAAAGGCCGTACATGCCCGCCTTGAAGCGGCCCTGGGCCGGGTTGTCGCTCTGCTTGAGGAAGAACGACACCGTCATGGGCACCATGGGGAACACGCAGGGGGTGAGGAGCATCAGGAAGCCCCACAGGATGGCCTCCAGGATAAGCGCCCAGAGGTTGCCGGCACCGGAGGCCGATGACGCTTTCACCTTCACCGGCACGGAGAACTCATAGTCTTCCGGCATACCGCAGAAATCCCCGCTGCAGGCACTCCAGGTGACGGTTCCGGACACGGTAGCCGACTCCGTGAGTTCCAGATGCTGATAGATGACATAGGTTCCGGTCACCACCGGTTCTCCTTTATAGTCGGAGGGCTCGTATTGCTCATACGGCAGGCCCAGCAGCTGTACGGCGTCTGATTCTTCCACCTGCAGTTCGGTACCCACATACGGGTCCGTCATAGGGTGGATGTAATAGCCGGGGGACACCTGGCCCGTAACAACCAGCTGGTACTCTTGGTTATCGGCCTGCTTTACCTCGGCCTTCCACGTTACCGACGGAACACCGGGAAGAACCAGCAGCAGGGCTGTGAGGAGGGAGTAGAACATAGGCTAGCCGATTTGTGCGCCGTTAACCACCACTTCCTGCGGCGTGATGAAGCGCATTTTGCCGTCTCCCTGCTTGGCCATGAGGATCATGCCCCTGGACTCGATGCCGCGGATGGTGCGGGGAGCCAGGTTGGCGAGGATGCAGATCTGCTTGCCGACCATGTCCTCCGGGCTGTAGTATTCGGCGATACCGGAGACGATGGTACGCTGGTCGATGCCCGTGTCGATGGACAGCTTCAGCAGCTTGTCCGTCTTGGGAACACGCTCGGCGGCCAGCACCGTGGCCGTACGGATATCCATGGCTTCGAACTGGTCGAAGGTGACCTCGGCCTTCTGGGGCTCTACTTTCTTGGCGGCCTCCTTGGCGGCGCGCTCGGCCTCGGCGGCTTCGCGGGCGGCCTTGATGGCCTCCAGGCGGGCGATCTGGGCGTCCACCACGCTGTCTTCGATCTTCTGGAACAGCAGCACGGCCTCTCCCAGCTCGTGTCCGGCGGGGATCAGCTCGGCATTGCCCAGCATCTCCCAGTTCAGGATCAGATCCCCGGTCGGGGCCGGGGATGACGCGGCGCGCGTGTGGACGGCCTTGCCTTCATCGGCCTTGTAGAAGTTTACGGTAGGCGTGCCTTCGCCGGCGCGGTGGTCCCAGCCGGCGTCGATGCCCACGCGGAGGATGCCGCGCAGTTTCTCGGCGCTGAAGGGGAGGAACGGCTCGAAGGCGATGGCGCAGTCGGCGCAGAGCTGGAGGCAGGTGTACAGGATGCTGGCCGTGCGGTCCATATCCTCCTTGGCCACCTTCCAGGGCTCCATGTCGGAGATGTACTTGTTGCCGATACGGGCGATATTCATGGCTTCCTTGAGGGCCTCGCGGAAGTGATAAGTCTCGATGTATTTCTCCAGGGCCTCGCGGCAGGGCTTCACGGATGCGAGCGTCTCGGCGTCGATGGCCTCGGGCTTGAGGTTCTGGGGAACCTTGCCGCCGAAGTACTTCTGCGTGAGCACCACGGCACGGTTCACGAAGTTGCCGAAGATGGCCACCAGCTCGCTGTTGTTGCGGCTCTGGAAATCCTTCCAGGTGAAGTCGTTGTCCTTGGTCTCGGGGGCGTTGGCGGTGAGCACGTAACGCAGCACGTCCTCCTGGCCGGGGAACTGCTCCTCGTATTCGTGTACCCACACAGCCCAGTTGCGGGAGGTGGAGATCTTGTCGCCTTCCAGGTTCAGGAACTCGTTGGAGGGGACATTGTCCGGGAGGATGTAGTCACCGTAGGCCTTGAGCATGGACGGAAACACGATGCAGTGGAACACGATGTTGTCCTTGCCGATGAAGTGCACCAGACGGGTCTCGGGATCCTTCCACCACTTCTCCCAGCTTTCGGGGAGAAGCTCCTTGGTGTTGGAGATATAGCCGATGGGAGCGTCGAACCACACGTAGAGCACCTTGCCTTCGGCGCCTTCTACCGGGACGGGAACGCCCCAGTCCAGGTCACGGGTGACGGCACGGGGCTGCAGGCCGCCGTCCAGCCAGCTCTTGCACTGGCCGTACACGTTGGTCTTCCACTCCTTGTGCTGCTCCAGGATCCAGTCACGCAGCCAGGGCTCGTACTTGTCCAGGGGCAGGTACCAGTGCTTGGTCTTCTTCTTGACGGGCGTGGAACCGGACAGTTTGGACTTCGGGTCCAGCAGCTCTTCGGGGCTGAGGGTGCTGCCGCACTTCTCGCACTGGTCACCGTAGGCGTGCGGGTTGCCGCACTTGGGGCAGGTGCCCTCGATGAGGCGGTCGGTCAGGAACATCTTGGCCTCCTCGTCATAGAGCTGCTCGCTCTCCTGGGTGACGAAATCGTCCTGGTCGTAGAGCTTGCGGAAGAACTCGGCCGCATTCTTTTCGTGAACGGCCGATGACGTACGGGAGTAGATGTCATAGTTGATACCCAGGCCCGTGAAGGCGTCCTTCATCACCTTGTGGTACTTGTCCACGATATCCTGCGGCGTAACGCCTTGTTCGCGCGCCTTGATGGTGATGGGCACGCCGTGCTCATCGGAACCGCAGATGAACACCACGTCCTCCCCGCGCATGCGCAGGTAGCGGACATAGATGTCTCCGGGAATGTAGGCGCCGGCCAGATGGCCGATATGGATGGGACCGTTGGCATAAGGCAATGCACAGGTCACAAGGGTTCTCTTATAACTCATTTCTTCAGTCTCCCTAGTTTGATATTGATACTTTTCTTGATTTCTGTCAGTTTGCCAAGCTCCTGCATGAACTTGATCACATCCTCGGGGGAGTTGGGCTCCCTCAGTTTGCGGGTCAGTTCGTTCTGCCTGGCGGTAACGCGCTTGTCATGGAATACCAGGATGGCGCGGGGTACGTAGGTCACCAGCCACGAATCCGTGGTGGTGAGGGCGTCGGAGAAGTTGTGGACGGTGAGTTCGTATTTCTCCGTGGAAAGGTCGGCGGCGACACTTGCCACCACGCGGTCTTCTCCGTCGAGGAGGCCCTTCACAATCTCGTCCTGGCCCTTTCCGGCATCATACAGGCCGAAGTAGGCCTGGTAGGTTGCTTCGTAAGGTGCGTTGACAAAGTGGACATCATCTGCAGCCAGGGCGGAGTCGATGAACTCGGCCACCGTCTGCGGCGTCTCTCCGTCATAGAATTCGGAATCGGTCTCGAACTTCAGTTCGTTGCGTCCATACCGCAGGATGAATCCCAGCAGTTCCCGTTCCGACGGGCCCATGATCTGCTCTTCCCGACTAAGCGTGGAAACAGCAGCGGCGGTGGGAGCGTCGGCAAATGATGCATTTTCGGGAGCATCGGCCCTATTTTTTGCGAGCGAAAATGCATCATTCGCCGACGCAGAGCGGGCACGTTCCTTCGCTGCGTTCTGCGCATTGTGCTCGCGGGTCTTGCGCACGCGGTCCTGGATGATATCCTCCTCGATGCCGAACTGCTTCGCCACAGTGCCGATGTACACCTGCCGCTTGATCGCGTCGGGAATATCGGCCACGGTATCGGCGATCTCGTTGATGAGGTTGGCCTTCTTGAGGGGGTCGTCGCCGGCTTCTTTCAGCAGGAGCTCCGTCTTGAAGGCGATGCCGTCCTTCTCGTTATCGGCAATGAACTCCTTGATCTCCTCCAGCGTGTGCTTCTGGGAGTAGGAGTCGGGGTCGTCCCCGTCGGGGAGGAAGACCACCTTCGGGTTCATGCCCTCCTTGAGGATAAGGCCGATGGCGCGCACCGCCGCATGCAGGCCCGCCTTGTCACCGTCGTACATGATGGTGATGTTCTGCGTGAACTTGCCGATGAGTCGGATCTGCTCCTCGGTGAGGGACGTGCCGCAGGAGGCCACCACGTTGGTGATGCCCATCTGGTGCATCATCACCACGTCCACGTTGCCTTCCACCAGGATGCAACGGTCCTCACGGGCGATCTCGCTCTTGGCGAACCAGATGCCCAGCAGGTTGCGGCTCTTGATGTAGATTTCCGTTTCCGGGGAGTTGACGTACTTGGCGGGGTTGTCGGCCTTGAGGGTACGGCCGCTGTATGCGATGACACGGCCGCTCACGGAGTGGATGGGGAACATCACCCGTTCGCGGAACTTGTCGATGAGGGAGCCGTCCTCCGTCTGGATGGCCAGGCCGGCCGCTACCAGGAACTCGTCCTTGTAACCGGCGGCGCGGGCGGCGTCCACCAGCGTGGTCTTGCCGCTCGGGGCCCAGCCCAGGCTCCACTTCTCGATGGTGGCGTCCTCGATGTTCCTCTTGCGGTAGTACTGGTAGCCCACAGCCCGTCCTTCTCCTTCCTTGAGCTGGTCGCAGAAGAACTTGCGGGCGAACTCGCTCACGGCCAGGAGGCTCTCGCTGCGCTGGCGCGCGGCGATCTGCTCGGCCGTTTCCTCCTCTTCCTGGACTTCGATGTTGTACTTCTTAGCCAGGTAGCGCAGGGCCTCGGGGTACGTCATGTGTTCGTACTCCATGACAAAACCTACGGCGCTGCCGGCTTTGCCGCAACCGAAGCATTTGTAGATGCCCTTGGAGGGCGTCACATGGAAGGAGGGGGTCTTTTCGTTATGGAAAGGACAACAGGCGACATAGCTGGACCCGCGGCGCTTGAGCGTCACGAAATCTCCGATCACCTCCTCTACGCGGGCGGTGTCCAGGATCAGGTCGACTGTTTCCTTGGGAATCATTACTCTTTCTCGAAGTTTACTTCTTTCGCGTCGGAACCGAGGGTGATTTTCTCATCCCTGGGGGCCGACTGGGGAGCAGCGGGTTGATAATGTTTTTCCTGCCAGAGCACTTTGGCCTGGTAATATGCGTCGCGTCCGTACCAGAAAAGGCCCAGCATGCCGACAATCACGGCGAGCAGACTGCTGCGGGTGAGCAGCCACACGCAGACGGCGGCGAAAAGGAGGTCCTTCGTCAGACGGATCCAGCGGTTGTTATATCCAAAATTCATCATAGCCTGCAAAGATACAAAAAAACGAACAACGCACCAACCCTGAGGGCGGTGCGTTACTCGTTGCGTATGGTCGGACGGACTTAGAACGGAAGGTCTTCGGATTCCGAAGAATCGGCCGGCATGTCGTCCAGCGTCGGGGCCGGGATGTCGTTCATCGGGGCGGGGCCGACAGGGGCGGCCGAAGGGGCTGCCGCAGGGGCGGTGTTTGCTCCCGCAGGGGCGACGCGCCAGATCTGGAGGTCGGTGTACCATCGGCCATTATACTCACGGCTCTTGATGTTGAAGGAAACCTTGATGCGGTCTCCTGCCTGGTATTTGTCCAGCTCGGCTACTTTGTCCTGTCCGAAGGCCGTGAAGCAGGCCTGCGAGGTGTAGTTGCCGTCGGGGTATTCCAGGACGAACTCCTGCTTGGCCCACTGTCCGCGGGCCGACGTGCCCTGCTGTACGCCCAGTTTCTGGCGAAGGGTGCCTTCCAGTTCCAATGCCATAGACTTAGTTCTCCTTTTCTACGTAAGGCTTCACTTCGAGCAGATCCACGTCGAAGACGAGGGTGCTGTTGGCGCCGATTTCGCGGGGTCCGCGCTCGCCGTAGGCCAGTTCGGCGGGGATCACGAGGGTGATCTTACCACCTTCGCCCACGAGCTTCATGCCCTCGGTCCAGCCCTTGATCACGCGGTTCAGGGGGAACTCGATGCCTTCGTTCTTGTCGAACTCCTTGCCGTCGATGAGGGTACCGCGGTAGTTCACCTTCACGGTGTCACGGTCGTTGAAAGCGCGCTTGTCGCTACCGGAATCCTGGATGAGGTAAACGATACCGGAGGCGGTGGAGTCGGCGCTGTTCTTGGCGTAGAATTCCTTGCGGAACTTGTCACCCTTTTCCTTGTTCAGGGCGCCTTCGTAGGCGGTGCGCTTCTGGAGGAAGCCGTTGATGATCATGTTCATGTCGGAAGGGTTGATCTTGAACTGCTTCACGAAAGCGGAATCCATGGGCTGGCCTTCCTTGGCGTTGAGAGCGTCCTTCATACCCTTCTGGATCTGGGCCATGTTGAGGTCGCCGAAACCGTTCTGGGTGATGACCAGGCCGAAGTTGACGCCCAGCAGGTAGGAGGTGCTGTCCACTTCACCCTTGGAGGGGAGCAGATCACGAACAGCCTTGGAGCCCTCTACTTTGGAGGTGCCGCAAGCCATCACGAGCGCAGCTGCGGAAGCGATGGCGAAGAATTTAACGATTTTCATCTTATTAAAAATTTTTAAAGTTTTTGTCCTTTTTCTAACTTACAAATATAATAATTATTCCAGAAATAGCCTAATGTGAAGGGGCAAAGGACAAATAATTGGCTGAGCGTTTGGTTTTTATTTGGAAAAATTAGTAAATTTGAGTACGATTACAAAACGACTTAGTCACATGGAAATGGTTGATACCTCCACCTTGCACGCTAAGCTGAAGACCTTCTTCGGCTTCGATGCATTCAAAGGAGACCAAGAGCGTATCATCCAGCACTTGGTTTCCGGCAACAATGCCTTTGTCCTCATGCCGACGGGTGGCGGAAAATCTCTCTGCTATCAACTGCCCGCGCTGGTGATGGAGGGCACGGCCATTGTGATCTCTCCTCTCATCGCCCTGATGAAGAACCAGGTGGACGCCATCCGCGGCTTCGAGGCCGGGGATGACGGGATTGCCCACTTCCTCAATTCGTCCCTGAACCGCATCCAGCTAGCCGAGGTGCAGGAAGACCTCCTGCGCGGCGTGACCAAACTCCTGTATGTGGCTCCGGAGTCCCTCACCAAGGAGGAAAACATCGCCCTCCTCAAGTCGGTGAAGATTTCCTTCTATGCCGTGGATGAAGCCCACTGTATTTCCGAGTGGGGACACGATTTCCGCCCCGAATACCGGAAGATCCGTTCCATCATCGACCAGATTCAGCCTGCTCCGGTCATCGCCCTCACGGCGACGGCTACCCCCAAGGTCCAGAGTGACATCCTCAAGAACCTCCAGATCCAGGACGCCAAGGTTTTCAAGTCGTCCTTCAACCGTCCCAACCTTTACTACGAAGTAAGGGACAAGGTAGAACCCGAAAAAGACATCATCCGCTTCATCCGCCAGAACCCCGGCAAGAGCGGCATTATCTACTGCCTTAGCCGCAAGAAGGTGGAGGAGATGGCCCAGATGCTTTCCATCAACGGCATCAAGGCGCTGCCCTATCACGCAGGCCTGGACGCCAAGACCAGGGCCGAAAACCAGGACCTCTTCCTCACGGAGGAAATCGACGTAATCGTGGCTACCATCGCCTTCGGCATGGGAATCGACAAGCCGGACGTACGTTTCGTCATCCACTACGATATCCCCAAGAGCATCGAAGGTTACTACCAGGAGACCGGCCGCGCCGGCCGTGACGGGCAGGAAGGCCAGTGCATCACCTACTACAGCTACAAGGACATCCAGAAACTGGAGAAGTTTATGCAGGGCAAACCCGTGGCCGAACAGGAAATCGGCAAGCAGCTCCTCCAGGAAACCGTCGCCTATGCCGAGTCCAGCCAGTGCCGCCGCAAGATGCTGCTGAATTACTTCGGTGAAGACTTCCCGGAAGAGAACTGCGGCGCCTGCGACAACTGTCTCCATCCCAAGAAACGCTATGACGGCCGGGAAGACCTGGCCCTCGTGATAGAACTCATAGAAAGCCTGCCGGAACGCTTCAAGCTGGAGCATCTGGCCGCCATCCTCTCCGGCGTCTCCAACGCCATGGTCAAGTCCTACAAACACGACGAACTCCCGCTGTTCGGGGCCGGAAAGGACCACGACATCCGCTTCTGGTTCGCCGTCATCCACCAGGGCCTGCTCATGCATTACCTGGAGAAAGATATCGAGAATTACGGCCTGATTTCCGTAACGGAGCAGGGCAGGGAATTCTTCCAGCATCCCCACGAGGTCATGCTCGTGGAGGACCGCACCTTCTCCGAAGGGGAAGATGAGGACGACGATGATTCCCCGGCTGCCGTCCACGGCGGTGGCGGAGGTGATCCCGTCCTGCTGGCCATGCTCAAGGACCTGAGAAAGGATGTCGCCCGCAAGCGCCATCTCCAGCCCTGGGTCGTGTTCGGGGATCCTTCCCTGGAAGACATGACCATCGTCTATCCGCTCACCCTGAAGGAGTTGCAGGAGAAGTGCCAGGGCGTCGGCGAGGGCAAGGCCCAGAAATTCGGCCAGCCGTTCATCGACCTCATCGCCCGCTATGTAGAGGAAAACGAGATTGAGCGCCCGGACGACTTCGTGGTCAAGTCCGTCGCCCCCAAGTCCGGCAACAAGGTGTACATCATCCAGTCCATCGACCGCAAGATGGACCTCGGAGACATCGCCGCCGCCAAGGGCCTGGACATGGAGGAACTCCTCACGGAAATCGAAGGCATCGTCGCCACGGGAACCCGTGTCAACATCAATTATTACATCGAAGAGGAAATGGACCCCGAGGTCGTGGACGAAATCTACGACTGGTTCAAGGAAGAAGCCACCTCAGACTCCCTGTCCGAGGCCATCGAAGCCCTCAGCTCCGACTACGAAGACTGGGAAATCCGCTTAGTCCGCATTAAGTTCCTCTGCGAGGTCGCGAACTAAAGGTATATCAAACTGGAAAGATGGTCCGGGGCGAAGAGGCGCTGGGCCATGGACTGGAGGTCGGCGGGGGTGATGGCCTCGATGGCGGCCTTGGTCTCTTCCGGAGTCATGATGTTACCCCAGGAAAGCATGCTCTTGCCCATGGAGAGGCACTGGGCTTCGCCGGCATCGGAGGAGATGGCCAGCTGCCCCATGAGCTGCTTGCGGTAGGCCTTGAGCTGGGCCGATGTAAACGGCACCTCCCGCAGACGCGTCAGGATCTTGCCGATGGCCTTCTCGCAATCGTCCAGGTTGGGCCGATCGCAGCCGAACGTAATGGCCAGGATGCCCGTATCGGCATATTGCGTATAGGTACTCTCAATCCCATATACCCAGCCCCGTTTCTCGCGTAATTCTTTGTTCAACAGGGAATTGGACGCCGGCCCGCCCAGGATGTTGGACAGCATGGCGCAGACCAGCCTGTCCGGCATCTCGTACAGTGACGGCGCCGTGCAGCCGATGACGGCATTCACCTCATGATGGTGCTTATCGATTACTTTGCGAAAAGACATGGTCTATCAGTTTAAGCACCTGCTTCTCCAGGGTGCGTTCGTCAATATCGGCCACTACGGAGAGGACCATCTTCGAGGGGACGAAGTTCTCTTTTACGAAGCGGCGGAGCATATCGGCCTTGATCTTTTTGACGCTGGCCGTCGTGCCCAGGATGGGCGTTTCCAGGGGAGTTCCCTCGAACAGGAGGGTCTCGAAGCGGTCATAGACATCCTCGGCGGGGTTGTCCTTGTAGGAGATGATTTCGTCCAGGATGACGCCGCGCTCGGTTTCGATTTCGGCCTCCGGGAAGGTCGCTTCCGTGGCCAGTTCGAAGAGCAGGCCCGCGGCCTTCTTCCAGTCCTCCTTGAGGACCGTCGCGTGCAGTACGATCTCTTCCTTGGTGGTGTAGGCGTTCAGTTCTCCGCCCAGCTTGTCCAGGTAGCCGTTGATGACAGCGGCGCTCTTGCGGCGGGTGCCGCGGAACATCGTATGCTCTACGAAGTGCGCGATACCGGCCGGGTAGCCCTTTTCGTCGCGTGTGCCGCAGCCCATCGTCAGGGCGCAGAAAGCTACGGCCCGGCCACTGCGGCGGACCGCATAGCGAAGGCCCTGGGGAGTCGTTCCTGTCGTCATCTCTTCTTGGCCAGCCGCTTCAGGTCCTCCGGAAGGAATCCGACGCTCTTCCTGGCGGAAATCTTGTGTTTGGAAAGGTAGTAGAGCGTGTGCGTCTCGGCTTCGAAGAGCATCTTGTAGCAGTAGGCGCCCTTTTCAGGGAGCGCGGGGGCTACGACGTAGCTGACGAGGGTGTTATATCGGCCTTCCGTGAAGGCCTGGTCGGCCTCGGCGGTCGGGACAATCTGGAATTCGCTGTCCAGGTACTTGGACAGGTCCTGTTCGGTGACGCTTTCGTCCAGGTCTTCCTCGGCGATGAGGATCTGCTTCATGTGGCCCCATTTGTCGTAGCTCTTATTCACCCAGGCTTCCATGCCGTAGGCGACTTTCTCCGACTCCATGGCCTCCAGGGTGAAATCCTGCACCGTCTTGACGAGGCTGCCCAGGAAGGTGAGTTCCCGGCCGTCTCCGCCCATGGCGGCTACCAGCGGCAGGGAGATGACCTCGAAGCTTCCCTTGTGCAGGGTGAGGTAGCTGATGTCCTCCGCTTCTGCGACCAGCAGGAAATAATACTGGTCCTGACCTTTGATCTTCTCATACTGTGCCAGGGTGCAGAACTCGAAGGCCGATGCCGTCCAGCCCGTGACGATGGCCTCGCGGAGGGCGCTGGAAAGCATTTCGTTGCCGGTGAGTACGACCTGGGTCACTTTGTCGGTGAAGTCGGCCAGGCGGTGTTTGCGGGTGGTGACCTGTCCCTGCCCGTTCACGAACGGGGCGGACAGCACGAGCGCAAGGGCGCATAGGATGGCTTTTACTCTCATTGTGCGATGAACGAATAAGTGATGGTGCCCATCTGGCGGGCGGGAGCCTCCTGGGAGGCCGAAAACTTGGACAGGCGGGCGGCGCGGACGGCGAACTCCTGCAGGCAGTGGTCCTTGGAGGAAACGCCTGCGTCCACCTTGGCGTTCACCACGTCACCCCGGTTGTTGACCGTGATGATGACGGTGATCTCGCCGCCGCCATAGCAGCGGTAGGCGGGGATGGGAAGCCGGGTGGCACGGCGGCCGTCCAGGCTCCAGGAAAGCACGGAGGGGCCGCTGTAGGCCTTGGTCTCCTGCTTCTTCTTCTCCTTCTTCTCTTCCTGTACGGCGGCGAAGCTGTCATCGGCCTCATCGGCCTGGCGCTGTCCTTCTTGCAATTCCTTTGCCAGACGCTCGGCCTCTTTGTAGAGCTCGTCGGCGTTGGTGCCGCGGTCGTCCTTGAGGCTGCTGCGGTCCACGGTGACATTGCGGACGGGGACGCCGCCCGGATCGGAGATCATCTGCTCCAGCTGGGCTTCGATGCGTTCCTGCATGCGCAGGCGCTCCTGAAGCTTCTCGGCCGCTTCCTGGGCGGTGAAATCCATGACGAAGCTGTTCTCTCGCTGTACTTCGAAGCCGATTCTCGCGGCCAGCAAAACGATAATCACCGCGAGATGGATGCTCACGGTGATATACAATCCTGCCTTCTGGTCCGGAGTAAGCTTCTTCATTTATTTGCGCTTTTTCTTCTTCAGGGCCTTCTCTACAGTGTTGGTGATGATGTCGATGGCCACCTTGTTGTGACCGCCCTGGGGAACGATGACGTCTGCGTAACGTTTGGAGGGCTCGATGAACTGCAGGTGCATGGGCTTCACGGTGTCGCAGTAGTGCTCGATGGCGGTCTCGATGGTGCGGCCGCGTTCGGCGATGTCACGGACGATGATGCGGAGCACGCGGTCGTCGTCGTCTGCGTCCACGAAGATCTTGATGTTCATCTGGTCCCGCAGTTCCTTGCAGGTGAAGATGAGGATGCCTTCCACGATGATGACCTCGGCCGGTTCCACCGTCTTGGTCTCCGTGGTGGAACGGGAGCAGGTGATGTAGGAGTACACCGGCTGCTCGATGGTCTTGCCGGCCTTCAGCTCGCGGATCTGCTGGCACATGAGCTTCCAGTCGATGGCGTCCGGATGGTCGAAGTTGATGAGCTTCCTCTCTTCCACGGGAACGTGGCTGGAGTCCTTGTAGTAGGAATCCTGGGGAATGACCACCACGCGGCCTTCCAGCTGTTCGGTGATGGCGCGCACCACCGTGGTCTTACCTGAGCCGGATCCTCCGGCGATACCGATGACTAACATTAGAATTCAGCGTTTTTCGGAGTTCTCGGGAACGGGATGACGTCACGGATGTTGGCCATGCCGGTGACGAACAGAAGCAGACGCTCGAAGCCAAGGCCGAAGCCGCTGTGCGGCACGCTACCGTAGCGACGGGTGTCGATGTACCACTCGAGGTTCTTGCGGGACATGCCCAGCTCGTCGATGCGGGCTTCCAGCTTCTCCAGGGATGCCTCACGCTCGGAACCGCCGATGATCTCGCCGATCTTCGGGAAGAGGACGTCCATGCCGCGGACGGTGCGGCCGTCCTCGTTCTGCTTCATGTAGAAGGCCTTGATGTCCTTGGGGAAGTCGATCAGGATGACCGGCTTGCCGAAGTGCTGCTCCACGAGGTAGCGCTCGTGCTCGCTCTGGAAGTCGGTGCCCCAGTGGACCGGATACTCGAACTGCTTGCCGTTCGCGATGGCCTTTTCGAGGATGTCCACGGCCTCCGTGTAGGTGACGCGCTGGAAGGCGATGCCGAGCACGCTCTTCAGGCGCTCGATCAGGCCGTCGTCATACTTGTCGTTGAGGAACTTGAGGTCGTCCATGCAGTTGTCCAGGGCGTACTGGACGAGGTATTTCACGAACTCTTCGGCGAGTTCCATGTTGTCCTCGATGTCGTAGAAGGCCATCTCCGGCTCGATCATCCAGAACTCCGCGAGGTGACGCGGGGTGTTGGAGTTCTCCGCACGGAAGGTGGGACCGAAGGTGTAGATCTCGCCCACGGCGGTAGCGCCGAGCTCACCCTCGAGCTGGCCGCTCACGGTGAGGCAGGTCTTCTTGCCGAAGAAGTCCTTGGAGAAATCGACATTGCCCTTCTTGTCCAGCGGGACGTTCTTGAGGTCCATCGTGGTCACCTGGAACATGTCGCCGGCGCCCTCGGCGTCGGACTCGGTGATGAGCGGGGTATGGAGATAGACGAACCCCTTGTCGTTGAAGAACTTGTGGATGGCGAAAGCCATCGCGTGGCGGATGCGGAGGACGGCACCGAAGGTGTTGGTCCTCAGGCGCATGTGCGCGACGCTGCGCAGATACTCCAGGGAAGTGTCCTTCTTCTGGAGCGGGAAGCGCATCGGGTCGCATTCGCCCAGCACTTCGATTTCCTTGGCCTGGATTTCCACGGCCTGGCCGCTGCCGATGGAGGCGACGAGCTCGCCCTTCACGGCGAGGGAGGCGCCGGTGGTGATCCGCTTGAAGAGGTCTTCGTCGAATAATTCAGCGTTGGCGACGACCTGGATATTGTTGATGGTGGAACCGTCGTTGAGGGCGATGAACTTCACCTGCCGGTTGCCTCTCTTGGTCCTGACCCAACCTTTGGCCAGCACCTGCGAACCGGGCTCCATTCCGAGCAATTCCTTGATCTTGATCCGTTTCATATATTCATTAGTCTAAATCGCACAAATATACGGAAAAAATCCCTATATCCCTAAAATGAGACGCGGAATGTCCGTATTGTCAATGCGTCCGTGGAACCGCTCCGCCCCTTTGCCTACGGCATAGACCGGAACGGGCGCGCCGGTGTGCTCGTTCGTCGTCCAGCCGAAGCCGCACTCGTTCTGGAAAGCCATCCGCTCTTCATGGGTCATCCTGTCCGTGCAGCCATCGGCGATCCAGCGGCTTTCCACCTTGTCCCAGTCCTGCACCGAGAACTGCCAGTCGAAGTTGTAGCCGATGGCGAGGCCGCCCGTCTCGTGGTCCGCGGTCACTACGATCAGCGTCTCTTCAGGATGCTTCTCGTAGAACTCGTACGCGACCTTGACGGCGTCGTCGAACCGGATGATGGCCTGCACCATCGGATAGACGCTGTTTTCATGGGCGCACCAGTCGATCTCGCCGCCCTCGCACATGATGACGAACGGTTTCTCGTCGCCCAGATACTCGAGCCCGAGGCGGAGCATATCGGCCAGGGACGTCCAACTCTCGTCATAGTCGATGGTATACTCGTTGGCGCTGCGGTCGCGGTTGTTTTCCTGGCAGAAGATCAGGTGTTCCTTGTCCATGTTGGCGCGGAACTCCTCCTCGCCCCAGGCGATGGTATAGCCGTTTTCCGCGAGGAACTCGCCCGAGGGACGCTGTTCCCCGTCCCGCCCCCGCCATTCGGCGAATCCGGGCCCGGCGAAGAACTCGTACCCGGAAGCCGGCAGCTGCTCCGTGATGGGGTAGTACCCCCAGCGGTTCGTCTGGTGGGCATAGAAGGCCGCGGGCGTGGCGTGGTTGATGGGCACGGAACTCATGATTCCCACCTTGTATCCCTGCTCATGCAGGTCCATCGTGAACGGCCGGGTCGCCACGCTGTCGGGTGTCGCCCCGATGAAGTTGTTGTTCGTCTTGTGCCCGCTGGAGAAGGCCGTCGCCGAGGCCGACGAGCACGTC
>JAEEGK010015796.1_pt1 | contig 16673 bp, 14 predicted proteins | sample 8958771 | NCBI WGS metagenome assembly JAEEGK01 (sample SAMN16246547, study PRJNA631951) | gut metagenome | biome: gut microbiome; feature: rumen; material: SC-attached | host: Bos | place: Iran: Karaj | collected 2018-10 | reverse complement strand
TAGCAAATCACAACATGTAGCAACCTATTTTGAACGAGCGGAGTGTTGTTTATGCCACTGCAAAGATACTAATTTTTTAGCAAATCACAACTCGCTGGCAAAGGTCAGCAGCAGCAGGGCGGTTGTTTATGCCACTGCAAAGATACTAATTTTTTAGCAAATCACAACTCTGCTCCTGGCGCTAACGAGAACGGGAAGGTTGTTTATGCCACTGCAAAGATACTAATTTTTTAGCAAATCACAACTTGCAGTATTGGGTTGCTCCTCGTCATGAGTTGTTTATGCCACTGCAAAGATACTAATTTTTTAGCAAATCACAACATGTACCAGACCGGCCTGAGCCTGTCAGCTGTTGTTTATGCCACTGCAAAGATACTAATTTTTTAGCAAATCACAACGCGAGCGATAGCGAGAACGAAGTGGCAATTGTTGTTTATGCCACTGCAAAGATACTAATTTTTTAGCAAATCACAACCCGTTACACGGTAGTACCTATCCTGCTGAAGTTGTTTATGCCACTGCAAAGATACTAATTTTTTAGCAAATCACAACCCGCCATGTTCTGTGGACTCACAGGACTGCGTTGTTTATGCCACTGCAAAGATACTAATTTTTTAGCAAATCACAACGAAGTCGATGTAATAGGCAGGGATGATTGTGTTGTTTATGCCACTGCAAAGGTACTAATTTTTTAGCAAATCACAACCGTTTTCTATTTTAAATATAATCAACATTAGTTGTTTATGCCACTGCAAAGGTACTAATTTTTTAGCAAATATCAACCAGTTTATGCGCATTATTCCAGAAAAATAACTATCTTTGCCGATAGTTTCTAAATAATATACTAATATGTTTGACACCATCACTTTCAGCGTTCACCGTAACCCGAAGAACGACCCGGAAGCTCCCGACACCTACCACGTGCGTCACGACACGATAGCCACCATCAATCGTGAGGGCATAGTAAAATACCTGGAAGAAAACCGCAATCTCAGAAAAACCGTCGTGGAACCCGTCATCTCAGAACTGGCAAATGTCGTGGCAGAACACTTGCTCGACAACATGAACGTACACATTGAGGGACTTGGGACCTTCTATCTCCGATTGGGCTTCCGCCGTCCCGAGAATGCCCCGGAGGACTATAAGCCACGCTTTACCGACCCCGCGGAGATTACGGGCGACAATGTCTGCATTGAAGGACTCGGGTTCAAGCCAGACAAGGAGTTCCAGAGTCTGCTCTTTAAGAGCGGCCGCCATTTCAAGAACACCATGGGACGAGGTCACGTAGGGCACTCGCCACAATATACCGACGAGCAAATGCGACAACTTCTTGATGACTACTTCAGGAAGAACACCTACATTGACCGTTGGTCGATGAAGTTCGCGTTCCACCTGACTGACCACATGGCCCGCAAGTGGCTCGACCGTCTGACTACACAGCCCAACCCATATTTGATCTGCAAGAATTATGGCAGGCGACTCATCTATGAGCCTATCAAGAAACCATAACACCCCTTCCATATCGTTCAGAGACGTTTCCCTGTTCCAAATAAGCCTTTTCCTCAGGTTGGAAGTGCCTTTTCCTCGTTTTCGAGGTGCCGTTTCCTCAACTGATTGACCCGGGTCACCAATCGTGGTGACCTAGGTCAACAATCAAGGCGACCCGGGTCACTGAACGTGGCGACCAAGGTCACCCACCTACTTTTTTATTGTTTGCTGCTCATTGCGACAGGGGCAAGTCAGAACTCCACGTAAGGTTTCAGGCGGCTGATGGCTTCCGGCGGGAAGTCGCGATGCAGCTTCAGGTCGTCAAGACTCTTCAGGGGACCATGCAGACGGCGATACTCGACGATGGCCTGGGCCTGGTAGAACGAGATGTACGGATGACGCTGCAGCTGATTGAGCGTCAAGCGGTTGAGGTTTATCTTCCGCGTCTGCGGATGGTCAATGGTGAAGTACGGGATGGCCTCAACAGGGAATTCCTCAATCTCGCGCAGCTGCTCCGGACTGACGTAGCCACCCAGGCGCTGACCGTACTTGATGATGCGACGGGCAAAGGCCTCGCCGACACCGGGCACCTTACGCAGCAGCATGGTGTCGGTGGTGTTCAGACTGACGCTCTGGGGCACTTCCGTCTTGACGGGATACTTCACGGTGTCACGCCCAGGGTGCTCCTCCTGGCTGACGAGGGTAGCGGCGGGTGTCGTCAGGTCGGGAGATATGCGGATGTAGGGTTCCAACTGGCGATACTCCTGTACGGAAAGACCATAGAGGCGGGCGAAGTCCTCCTTCCTGCGGAAGACGCCCCCTCGGCTCTTGTACCGGTAGATGTTACGGACCTGCCAGGGGCGCAGGCCCAACCGGAGCAGCTGGGCAGAGTCGGCGGTATTGGGGTCGAAGGGGAAGCGTTGCGCTTGAAGGGCTGAGGGCTGGGCATAATAGCCGTTGGCGAGGTTCCCGCGATGGTGGGTGCGAACGCCGGAGGTGGAGTCGGCAGCAGCATACGGGGCGACAGCATCCTCACGTCCGTCGGTCAGGAGGAGGATGGCCATTGCCACTGCCATGATGCAGAGCACAAAGAGGATGGCTCGGCGGTCGGAGGTGCGGATAAAGAAGAAGTCGCGAAACACAATCCCACTACGTTACAGGTTCTCACGCCTTTTCCTAAATGACTCCCAAGCGATGGAGGAAAATGAGGATGATACAGAGTGGGCAGACATAGCGGACGGCGACAAGATAGACGGACAGGAAACGGCCGGACAACGTGCCCCAATTGGTCAGCTGGTCACGAACCACCTGGCGGGGAATGTACCACCCGACAAACAAACAGGTCAGCAACGAACCGAGCGGCAGCATGACATTGGCGGTGAGGTTGTCGAAGAAGTCGAGCAGCGACATGCCAAACAGCTGTATCTGCTGATAGGCACCGAAGGACAGGGCGCAGAGCACGGCAAGGACGCTGCACGTCGTGGTAAGAATCCACGCGGCCTTGCGGCGCGGCCAGTGCAGCTCCTCATGGAAGAAGGCGGTGCCTATCTCGTGCATGGAAATGGTCGAAGTGAGGGCAGCAAACACCAGCAGGGCGTAGAACATGATAGAGATGACATAGCCCACGACAGGCACGGCAGCAAAGGCCTCGTTGAACACGTTGGGCAGGGTGATGAAGATGAGCGCCGGGCCCTGTCCGGGCTCCACGCCAACGGAGAAGGCGGCAGGGAAAATCATGAGGCCGGCCAGAATGGCAATGAACGTGTCGAGCAGGGCTATCTGTGCAGCCGAGGCTATCAGGTTGGTCTTCTTCGTGAAATAGCTGGCGTAGGTGCAGAGGCAGGCCGTACCCAAGGAGAGTGAGAAGAACGACTGTCCGAGGGCTTCGAGGAACACTTCGCCGTTGAGCTTCGAGAAATCGGGCTTCAAAAGGAACTCGATGCCCTTGGAGGCATCAGGCAGCATACAGGAGGCAACGACCAGCACGATGAGCAGCAGCAAGAGGGTCGGCATGAGCAGATTCGATGCACGTTCGATGCCCTTCCGCACACCGCGGACCACCACCATGTGAGTGAGCGCAATGAAAGACACCGCCCACAGGCACGGTTTCCAGGGACTCGATGAAAAGGTGGAAAAATAGCTCATGACGTAGTCGGCATCGCCACTCAGATGGCCCATCATACTGGCAAAGAGGTACTGCAGACACCAGCCTGCCACCACGGCATAGAAACCGAGGATGAGCGCGGAGGTCAGGATACCGAGGTAACCGACGAACTTCCACGGATGGCCTTTCGAGAGGGTATCGTAGGCACGGGCGGCATTGGAACCCGCATGGCGCCCCACAATGAACTCGCCGACCATGCCAGGAATGCCCAGCAGTAGCATACAACCGATATAAATGAGGATGAAGGCAGCACCACCGTTCTCACCCGTCATGTAGGGGAAGCGCCATACGTTGCCCAGTCCTACAGCAGAGCCTGCCGTAGCCAGAATGACGCCCATCTTACCGAATTTTCCTCTATCCATCGCAAAAATATTTTGTTATCCGAGTAGTCCCAACTGATGCAGGAATATCATGAGAATGGCCAGCGGACAGACATACTTCACCAAGAAGATGTAGAAATGGAAGAAGCGTCCGTTCAGCGTACCCCAATTGGTAAACTCATCGTGTACTATCTTATGGGGCACATACCAGCCAATGAAGATGCAGGTCAAGAAGCCGACAATGGGCAGGAACACCTGACCTGTAATGAAGTCAAACCAGTCGAAGAGCGACCGACCGAAAATGACGAATCCATCGACGGCACCCAGCGACAGCGAGCAGAAGGCACCGATGACAGCGGTGGAAACGCTCACCAGGAGTGCTGCCTTCTTACGGGTAATGAATAGCTCTTCCTGGAAGAAGGCCGTGCTGACCTCGTGCAACGACATCAGCGACGTCAGCGCCGCCAGCGTCAACAGCACAAAGAACAACAGGGACACCATGTAGCCCACGACGGGTACCGAGGCGAAGGCCTGGGCGAAGACGTTGGGCAGGGTGATGAAGATGAGCGACGGACCGCTGTCGGGATTGACACCGACAGAGAAGGCGGCAGGGAAAATCATGAGGCCTGCCAGAATAGCTACCAGCGAGTCGATGATACCAATCTGCACAGCCGACTTCGTCAGATTGGTCTGACGGGAGAAGTAGCTGGCGTAGGTGCAGATGCATCCCATGGCGATGCTGAGCGAATAGAAGCTCTGTCCCAGCGCTCCAAGGAACACGTTGCCGCTGATTTTGGAAAAGTCGGGCTTGAACAGGAAGGCGATGCCCTTACCGGCATTGGGCAGCATACAGGAGGCGGCCCCAATGACCAGCAGCAACAGGAAGAGCGTGGGCATCAACAGCTTGGAAGCCCTCTCAATGCCGTTACGGACTCCATGCTCCACAATCAGATAGGTAATGCCCAGCATGACAACGGTCCAAAGCACGGGCTTCACGGGGTCGGACGACAACTCGCTAAAATAGGCCTTGAAGTACTCGGGGTCGCCCTGCAGATGACCTACCAGCGATGCCCAGATGTACTGTAGGCACCAGCCGCTGACCACGGCATAATAGCCCGTAATGAGAAATCCGGTGAGCACACCCATGTAGCCGATGACAGCCCACGGCGTACCACCCGCCAGTTTGCGGAAGGAACGTGCCGTATTGGCCTGGCCGTGACGGCCCACGATGAACTCGCTGATCATGCACGGTATGCCCAGCAGCAACACGCAGACCACATAGATGATGATGAATACGGCACCGCCATTTTCACCCGTCATGTAGGGGAAACGCCACACGTTGCCGAGGCCGACGGCACTGCCTGCCGTTGCCAGAATAACACCTAACTTGCTCCCGAAGCTTGCCCTTTCAAGCCTCGCCATCTCATTGTTGCTCATGTTGCTTGCTGTTTTCCCCACTGCGTAAAGGGGTTGACCCGCAGGAAACTATTATAGTAACGGGTGTCGCCCGTCACCTCTTCTCCGATGAAATCGGGCTTTTCGTACATTTCGTCTTCAAAATGGAGTTCCACCTCTGCCATGACAAGACCATCATTGTCGCCATGAAACTCATCGACCTCGAAAATGTGCTGACCACTCTTGACGAGCCACCGCGTCTTGTCGATAATGCCGGGTTCGCACAGGGCGAACAGGTGTTCTGCCTCGTCGAGGGTGATCTCCTTCTCAAACTCATAACGGCTCAAGCCGCCGTCGAAACTGGGTCCCTTGATGGTCAGGAAACCGCGGTCGTCGCGGAGACGTACCCTGACGGTACGCCCACGACCACTGCAGATGTAGCCCTGCTTGATGTGGCTGTGGCTGTAAGCCTGACGCTTATAGTCACTACCACGGACGAGGAACTTCCGTTCGATTTCCAGTCCGCTCACTTGCTGATTTCCGATTTAGGTATCTCCGACGAACAACTTATGCCGTGGCCACAGCGTAAATCACGTAAATGACCCCGAGCAGTATCAATGCTCCGAAAATCCAGTTAATCACTTGTTTTCCTTCTTTCTCCTGCTGTGCTTCACGGGCTGCACGGCGAGCCTTTCCTTTTTGACTCATAGTTTTAAATTTTCGATTTTGTTATTTTCAGTTTTCGATTTTATTCTTCCATGACGGGAAACTCCATGAGGTAGGCCTTGATGAAACCATCCAGCTTGCCATTCATCACACCGTCAACATCGCTGGTCTGGTAGTTGGTACGGTGGTCCTTGACGCGCTTGTCATCGAAGACATACGAACGGATCTGGCTGCCCCATTCTATCTTCTTCTTGCCCGCCTCTATCTTGGCCTGTGCCTCCAGGCGTTTCTTCATGGCACGGTCGTAGAGCTGCGACTTCAGCAACTTCAGCGCACGTTCCTTGTTCTTTGGCTGGTCACGCGTCTCGGTATTCTCAATGAGGATTTCCTCTTCTTCGCCTGTGTCGGGGTCGGTGTACCAGTAGCGCAGACGGACACCCGACTCCACCTTGTTGACGTTCTGACCACCGGCACCGCTCGAACGGAACGTGTCCCACGAGAGCTTCGCCGGGTCAACAAATACTTCGATGGTATCGTCAACCAACGGTGTAACGAACACGGAGGCAAACGACGTCATGCGCTTGCCTTGGGCATTATAGGGTGACACGCGCACCAGGCGGTGCACGCCATTCTCGCTCTTCAGGTAACCGTAGGCATACTCACCACCCTCGATGGTCATAGTGACGCTCTTGATGCCTGCCTCGTCACCATCCTGCAGGTCGTTGACGGTAACCTTATAGCCATGGGCTTCGCACCAACGCTGGTACATACGCATGAGCATCTGGGCCCAGTCCTGCGCCTCGGTTCCACCTGCACCGCTGTTGATTTTCAAGACAGCGTCCATCGGGTCTTCCTTCTGGCGAAGCATGTTCATCAGCTCCAGGGCCTCGATGGCTTCGATGGCTTTCTGGTAGTCGGCATCGACCTCTTCCTCGGTCACCATGTCGTCCTTGTAGAAGTCGAAGGCCAGCTGCAACTCGTCAGCCAGCGTACGTACCTGCTTGTAGCCGTCGAGCCATCGCTTGATGCTCTTCACCTTCTTCATCTGCTCCTCAGCTCGCTTGGGGTCTTCCCAGAAGTCAGGGGCCTGTGTGCGCAGGTCCTCCTCTTCCCACTCCACCTGCTTCTCGTCTATCTTCAGGTAGTGTTTCAGCTTATCTGCCCTGTCGAGCACGTCTTTTAATTGGTCGCTTGTAATCATTCCTTTTTAAATAGTCATGAGTAATTCTTCATTCTGCGTACATCGCCTCGATTTCTTCCTTGTAGTTTTCGTTGAGCACGCGGCGTTTGATTTTCAGCGTATTGGTGAGCTCACCACGGTCCATGGAGAAATGATTGGGAAGCAATGTGAAACGCTTGACCTGCTCATAGTGAGCCAGCTGCTGCTGGAGGGTCTCGATGCGTTCCATCATCATGTCGTAGATCTCACGGTTACGACACAGATCCTCGCGGTCCTTATAGGCTATGTGGTGCTTTTCAGCGTAGTCCTCCAGGAGCTTGTATTCAGGAATGATGAGTGCCGAAACAAACTTACGCTGGTCGGCAATGACGGCTATCTGGTCGATATACTTGTCAACGAGCAGCTTCGACTCAATCATCTGCGGGGCAATATACTTGCCGTTCGAGGTCTTGAAAAGGTCCTTGATGCGTTCCTTCAGGAACAGCTCGCCGTCCTTCATATAGCCGGCATCGCCCGTACGGAAGAAACCCTCCTCGTCGAATGCCTCACGGTTAATGTCGTCGCGGTTATAGTATCCCTTGGTAATGGTGGGACCCTTCAAAAGGATTTCACCCTCCGGACTTATCTTAATTTGTATGGAGTCGATAGGACGACCTACGGAACCCACGGTGTAGGGTTCCCCACGATGGTCGCAGCTGACGGTGGCAAGACTCTCCGTCAAGCCATAGCCAACGATCATGTCAATACCGATGGAATGGACGAATTCCTCCACATGGGCCGACACGGCAGCACCTGCCGTGGGGAAGAAATTGGCATTCTCCAATCCAAGTTCCTTACGCACCAGCGAGAAGACCGTGCGGTTGATCATTTCGTACTCCAGATGCAACGAGAGGGGCGGCTTCTTGCCCTTGCTCACATAATCAATATTGTGCTTGTGCCCGACAGCGAGAGCATGTTTGAACACGCTGCGCTGAACGGCACCAGAGGTCTCTATCTTTTCCTGCACACCCATATACACCTTTTCCCAGAAGCGGGGAACACTCGACATACAGGTAGGATGCGTCTCACGCATGGACTGCTGCACCTGCTGCGGATAGGTGTTGACAATCATCGTGGCTCCCTTGGTCATGGAAAAAATGGCCCAGCCGCGTTCGAAGATATGGGTATAGGGCAGGAAATTCATCACACGGTCCTTCTCTGTCACCGGCACACATTTGTTGTTGGCCTCGAAGGCGGCATGGAACTGGCCGAAGGTCAGGATGACACCCTTCGAATCGCCCGTAGTACCACTTGTATAGAGAATGTTTGCCGTCTCGTCCATCGAGGCCTCGTCGTAGCGCTGCTTCAGCAAGTCTTCATGTTCGAGCGATGCTTTCTTCAGGAAATCATCGAAATAGATGCTTGTCGGATCATTAGGACCTATCTGCACCTTCGGGTCATAGACGATGATATGCTCCAGCGACGGGCAGAACGAGAAAATGCGGTGTGCCTTGTCGTACTGGTCCTGCTCACCAACAAAGAGAAGGCGCACCTTGGCATCGTTCACCATGAACTGTATCTGCTGCTCTGAACTGGTAGCATAGAACGGAATAGAAGTCGCCCTGATGCCCCATGCGCCGAAGTCAGTAAAGAGGTACTGCACGGAGTTCTGCGAGAAGATACCGATGTTCTCCTGCGGCTGCACACCCATGTCGAGCAATGCCAGCGACACTGCACGGACCTTATCAGAAAACTGCTTCCACGAAAAGGACTTCCACTCAGAACCGCCGAAATCCTGATAAATCAGCGCCTCACGACTGCCGTAATGGGCGGCCAGATCGTGAATGAGCACCGACATGTGACTGTTAATTTGCATAGCAATTGTATTATTCCTGTGCAAAGGTACGATTAAGTGAGCAGAAAACCAAAATTATTTTGGTTTTTCTCTCGGTTTGCACTACCTCTGACTTCGTCGAAAGTAGGCTGCACCTCGGAAAAACTCAAATAAATTTGGTTTTTCACTCGGTTTGCACTACCTTTGCAGGAGATATGGACATCAAGAATTATACCCAAGAGGCGGTTGAGCTGTTAGAACAGCTGATAGCCAAACCAAGCATCAGCCGCGACGAGACGGCAGCAGCAGACGTGCTGGAACAGCAGATGTGCAAGTGGGGACTACAGCCCAAGCGCATCGGCAACAACATTGTGGCTTACGGTGAAATGGAGGAAAATCGACCGACACTGCTGCTCAACGCCCATATTGACACGGTGAAACCCGTCAGTTCATGGACACGGGACCCGTTCAAGCCAGCCATTGAGGGTGACCGGCTCTACGGACTCGGTGCTAACGACTGCGGCGGCGGACTGGTCAGTCTGCTACAAGTATTCAGGGTGCTCACCACCCAACACGCGCCAAGCACTCCCTACAATATAATATATGTAGCATCAGCAGAAGAAGAGGTGAGCGGAGCAAACGGCATTGCGATGGTGCTGCCGCAACTACCGCCCATTGATGTTGCCATCGTCGGTGAACCGACAGGCATGCAGCCTGCTATTGCCGAGAAGGGTTTGATGGTCATTGACGGTGTGGCACACGGCAAGAGCGGACATGCGGCACGGGAAGAAGGCATTAACGCCATCTATGAGGCACTGGATGACCTGGTATGGTTGCGCGACTACCGTTTCAGGAAAAAGAGCCTGCTGTTGGGCCCGACGAAGATGACGGTGACAGTTGTAAACAGCGGCACACAGCACAACGTGGTGCCCGACGAGTGCCGTTTCGTCATTGACGTGCGCACCAACGAGTTCTACCAGAACGAATATCTGTTCCGTTTCCTACAGAAACACATGAAGAAATGTGAACTCACGGCCCGTTCTTTCCGACTCAGTTCATCGCATATTCCCATAGGCCATCCGCTGGTGACACGCTGCCTGGAGTTAGGCATGAAACCCTTTGGTTCGCCTACGCTGAGCGATCAGGCGCTGATGCACTTCCCGTCGCTGAAACTGGGTCCCGGACAATCGGCCCGTTCCCACTCCGCCGATGAATTCATCTGTATCTCGGAGATTGAACAGGCCATTGAGACTTATATCAAGCTGATTACCGTCTAAGCCATTGCATGGGGTTCAGCGGTGACTTGCCCTTGCGCAACTGGAACTGGAGGATGCCCTCGCTGCCTACGGTACCGAGTGTCTGACCGGTGCTGACCGTCTGTCCACGACTGACGCTGAGAGAACCGAGGTTTCCATAGACGGAGTAGTAGCTGCCGTGACGTACAATAATAGCCGTGATGCCGGAATAGCTGAACACCTGACAAACCTCGCCATTGAAGATACAACGTACGGCAGCACCAGGCTGACCCTTCAGATTGACACCCTTATTGTCAAGACGGACATTCTTCAAACCCTCGACATCGTACTGTCCAAAGCTGTTTACCACCTGATAGGAACCACTGATGGGCATGGGGAAACGTCCACGGTTGCTCTCAAAGTTACTGCTCAACCGGCGGTCCTCCGTATCATAACTTGCCACAGCCGCCGTCTCACGCTTGGCAGCTGCCAGCTCACGTTCGGTCGCACGGCGCTCCTCGGCAGCACGGCGCTCAGCAGCCAGTCGCTCCCGCTCAGCCTCCTTGGCACGACGCTCGGCTTCCTTGCGTTCCTTTCGCTCTGCAGCACGAGCTTCGGCCTTCAGCCGTTCTTCCTTGGCTTTCGCCTCGGCAATGCGTCGTTTATTCTCACGTTCTATGCGCTCCGCCTCAGCCTTCTTGCGAGCCAGCTCCTCCTTACGTTTCTTCTCTGCCTCTGCAGCTGCCTTGCGTTTGGCCTCTGCCTCAGCACGTGCCTTGGCACGAGCCACCTCTTCGGCTATCAAACGGTCTATCTGGGCATTGAGCGCTGCGTCTTTCTTACGTTGTTCGGCAATGAGCGCTTCAATGGTCTTGTGTTCCTTCTGCAACGTCGTCACGACCTTCTGCTGTTCGGTCTGCGAAGCTTCCAGCTCCTGATGGGTGGTCAGGTCACGTCTCAGCAACTGGTCCTTATGGTCCTTGGCAGCTAAAAGCGCAGCCTTCACACGAGTCAGTTCCTGCTGTTTCTGGATGATGGCCTCACCCTGTGTACGCTGATAAGAGGCATAATGGCGCACAAAGAGCATGCGTCGGTACATTTGCGTAAAGTTCCTGGCACTGAAGATAAACATCAGCTTACTCTGCATGGAACGGTTACGGTACATATATCGTAACGACTTGACATACTCCTGCTTACGCTGCTCCAGCTGTTCCTGAAGCTGTACCATCTGCGTATTCAGTGTCATGATGGTGTCATTCAGCTGCCGCAGACCCAGACGCATAGCCTCAATACTACGCCGCTTGTCCTCAATCTCCGTATTGAGGACCATCAGGTTTTGCAGACGAGCCTTTACATCCTTCTCGTTCTTACGCAGGCGTTGCTCTTGCTCCTTTATCTGACGCTGCAACTGCTGTCGCTCTGTCTGCAGACCCTTAATGGAAGGTCCCGTTGCCACAGTCGTTTTTTTCTGAGTCTTCTTTTTCTTCTGCGCAGGCTTCTTCTTCGTCGTTGCAGGTTTCTTCTTAACAGCAGTAGCCGTCGGCTTCTTCTGTGTCTTCTTCCGCTGCTGTGCAGACGAAGGAGCCAGGCAGAAGCCGAGCAGGAGCATCAATATGACAAGAAAGTTCCTCATTCTGAATCAAAGGGCCATGAAACGCTGGAGGATCTCATCGACTGTCACCTCACGATAGTTGGCAGACACATCGGTACGGGTTTCCCAACTATCATCATGTTTAATCGTATTCAGCTTAATTCCCAGTTTCACTTCTTTCTCTGGTACAGAGAACGTAATGGTATGATCGCAAGGGAACAACTTACTACCCATGGTGCGGAAATCCTCGTAGTCCCAATTCAGCTGGGAGTTGCCACGGAACTGATCCGAATAGATAATATTAGCCATACGGACACGTGCCTGGTCCTTGGTAGCCAGCCAACGGTACTGCATCTTCCCGTCTTCCAGAGAGAGAATGACATCATCGCCCGACATGTCAACGTCCATCTTCGACAACAACAACTCGTCAGTCACCTTGGTCTGGCCAGGAACAAACAGTTCATTCCAGAACAGCGCCTGCATGGAATAGAAGTTCAGACCGCTATTACGCAGGAAGTCTATCGAGCTGTAGGTTGCCTTCATGTATTGCTTATTGATACGGTCCATGATGAGTACATAGTCTGGTGTCAGCTCTATGCGTCCGGCCTCTACAAATCCGAAAGCCATCAGCTGCAGACGTATGCAGTCGTCACGTTTCATTTTCAGATTACCCGTCAGGGACAGTTTCTGCACACCAACCTGTACGGAGAACTTCACCTTCGACGTCACAAACTTGGCATATTGCGCGTTATCACCGACCTGCAAGAGGAAGTCGCGTTCCTTCATAGTCTCTGCTGATAACGGTTTTACGGGTTCAACAACCGCCTTTTTCGTCTTACATCCTGTCAGGAGGAATGGTACAACCATTAGGACGACCTTGAGATAATTGATTGCTTTCATTCTTTGATGTATTTTTTTTGTTTTATTTTCTTGATGAGTATTTCTTTCCGCTCTCCACTGATTTCAGAATCATCAGAGGACTTGCCCAGCGCCTGCTTCCAATAGTCCAGGGCATGGTCCGTCTCCCCGCAATGGGCATAGATGTCACCGGCATGTTCCATCAGCACGGCACTGGGTTCAGGGTCGTTCTGCAACGTCTGGTCGATGTATATCTTTGCTTCGGCATAACGTCCCTGTTTGAACAGGATCCATGCGTAGGTATCCAGGTAGGTGGCATTCTTCGGCTCTGCCTTGATGGTCTTGTACGACATCTGTTCGGCACGCTCCAGCTGCTCACCCAGCTCACTGAGGTAGTAGGCATAGTTGTTCAGGCAATTGATGTTATCCTCCTTCCACACCAGACAGGAGTCATAGGCTGCAAAGGCCTCACGTTTCAAGCCTTTCTTGTAAAGCAGTTCCCCCATCATAGCATAGAAATCGCTCGCCAAGTCAGGATTGCTCTCCTCGGTAATGACACTCACGCCATTTTGGAAGGCATCCAACGCATGATCAACATCATCCTTCCGGTAATAAGCGAATCCTTGGTAATAGTAGAACGACATATCCTCAGGATTATACTGGCGTGCCTCTCCACAGAGTTCAATTACCTCGTCAAGGCTATCCTTCTGCCAAGCATCGGCTACCAGCTGCAACCGGGCATAGGCATTGTCAGGGGCTATTTGCAAAGCCCGCCTGTACATACCTGTAACAGAATCCGCAGGCATCTCCTTCAGCTTCATGAAGGTAGCACACATCAAGGCCATCTCTGCATCAGGCTCGGGCAACTCCAGTACCTTTTGGAACAAATAGAGTACGCGGGTGCTGTCACCACCATTCTGAAGATTGTTCATGGCCTCCCGGCGCATAATCTCCAGACGCGTCGAAGGCTCAACATCCTCATTCATCAGCACACGTTCAGTCATCTCGTCGGCCTTTTCCGTGTTTCCCTCGCCAGCATAGTAACCTATCAGCGAAAGTAACGCCTGGACATTCTCCGGCTCATCTTTCAATACCGACTGGTATATAGCCAGTGCCTGCTTCTTCTGTCCGTTCTGCAGCAATGCATCACCGTACATCACTCTGTAGTTCAAGTCATTAGGGTATTGATCTGCCAATGACTTCATTTCGGCAATGGCGGCCTTCCTATTACCCAACCGGGTATGAAGATCGGTTTTTGCCATTGTGATACGTTCGCTCTTACCTTCCAAAGCCTCCAGACGCTCCAGGGCATCTACCGCCTTATCCAACTGATCGCTGCGCTGATAGAGTTCGAAAAGCATGGCCAGCACATCGTCACGGTCACTCTCACGACTAAAGAGTTCCTCAAACACGCCGATGGCCTTGTCATACTGGTGCATACTGGTATAGGCCTGTGCCAGTGTCTCGGCATAGGTACTATTGTCAGGACACAACTCGAATGCCTTCTCAAAATAGCCTAAGGCTTGTTCGTTTCTTTTTAGCGATGCCTCGTACTGAGCTAAAAAATAGTAGGCCTCAGCTGCCTCCGGATTCAGTTCTATACAATGTCGCAACAAGTCGTAGGCAGCATCGTGATTCCCTTTCTCACGCTCACAAATAGCTTCAAGGAAGAAATAGTCATAGGTCTGCGACTCTTGGGCAGAGCAAATGAGAACTGAGAACTGAGAAAAAAGGAATGTGAAGGTACAAACAAGAAATGCTCTCGTTCCAGCAATGTAGCTATATGTCATCCTTCCCTTGCACATTTCCCACCATGAATTACGCATGATACTTACTTTACTCCTGTATGTCCATAGCCACCTGCACCGCGCTCAGTCTCGTCAAGCACGTCAACCAGCTGTAGTTCTGCCTGCTCATAACGTGCAATGACCAACTGGGCAATGCGCTCTCCATCATTGACAACAAAGTCCTTGTCAGACAAATTGACAAGCACCACGCCAATTTCTCCCCGATAGTCGGCATCAATGGTCCCGGGGGCATTCAACACCGTCAGACCATGTTTCAAAGCCAACCCGCTACGAGGTCTCACCTGAGCCTCGTAACCTTCAGGCAAAGCTATAAATAATCCTGTAGGAATAAGCCTCCGTTCAAGGGGGCGCAAAACAATCGACTCATCGATATTGGCACGAAGATCCATACCAGCGCTTTGTGCCGTAGCATATTGCGGCAACGGTTGGTGACCGCGATTTACAACTTTTACTTCTATCATTATTGTTGTTATCTTCTTTTATAAGGCGCAAAATTACGAAATATCTTTCGAATATGCAAATATATTTCAAATTTTTAGTACCTTTGCAGCCATGATGGACTGGAAACTACTCATTTCTAACAAACGCTTAGGCCAGGAATACCGCCATGCAAAGCGCCACGATGACCGCACGGAGTTCAAACGTGACTATGACCGGCTCATTTTCTCGGCACCCTTCCGACGCCTACAGAACAAAACCCAAGTTTTTCCCCTGCCTGGGAGTGTCTTCGTACACAACCGCCTGACACATTCTTTAGAGGTAGCCAGCGTAGGCATGTCATTAGGTAACGACGTAGCACTGCAGTTGACAACGCATAGGCATCCTGAACTTCGCGGAACGCTCTTCGATGAAATCGGACAAATCGTAGCGACTGCATGTTTGGCACACGACTTAGGGAACCCTCCTTTCGGACATAGCGGAGAAAAAGCCGTGCAGACTTTCTTCACTGAAGGTCCGGGAATGGAACTACGCAGTCAGGTGTCTGAGGCCTTTTGGGACGACATCACTCACTTTGAAGGAAATGCCAATGCCTTCCGTCTGCTCACTCACCAGTTCTGCGGCCGACGCCCAGGCGGGTTCGTCATGACATACAGCACCTTGGGCAGCATCGTAAAATACCCTTTCGCCTCATCGGCCGCAGGCAAAAAGGGAAAGTTCGGATTCTTTGAAAGTGAGCGGGAGAACTACCAACGGATTGCCGATGAAATGGGTATTATACGTCTATCAGCCCCCAAAGAACCGCTACGCTATGTACGTCATCCGCTGGTATATCTGGTAGAGGCAGCTGATGATATCTGCTACGAAATTATGGACCTTGAAGATGCCCACAAACTGAAAATTCTGTCCACCGACCAGACGCGCGACCTCATGCTTGGCTTTGTCACGCCCGACCGTCGTGAACACATCATCCAACGCGCCACCGCCGATGTCAGCGACCTCAACGAGCAAGTGGCATACTTCCGTTCCTGTGCCATCGGAGCCTTGGAACGCGAGTGTGTCCGTGTCTTCGTGGAGAACGAGGAAAGCATCCTTGCTGGCACTTTCACGGGGTCTCTCATCAGTCACGCATGCCCCCTCGTGCACGATGCTTACGAGGCCTGTGTACGTGTGGCCCAAAGCCGCATCTACCGCAGCCGAGACGTGGTGGACACCGAACTGGCAGGTTACAAGATTATCTACACGCTCATGGGGCTTTTCATCCATGCCGTGATGAATCCCAATCATGCGTACAGCCGGCTGTTGCTCGACCGCGTATCTTCTCAATATGAGGTGGATAGCAACGACACCTACGTGCGCATCATGGCTGTACTCGATTATCTCTCGGGCATGACCGATGTCTTCTCTCTCGACCTCTATCGCAAGATTAACGGAGAAAGCCTCCCGATGATATAATGTTTAAAGTTTAGAGTTTAGAGTTTAAGGTTTAAAGATTAAAGTTTAAGGAATGAACACCATATTTATCGTTCTCCCCATCCTCACGTTGCTGATGTTCGACCTCGGACTGACGCTTCGTCCACACGACTTCCGACTCATCCTTCAACGTCCCCTGCCTGTTCTGGCAGGTCTTATCGGGCAGATTGTGTTGCTGCCCCTCATCGCTTGGGGAGTGGGTTACATCTTCCATCTTGAAGCCCTCTTCTTTTTGGGCATCATG
>JAEEGK010015795.1_pt1 | contig 16673 bp, 8 predicted proteins | sample 8958771 | NCBI WGS metagenome assembly JAEEGK01 (sample SAMN16246547, study PRJNA631951) | gut metagenome | biome: gut microbiome; feature: rumen; material: SC-attached | host: Bos | place: Iran: Karaj | collected 2018-10 | reverse complement strand
AATGGAGAGCAACCAGGCCCGCGCCAATATGTTTGTCAACTCTTTCATCCTCGAGAGACCTTGGAAACAAGACGTGGAATACCTCGACCGCATGGAAGGCATGACCAAGGAGCAAATCGTGGCCTTCGCCAACAAGCACTTCAACGACAACTATGTGGTGGTCTACAAGCGTCAAGGCGCTGACGAAAACCAGAAGAAAATCGACAAGCCTGCCATCACTCCCATCCCGACCAACCGCGACTTCGTGAGTGACTTCGTGACCGTGGTGCAGAACACCGTCGTGCCTCCCATTCAGCCCCGCTTCGTCGACTTCAAGAAAGACCTCACCTTCGGCAAGACCGAGGCTGGACTGCCATACATCTATGTACAGAACAAGGAGAATGGTCGCTTCACGCTGAGCTTCCGTTATGAGTTTGGTGACGAGTCAGACCTTCGCTATGGTGCTGCCGCCGATTACCTTGAATACCTCGGCACCGACCAAATGAGCAATGAGGAAATAAAGCAACAGTTCTACAAACTCGCCTGCGACTACTATATTAATGTAGGTGCTCGCAACATCACCGTCACTTTGCACGGTCTTGGAGAGAACATGCCCGAAGCCTTGGCTTTGCTTGAAAACGTGATGCAGAACGCCCAAGCCGACCCGATGGTGGCCGAAATGTGCATACAGCAGATGGAGAAAGCTCGCATGGACGCCAAATTGAACCAACGCAGCAACTTCAACGCCTTGGTGCAGTACGGACTCTATGGACCCTACAACTCGCAGCGCAACCAGCTCTCGCCCGAACGACTCCGCCAGCTTGACCCGCAAGAGCTGCTTGACCTCTTGAAGAACCTCAAGAACTACCAGCATACCGTGTTGTATTACGGCCCGATGAGCGAAAAGGAAATGGCCGCTGCCGTCACCGAAAACCACAAGACCATTGCCGAGCTGCAAGCCGTTCCCGAAGGCAAGCACTATGAATTGCAGCCCACACCAGAGAACGAAATCCTCATCGCACCCTACGATGCCAAGAACATCTACATGCGCATGGTCCACAACGAGCAACGCCCGTGGAACCCTGACGAGGCTGCTGTGAAGGCTTTGTTCAACGAATACTACGGCGGTGGCATGAACACCATCGTATTCCAAGAAATGCGTGAGGCGCGCGGTCTGGCCTACAATGCTTACGCTGCCTACATTGAGCCCAACTACACCGACCAGCCAGAATATTTCTTCACCCACATCATCACGCAAAACGACAAGATGATGGATGCCGTCGGTCATTTCTTGGAGATCCTCAACGAAATGCCTGAAAGCGAACAAGCCTTTGGCATCGCTAAGGAAGCCCTCACCAAGCGTTTGGCCAGCCAGCGCACCACCAAGTTCGGTCTTATCAACGCTTGGCTGAACGCCCAAATGCGCGGCATCGACTATGACCTCAACGAGCGGATCTACAACGCCTTACCCGACATCACCATGCAAGACATCGTGAAGTTTGAGAAGGAACAAATGGCCAACAAGCCTTATCGTTATGTCATCCTCGGCAACGAGAAGGAACTTGACATGAAGGCCATCCAAGAACTCGGCCCAGTTAAGCGCATAAGTACTGAAGAGATTTTCGGGTATTGATTTTGACTATGGCCAACTATGGCCCATGACCTACATCATAAAAAATGGCCGCTCTCACATATTGTGTGGGCGGCCATTTTACTGGGCCGTCAGTCGGCCCGACTGACGATTTTCACGTTGACTTTGAGTTTTCCTGCAATCGGACCGATTGCAGGCCAAATCAGCTGCACGGCCACATTTAGTTTTCATCCATGATACCGTTTTACGGAATTAATGTGATGACAGCTATCGTTTTTACTGGCCGTCATTCGGTCCGAGTATCGCTTTACTCGTTGTAGTGTCTTCCTGCAAACGGGCCGATTGTAGGCCCAGGCTACTCCATGGCCAAAATTGGCCCTCCTCAATAAGACCCGCTTTGACAGGATTGTTGTCAATGTAGTTGATAACTGTCTCCAAATGTTTTTCATCGCGAATATAACGGTCAAAATACTCATCCATCCAGAAATCACCTGTTCGTCCTAAGATTTTATTTGCCTGATGAGCCGTGTATGAACGCCATCCATGCATAATAGTACTTAAAGTCCAACCCTCTTTGACTTCAATTAAAACATGTACATGGTTAGGCATAATACACCAATTCAAGACATTATATCTGATTCCGTTGAAATGGAAAAGGTTCTCTTGAACCATTGAAGCTATCCTTGCATCTTTGAGAAAACACTGTCCGTATCCAGCATCTTCGTATTTGTCAATGCGTTTACGTAATTCCTCTGCCTTAGGATCATTCGGCAAGGTCATTTCCGTCACTTTTAGTTCTTCTTTCCAAGCATCAATGACTTTCTTTGGCACAGAATCATACAAACGATACGTGATGAATTGCAACGGCTTGTATTCGCGATGAGGGAACTTACCACGATAATGCCAGATTGGCATTTGGCGTTTGTCAGATGGCTCAATTGTTGACATACTTGTTGTTTTTTCTGCAATCGGGCCGATTGCAGGCCCGGAATCACTCCAAGCTATCGCCTGTCTCGCTATCGCCTTCCTTGGCTCTTTGCTCGAGTTCCAGTTTACCGAAACGCAGCGTGAAGCCAGCAGAGATATAACGGCTGTTGAGCATCTTGCGGGTGCTGTCGCTGAGATAGTACGGGTTGGTGTTGCTTGAACCCGAACCGATTTTGGCGCCCCAGTTGAAGATGTCCTGCACGTTAACGAACACCGACAAACGACGGTTGAAGAAGTCGCTGCGGAGACCCATGTTGAGGAAATAGCGTGCTTTGCGCTCGCTCATCAAGCTGATGGTTGGTGAGTTGTAGTTGGCCGAAGCCGTGACTTGCAGCTGATTGAAGAGCTTAGCCCAAGCATTGACACGCACACTCCATGACCATTTGTCGCGTTGGTCAATCTGATGCACGCCGTTACGGTCATATTCCATGCGATAGCCATAATCATATAGGTTGGCATACAGGCGTACGTTAAAGAATCCCGTAGGACGGTAGGTCATGTTGAGCGAAGTGCCATAACGCCACGAGGTACCCATGTTATAAGGTATGGAATAGCTGACCACACGCTCCAGAAAGTCATCATATTCAGAATCGGTGAGTGAGCTGATTTCATTGGTGCTCCAGCGACCGTAGGCTTCGAGGCCGATGTTGCCGAAACGCTCGAAGAATTTCTGCCATCCAGCTTCCATATTATGGGTATAACTGTTCATAAGGCCATTGGGATTACCCGTTGAATAGCTATCATCACCATACCTGCGGAAAGTGCTGATTTCATCCTCGTCGGGATGCGACATGCGCATCGAGTAGTTAAGCTTAAGGTTGTGCATACTTTCCGTGCGGTAGGTCAGGTGGATGGAAGGACGCACGTTCCAGAAATACAGCGTGTTCTTGTCGGCAAAAGGCATGTCACTGACATAGTCGTAAAAGACACGGTCGGTGCCGCCTCCCACACCCGTGCTGAGGGTGAATCCGCCCCAACGGTGCGTCCAGTTGACGTCAGCATTGATTCCCGTCTCTGCGCCATTGAAATGATAGGTGCGCAGCAGGTCGATGCTATCGTAATTGACACCACTGTCGTTGGAATAGAAACGCTTGTAGTCATTATTGGACTGCTGGTGGTCGGCACGCAAGCCATAGCTTAACTCGCCATCCTCGCTGTATGGACGATTATAACGCGCATCCATGTTGAAGCCATAGCCAAACATGTCTGTAAGCTGATACTGGTTCTCGTCAAGGTCGTGATACACATCATAAAAACGATTATAGTATCGATTGGTGGCTCTTTTGCTCATAGTGGAGTTGAGACCTATGCGAAGATTGTGGCCCTTTTCGTCAAACTTCTTGGTGTAGTCGATGCCAAAGTGCCCGAAACCAGAAGGGGAAACGGAGGTGTCGCCGATGCTGTAGGCCAATAGGCTATCTTCCAAAAAGAAGGTCTGTTCGTCGCGACGGCTGCTGAAGCTTCTGTTTTTGTTATAGAAGCCTCCTCCGTCGAAAGAGATGTCGCTGGTGGAGTCAATTTCGTAGTCGACGTTCATAAAGAAATTGCCGCTCATGCCGCGGTTGTCCTCTTTCTGTGACCTAGTCCTGTACCATACAGAGTCATACAATCCCTCAGTAGCAGCATCTTCGCGTTTCAGTTCCCAACTGTCCATGGTATTAATTCTGTCGCTGTAACGTCCCGAAGCAAAGACATTGACACTCCATTTCTCCTTCTTCCACATGTAACTCACCCAAGGCGAGACAAAAGGCTGGTTGGAGCCGTTCACGCCGAAGCTGATGAACTGGTTGCTCTTGATATGCGCTGAAGTGACGATGTTGATGACCGCCTCGGCATCAGTGGCGTATTTAGCTGAAGGATTGGTGATGGTCTCGATGCGTGCGATAGCGTTGGCGGGCAAGGTCTGAAGATAGGTCTTCAGGTTTTCCTCTGTGAGTTTCGAGGGCTTGTCGTTCACCCAAATTTCCACGCTCGACACGCCACGCAGGGTGATGTTACCTTCCACGTCGACCTCCACGCCAGGCGCGTTCTGCAAGGCATCCTCGGTGGTACCCGTTTGGATGGACGGGTCCTCACTGACATTGTAAATCAACTTTTCGCCTTCCATGGCATACAATGGCCTTTCGGCAGCCACGGTGACCTCGCCAATGGATGTCACACCCGGATTAATGCGCAAAACGCCAAGGTTGGTGTTGTTGGTCACCGTAAACGGATGCATATAACTCTCATATCCTATTGCCGACACACGCAGCACGAAAGACCCTTGCGGCACGCCGTCAATCTCGAAAACGCCATCCATATTGCTGATGCCGCCTTTGACAAACTCAGAATCGATGGAGTCGAGCACGGCCACGTTGACGTAGGGCATATACTCTCCCGTCTTGGCATCGCGCAACACACCGACCACTTGGAAGGTGTCGCCTTCGCGGACTTTTTTCTTCGGCTTGACGTTCGGCATATTGCCTTCGTTTTGTCCCCACTGACGGTCACCACCGAAAGGCGGACGGCCTCCTGGGGGACGACCACCGGGAGGTCTGCCACCTCCATTCCCGCCTGGAGGTTGGGCCATACACAATACCGTCAAAAGGACCAAAAACAGAGAGAACATGGCTCTCAAGGAAAAAGATTTCTTCATCTTACATAAAATTAGGCTGCAAAAGTAAAAAAATGTACTTTTGCGGAGTATAAATCTCAATAAAAAAAGATTACTCCATGAAAAAACTACTGATTACATTAATATTGGCCATCAGCATAATACCCGCTTGGGCCTGCACCAACCTCATCGTAGGCAAAAAAGCTTCCACCGACGGCAGCGTGATGTGTACCTATAACTGCGACGGCTTCGGTTTCTCCGGCTCGCTATCCTACAGCCCTTCGGGACGACACGAACCTGGCGAACTGATTGAGATTCACGGCTGGGGACCCTCACATAAAGGAAGATACGTGAAGCAGGTGGAATACACCTATAACGTGGTGGGCCTAATGAACGAAAAGCAAGTCACCATTGTGGAGACAACCTTCGACGGAAGATTGGAGCTTGTCAACCAAGAAGGCCTATTGGACTATTTCTCCCTGATGCGTCTGGCTTTGCAGCGTTCGTCCACTGCCCGTGAGGCAATTCGTTGCATGGCTGAACTTGTTGAGGAATACGGCTACAACAGCAGCGGCGAGACCCTCACCATCTGCGACCCCAACGAGGCTTGGATCATGGAAATCATCGGCAAAGGACCTGGACACAATGGGGCTGTTTGGGTGGCGTTGCGCATCCCCGACGACTGCATCTGCGCCCACGCCAACTTGAGCCGCATCCGTCAGTTCCCGTTAGAGAAGCGCTCCAAAAACAGCATTAGCAGCAAGAACCTCAAGAAAATCAACAACCCTGAGGTGGAATGCGTTTATGCCTCCGATGTCATCAGCTTCGCCAAAGAATGGGGCTACTTCAAAGGCAAGGACGAAGACTTCTCCTTCCGTGATGCCTACTGCCCCATCGACTTCGAGAATGTGCGCTATGCCGATGCCCGTGTGTGGAGCTTTTTCAGACATCATTACAGCCACGTGGAAATGGATAAATACCTGCCTTATATCAACGGTGAGTTTGACAAATGCGACCATCTTCCGCTGTGGATCAAACCCGACAAACCACTCTCTTTGCGCGACTTGCAAAACGACATGCGCGACCATTTTGAAGGCACGCCTTTGGACATGACCTCCGACATGACCGCTGGTCCTTGGGGTATGCCCATCCGTCCCCTGCCGATGCATTTTAGCGACAGCGACAGTGTCAACTATTTCCGTGAGCGTCCCATCGCCACGCAACAAAGCGGTTTCACCATGACCTGCCAGATGCGCTCGTGGCTGCCCAATGACGTGGGCGGCGTCACCTGGTTCAACTGCGACGATGCCAATATGGTGGCCTACGTGCCGCTCTATTGCTGCATCACGCAAGTGCCTGACTGTTTCCGTCAGGAGAACAACCCACGCAACGAGTTCAGCGACAAGTCGGCCTTCTGGATGAACAACTGGGTGGCCAACATGGTCTATCCGCGCTATTCCATGATGATAGGCGACCTCCGCAAAGCCCAAAACGAGTTGGAAGACTTCTATTTCGCTGACCAAGACAGTGTTCTCGTCGCCATCAAAGACCTGAAGCCTGCCGACCGTCAAAGCTACCTCAACCGCAAGAGCATCGCTTATGCCGACCGCATGATGCAACGCTGGGACAAGCTGGCTAAATACTTGATTGTGAAGTACAACGACCAAATCGAGCGTCGCACCGACGAAAATGGCGAATTTGCCCGTTGGGGCTATAAAACCCCTGGCTACGACCAACAATTCATCGATGCCATCGGCAAGTCCACCGGCGACCGATATCGACTGAAAGAAGTCATTAAGCGAAGGGAAAGATAAAACAAATGCCGCATCAGCCAGAACCGATGCGGCATTTTTGATTACTCAATGATGGTCTATATTTGAATCTCTCCGTCCTACTCCAATCGAATCTCCTTCCCTTCCGAGATAAGGAATATCGCTATCTGCCCATTCTCGATGCCAAACTTTTTGGCGGCTTCGAGTGAGTCCTCGGGAAAGATACGGGAGCTGTCAAAATAATAGAGACTGTCGGTGGTATCAAGCCAACCGCCGACGATTCCGTTGTGCATCATCGCGTGAGTGATCACATAATTGAGTTTCTCACGCGAATGGCAACCTTGTGTGGCCGCATAGGCGACGACGATACCCTCAGTGGGTGTAGTCATGGTGTTGAGGTCGATGGTGAAGCCGTCGGGATGGCTCAGGCTGTAGGTCCAGACTTGGTTGGATAGTTCTTCGGTATAGTTGTACTTCACAAGTTCCTTTTTTTGGAAACATGAAGTCAGCACGATGCCGCAAAACACAAAGGCAGCAAATAATCGAATGAGGTTCTTACGCATAGCTTTACTTTACCAAATAAACGGAATCACTTTGTATTTCACCCGCTGCTTATATTCCTTATAACCGTCAAGGCCTTGCTCCAAAACGACTTCCTCGTTGCGGATACGCTTGGCAATCACAGGGATATAGAACAACATGACTAGAAACGACCAGGGCGAAGCCAAAACGAGCGGCATGGCGAGGAAAAGCACCAGCGTGGCGGCATACATGGGGTGACGGACGATGCCATACAATTCCGTATCCACCACCTGTTGGTGTTCCTGCACCTCAATCGTCCTCGACAACCAAACGTTTTCGCGCAACACTTCGGCATACAACACATAACCCAGCAAAAACAGCCCAGCCGCCACATACACCACCCAATTAGGCAGCATCCACCATAGGAACCGACAGTTGAGACCTGCCACGACAAACATAGCCAAGAACAACACGCCACTCAGCGCGACGACCCATTTCTGTTCGTTCTGTTCCTCCTTGGCGTCAAGACGCTTGCGCAGCAGTTCAGGATTACGGAACATCAAGATAATGCCTGCCACGAACATCGCCACAAACAAAATGCCGATAAACAGCCAGGCCTGCCAGTAGGCGAAGGTCCCCGCGGGCACGAAAAGCAACGCGCCCACAAGAACCAATCCTGCAAGGAACTTTGTTATGGCTTGAAAAAAGAGTTTGGGGGTCATGTTTTTTTTCATGTAAATAACATGGTGCAAAAATAACTTATTTCTTTCATTTGTGCAAAACAAAGACATTAATGGAATGCTTTTGGTAAACCCTGCAAAAAGAAAATAACGCCGCAAAGGCAAAAACCAATGCGGCGTTAATTTCATCTATAACTAGTACAATTTCCAGCAATAGATAACTGCAGTTTATGAACATTGAACAATAATCTTTCCATTATCGACGGAGACATTGTATGGTTTATCTAAATAGCCCCAAGAGTGGCGTTTTTGGACGCTGACAATAACCTCCGCGTCAACACTAATATTCGTATCTACTGGAGCGGGTACCGAGGATCCATTGAATTCTTTTTCATATATGGGTGTTTCTTCTTTACCTTTCTCAGCAATGAAAACCTTCACCCATGAAAGTCCAGCATCCTCTGGGCTACATCCATCCCATTCGATAATCAGATTCTTCTTTTGGGATATCGCTTCGGTGAGATCAATTGAGATGGAATTCTCCCCATAAGCCCGCTCAATAACACCGCCTTCCATGGAAAACATCACCCCTTGTTTGGTTACGACATCATATCTATAAGAAACCACACCATTCTCAAAACTATAAAACTCCGTTTCACTAGGCATGCTAAAATCATTAATCCTAAAATGCTTTTCGAGTTCACCATCGAAATCAGCAGATTTGACTGTCACATAAACATTAACATAGTCAACATCTTCTGTACCAGAAAAGTATATTCTCATTTTACGATTAAACAAAGGATTACAAACGGGTATCTCAACATCGTCATTGGAGATCGACGACACCGAAGAAACAGTTGTCCCGTTAGGAAAAACATATTTTCGTGTCACTTGAATCAATGTATCGTCGCGATAACGGCCTCTGATGACAATGTCTTTTCCATCATTATCATTTGTCAAATAGATATACTGAGGCTTTCGAATGCCTGCCGGGTCACTAACATCAATCCTAACATCAACATTGCGCAAGTCGGTGAAGTTGATGCCATAGTTCTTCACAGACAATTTCTTGTAGAATATACAGTGTTCCGGCACAATAATCAGTTCCCCATTATAAGACAAGAATGGCACCGAAACAATCTCTTGGTCTCCATAGTGGAAACATACTTGGTAGTAATAACCCGAATCATCATTATCGTCACGATCCCAACAAATTGTAGCACTTGTTTTTCCTGTTCTCAAGTTGGCTATAAATGGGGGAGTCCCGTCAGGATAAGCCCATTTGGAATCAGATCTTGTCGCATCTAAGCCATATTCTTTCTTCCAGAAAGCAACCTCAGCAAATTTGAGATTGGAATCAAACACATTCTCTTCCATACTCACAGTAATCTTCTGATTTTTCCAAATCTCATTCCATACCTTACCCAATGGGACTATTGTGACATATTTATCGAGATTGTCACCTAACTGTAGGGCAAAACCCCACAAGTGAGCCTGTGGATTGTGCGTCTTGATGACCGATGAACGTTCGCGGTAATCGACAGTAATCACCTTTTTCGTCTCGATTTTGGTCTTCTTAAACACATAAGTCAGCCCTATTTTTGGGGGAGTCGGTTTTTTCCCCTGATTAACGGCATCATCCACAGCTGACTGTGTCTTTTCGTCCGCTATGCCATCCTGTTTTAAACCTTGTTCCTTTTGGAAAGCTTTCACGGCTTCCTCGGTGTTTGCATCAAACTGCCCATTCACATCCTCTTGCTTCAAGTATCCCAAATCTTTCAGCTTTTTCTGTAACTCCCGTACTTCATCACCCTTTGAACCATTCTTCAAAACAGGTTTGGGCTCAGGATTGGAAACCACAGGACTGGGCTTTTTAGCAGCATCTAAAGCAGCCCAAGTTTTTTCGCCTACTTCACCATCAACTGTTAAATCATTAGCCATTTGGAAAGCTTTTACGGCCTTTCTGGTTTTTGATCCAAACTGTCCGTCCACATCCTTTTCCTCCAAATAGTCTAAATCCTTTAGTTGGTTCTGTAAATCCCGAACATCATCACCCCGCATGCCTTTCTTCAAAACAGGTCGTCTATTAGTCTTTGAGGAACTACTCACCATCGCAAGTACAATCTGGTTGTTCTTGGTAGAATCACCTATTGTTTCGGCAGAAGTGTCTCCTGCTGACTGGGAAGTAGTATCGGAATCCTCCGAAACTATAGGAGTAAACAGTTCATTCCACACTTTAACCATAAACTCGTCTTTTAGTTTTTGTATTTTTTCTCGTTCTTCCTCCGAATCCGTCAACAAGTTAAGTTCCACTTTAATACTGCTATTTTCTTCCATTTTTTTTGTCAGCCAACTTAGATTGGCTGACAAGGATACATCCAATTCACCTGTATAGGTGAAACCGATACCTAACTCATGAGAAGCTGTCTCCTGGCATTTGCTCAGATTGGCTGTGATGCGCAAGTCGGCTGCCGGCAACAGGGCTTGATATTGCAGGTCGTACATGACACCCGCCAAACTGCTCTTGTTCCCTTTTAGAGCACTGTAAACTATCTCTGAACCATTGCGATCCATTCGGACATTGAATATGCTTTTCAAATCGGTTGTCCCGAGTGAAGGCTTTGTTGAACCGGCAATCGTCGCTACGAATCCATTCCCATCATCTTCTTCCATTTGGGTCATTTGTTTGTCCAGCACAATAATGTCCACCTTTCCATCCTTCCAAAGGGGTAGGACGGGAGCTTTGACATTATCGGGCAAGTTCACCGAAGCCTTCAATTTTGCAAAAGCATTGTCATACCGTTTCTTCTCCACAGTGCAGACAACATCCATTGTCAGTATGGATCCTTCCAATTCTTTAGGATCACCGTATGAAACTTCCTCGGTATTGTTGAAAAGCATAAGGTCCATCGCATAATGCTTGTCCCCACTAGGATTCTCAACCTCTCCCAAAGTCACCTCGTCAGGAAGGTAATAGACGATTGTGTCATCTAAATGGTCTCCATAGAAGGTAATTCCTTCATAGGTTCCATATTGTTTTTCAAGATCAATCATAATAATAAGATTTAAAGTTAATAATTGAAATTATGCATTCTGTCTGTTATTATCATAATAATTCTTTGTCAATGGTAACCAACAAGTTGTCGGAATCCGACGTCATCCAGCCTGATGACTTCGTATGGCCAGGAAACTTCAGTTTGTATTGATACGAATAGGTTGACGGCTCGTTATCTGCAACCCTATGAATAAACTTAAGTTGTTGGGTCTCTGGACATAGGTTTTGAGGCTCGGTCTCCGCCCCATCAGCAAAACGAAGTTTGACTTCCACATACTGGATTTCCCATTTCTTGAAATCGAGTTCTTCATCCAGCTGAACACGCAAAACTCTCGTTGGGACAAAATCTTTTTCCCTAAGAACCAAGAAATCGCCTTTGAAGGAATGCCATCCAGATTTTAGGTACCTTTCCCCATCAGCTGGAAACCATTGGATTAGATAATCAAAGGTTTGTTTAGGCGTCTTCAATCCACAAGCCACAGAAAGCTTCTGCTCGGTCATGTCTGGAGTGAAAGGGAAACGATTCTCGATAGGGTCTTCCCTGTCGGGATCCACAATGCAAGTGTTTAGATATATTCTTTCGTACTTTTCCCAGTCCACCTTGCATCGGATATCCACCGACCATTTGTTCTCAAATGGATTGGGTACGAAGAACAAGGTTTCCTTCACATCATACTCCATCACCTGCTCAGGTGAGTTAGCTAGATAATAGGTGAGTTGGATATGATAGTGCAGGTCCGCATTCCTGTCAGCCACGATGGAAAAGGATTTGGAGTCAAAGACATCATCCTTGAAAAGGTAAGTGCGACTGAGTACCTCTTCCTCTCCTATGACGGCTGTTACCACCATCTGCACCATCTGTGCATGGTCGAATATGGCACGGTCTTCTAAATATACATTCAGCTCATAATCAGTAAAATAAACGGCAGGGTTGATGTAAATGTATGGACTTTTCTGTTGTGTCCATGGACTCTTTAACAAAGTAGGTAGTTTATCTGTACCCGAATTCAGCTTTAGGATGACTTGATACTCGTAATGGTAGTTGACTCCGCGTTGACGGTGGTAATTGAACACACTCGTCAGGTCTTTGTTACTAGTCTCGAATGGTGGCAAAGCCACTTCTTCCGTCACCTCACAAGTATCAGAATTGACGACGCGGCAAAACACTTCGATGGACTTGAGATTAGCGCTTTCGAAGGCATCTGGTGACACCCGCACCCTGACTTCCTGGCTTTTTTCAGGAAGGTCGCCGAGATTATACCATTCTATTATTTCAGAAAGATTTACTCCAGCTCGTTCCGCCATGGTTTTCAAAAGTGACTGTGGGCAGTAGGTATAGGTCTTGGCATTGCTTTGCGAAAGGTCGATTTTTATTTTCGCAGATTGGATCTGATCCACTTTCTTTCGGGTAAATTGCCTACCAAACATCGGTTCTTTTACCAATCCGACAACATCGGTTCCAAATAGTTTTTCAATTATCGACCCTTCTTGATTCTGACTCTCTTTTTGGTCAGAATAGAACTCTGCAGGTTGGAAGAACTCTTCGATCACCTTCGATTTCAGGTCGTTAAGTAAAGTCCGCATAGCTTCTGCCTTGATGTCGGAATCCAACTCTTCCACTTGGATTTTCAGAGCCTTGCTGTCCTGCAGTTCGTCGATGGCTTGGCTGATTTCGTCGGAATAAAACACGAAGTTGTCCTTTTTCATTTCTTCTAAATGGTCGTAGATCAAGGACTTGTCTGCCTCAAGTGAAGCGTGGTAAATAGGAGTACTACCTAGAAGATTCAACTCATAATACACACATGCCGGCACGCTACCTGCATCCACCGAGGCGATAAGAAGCTTGGCATTGTCGCCCGTTGTACGTACCATCAATGAGGCTTTGTTGCTGCCCAACAGTGAAGGTTGGACGCCCGATGTGACATACCATTCCGACTTCTCTGGTTCCTCGCCCGACTGTGCCATGGTGAAACGCACTGTTCCAGAATGGAGCGGAGCAGGTGAAAACACATTGGGGTGAACCCCAAAATATTTTTGGATTTCTTTCGTTGCCTCGTCCAGCTCCTCTTTTGTGGCACTGAGTTCCACATCGAGGTAGAGCCCTGCTTCAAGAATGTCGCTCGTCGCACCCACACCCGATTCAGGGATGATAGCATAGGCGGAAATCGTACGACCGCCATTTTCTCCGACACTGATAGATGGCTGTTGGCATGCATAGTAGAAAGTCGTTATATCCTTGTCATCGCGGAAGATTACCAAATTTCCTGCCAAGAGATATGGTGGTTGTAAGCTAAGCATGGCTAATCATTTGTTTCAGGTGTTTCTGATGCTATCGGAGTTTCAGGTGATTCCGATGATTCTGGCTTGACAATCATTAACAGGTTGCCCGTATTTTCACCAGAAATCTCATATTCTCTACCTCTCAAGTCATAATACTTGAACACATAACTGAATGACAATTCAATCCCTGAAAGTTTCTGTGGAATATACCAATAGCGGATTTCATTACTTTCATTTTTACTAAACTCGAATTTAAGTTCTTCAACACCTTCATTCTTGAAATCAACTTTGAGTTCAGCCCTGTAATAATCTTTTCCTGCTGTCCCAAACAAGCCCGTGTCAACCGTAAATGCCTTAGGGGCAGTCAGCATAATTTGTTCTTGTCCATCTTCTACTTCCATCCAATCACTTTGATATTCGTTATCCGTCATTTGCAAAGTGTACTTATATTTAAAACTCTTGTTGGTCTTGTCCAAAACCAAGAGTGAAGCTTGACCAGACTCCCAATTTTGTTCTTTGCTTAATTCGACTCGGGCGGAACTCTCAAAATCCTCTTTCTCATCTTTGTATATAAATTTGACGATCGCACCAATAATATTTTGGTTACTTCGAATTGAGTTTGAAGCATCCACGTTTATCTTCAAATCGCTAAAAGGTTTAGTCAAAACAACTTCATTAACATCACCTTGTGAAAAATAGTATTGTTGCTCCGGCATGATAATGGGTGTACGATTCCTAAAAGAATAGGTTGTCTGATATAGTAACGGCTCATTAATAGGCTGCTTATAGTTAGCTTGATAATGATACTTTCCTGTATTTAAATCCACGGTACAATCTTTCCCAAAACCACGTTTTTCCTCCTGAACTATTCCTAATTTTTTGTCTTTCTCGTCCTCAAGCCTCTCTTCTTTGGTACGGTATCTTGTCTTAACTACTATACTTGTTACTTGATTGTTTCCTGTAAGCGTGCTAAGCGATGGATCTACAGCAAAGGTAATATCAGCAACTCCTATTTTTCCCACATTGAAAAGAATGTTTCTTTCTTTAGTTTCCCTAACTGGTATCTCAAATGGCCCTTCCCCTCCAAACTCTTTTTCTATTGTATCTTTTGTCCATACCTTTGCAGAATAACGGACTATCCCTTCGTCTTTTTTTGTCATTTTCTCCTTTACGGGGCGGTATGACCATTCTTGGGTATCTCTTTTCTCGTTAGTAAATAAAAATTCCTTTTTCTCCCCAGTTGCTACATATTCAAGCATCACATTGACAAAGGTCACATTAGGAGCCTCATCCCATGGGGCATCTACATTGACTTTAAAAACGACAGTGGGCACTACTGGATCGGAGATGTCTACAAGGTTGATAATATGCTTTTTTAGGTATTCCTCTGACACTCCTTCCAAGAAATTCATTATAGTGCATTGTGGGGCAACACTCCATTCCATAACGCTTTCTTGAGTGAAACGGAGTTCGGCAAATGAATCAATCTCATCCTTCATCTTCAAAATCAAAGTCTTATTCATCTCTTCGCGAGTCATCCCTTCGATTTTGGTCTTGATGATTTCTTCAATTTTTTTCTGCACGATTGAAACCATCGATTGTTGGATCCTTTGGACATCTTCCATAGGAATGTCGCTGGATCCTTGAACTACATCAATATGAATAATGCTCTCGTCAATAAGTGTTTGCGTAACCTCGGGAATAGCAATTTTTTTCATTTCGGCTTTAACACAATTATTGTCCACTCTCGCCAAGACTTTCTGGAGCATCTCAACATTCTGTAACGATGATGCATAAATATGTATTTCAAGGCATGGAACCCTAACTTCGAACTTCAAGTTATAACGTACGGAAAAAGCTTTGGACCGTTCTTGCAAGGCTTTATACCACACAGCACCACCAAGAGGGGTTAAACTCAAGGCAAATGCCGCATTGTTGTCGCCAAATCCTGAGCATTGGGCACCACTATCAGACCATGCTATCAAAGCGCCTCCCCCGTCCGCTTTTTCTTCCAACAACTCAACAGTCCCATTTTTAAAATTGATGGAACCGAAATGGATTTCTCCAATTGTGGGAGTGTCGAATCCTTTAAGATTAGACGATGAAGCATCGCTCTCTTTATTTCTATTCAAATAATAATAACGTTCTTCATTCTTTTTCTTGATGGCATTTACGCGGGCTTCTTGGATACCTTGGCTTTTGATTTGCTCCCGAATTTTGTCGTAATCTTCGTCACTGATTGCCAAGTTTACGTCAAAATTGATGCAAGCGCCAGCAAGGCCTGCTACACTTTTCATCGTGCCACTTAAATCATCGGTATAGAATAGTCCACTAAAGACAGGTGAACCATTCTCCATCCTGATTTTCGGTGTGGTCCTAATGCAATAGAAAAGGTTGCAATCCTTGTCATCGGGATAGACGACAATATCTTTGTAACATAATACGGATGGAATTGTAATCATAGTTCAATAGTTTTAGGTTTGTTTAATTCATTTTGTTTAAAAGTGTTTCTACAAATTAATCGCCTCCTCCACTAATTTATGATGAAGATATAATGGAGCTCCCTGACTGTTACAGCTTTTAAATTCGGTCCACGGTGTAGTACGGTCGGTGAGAACCACCCTTAATTTGTATTGGAAAACCCAATTGTCATTATTCTGAGAATTGATAATTGCAATTGCGTTCGCACAAATTTCCAGAAATATAGAGGTTGTATTGGCATCAACCGTGACGAGTTCGTCCACAAGCAGTTTCTCGTTTCGGATTTGTATTTCTATGCTTTTGACATCCGTCAATTGGGACCAATCTAAATTTGGAATAATCTCAAGTTTTCTAACTTCAATCGGATTTATAGCCAAATCTAGCTTATTGCTCAGAAATGCTTCAATATATTCTTGAGGAAGCCTGACACTATGGGGTTGGCAAACCAATTTCGTCCAGTATTTTCGGAAATTGATGCCCAAGAAAGTGTTCTTCTTGTTGAGCGTTGTGACATCGGACTCACAAAGGGAAATCCGTTTGGTCTCTTTTGGGGCAAGCATGATAGGCCAGAAAGTATCTGTCTTCAACTCATGCATCACATCGCGAGGGACCTGTTTTTTCTCCGAAATCATGGACAACTCACACCCTCCAATCTCAAGAGGGAATTCTCCATTGTTGGTCAGTTCAACTTCATAGGGGAACTTTATTCTCCTCTTATTACTCGCTATGGGCT
>JAEEGK010015794.1_pt1 | contig 16673 bp, 17 predicted proteins | sample 8958771 | NCBI WGS metagenome assembly JAEEGK01 (sample SAMN16246547, study PRJNA631951) | gut metagenome | biome: gut microbiome; feature: rumen; material: SC-attached | host: Bos | place: Iran: Karaj | collected 2018-10 | reverse complement strand
CCCAATCCCCAATCCCCAATCCCCAAATGTATAATTTTAAAAATATAGATTTATAAAATTTTTTCTAATAATTTTAAGTTATCTTTTAATTTACGTATTATACTATTTATTCTTTTTTCCAAAGTATATATTTAATTGGTGTTTTATATTTTTAATTTTGAATATTCGAATTATAAATACCAAATGGCACCCATACTAAATCAATAAGTACTATTGATAAAATTGTACCAAATATAAGTAATAATCTGAATAATCAGAATGCAATAGGATGTTCATAATATTATTTGTTAAAGAAATTTAAAATTTCAATGATCATCATAATCAATAGAGCAAAGAAGAGAATTTGAATTTTCATTAAAGCAAATTTATTATTTTAATTTATAAATTTCAATGCCAAAAAGATTTTATTTTTTATTTAATTTCTTAGTCTTTTTTATACGTATTTATGATATAATAAAAGTATTTCATTTATATCAAGATTTTCTGAATTTATTGAAAAGGGAAATTAAAAAATATTATTTTATTTAAAAATTATTAAAAAACAATTATTTTTATTAATATCTTAACTAATATAAATAATAACATTTAATTTAAAATTCAAATAATTAAAAAAATAAAAATATTAAAAAATGTCATCATCTCAAGATTTAACAAAGCGTTTAAATGAAATAAAAAATAGAACTCCAAATAAAACATGTTTTGATTGTGGAGAAAAAGGGACAACATATGCAGCAATGGATTTTGGTACATTTGTCTGTTCTCGTTGTGCAGGATTATTAAGAGAGTTAAATTTTAAAGTAAAAGGAACTGGAGTAAGTATTTTTAAAGATAAAGAAGTTGATTATTTAGATAATATGGGAAATGAAAATGCAAAAAAAATTTGGATGGGAAAATTTAAAGAAAATTCAAATAGAAAACCAAATCCAAAAGATTTAGAAGAATTAAAAAGATTTTTAATTACTAAATATAAAGATAAAAGATATTATAAGAAACCAAAAAAAAATTCTTCTGATAATGAAGATGATGATGATGAAGAAAATGATAAAAATAATAAAAAAAATCAGAAAAATAATAAAAAGAAAGAAAGTGATTCTTCTTCTGATGATAGTGATAGTAATGATAATGAAGATGAAGAAAGTGAAAGTGATGAAGATAATGATAGTGATATTGAGAATGAGAGAAAAAAAAAAGAAAAGGAAAAAGAAAAAGAAAAGAAAGAAGATTTAGAAAGAAATAAATTTTCAAAAATAATGATTAAAAAACCAACTATTTCTAAAAAAGAAGAAAAAGTGGATAAAAAAAATGAAAAGAAAAAAAAAGATAAAAAAGTGAAAAAAAAGAAAGATAAAAAAAAGAAAGATAAAAATGAAAATAATGATTTAGAATTTGAATTTAATGATACACCAAATATAAATAATCAACAAAATAATAATGTAAATTCAACTAATTGGAATGATATATGGACAAATCAATCTAATCAATCAAATAATAATTTTAATAATAATAATATTAATGATAATCAAAATAATAATAATCCATTTAATTTTGATTTTACTGCAACAACACCACAAGTACTTAATAATAATAATAATAATAATAATATTAATATTAATAATAATCAAAATAATCAAATTCCAAATATTAATTTAATTCAACAAAATCAACAAATTCAAAATCAAGGACCAACACAAGAACAAAAGATGAATCAATTAGAAAATGCATTAAATTCATTAAATTTCCAAAATCAACAACAAAACAATCAATTTAATAATATGATTCCAAATCAAATGATGGGAGGAATGTATAATAATATGAACAATATAAATAATATCAATAATTTGAACAATATGAATAATATGAACAATATAAATAATATGAACAATATAAATAATATGAATAATTTGAATATGGGAGGAATGAATATGAATCAACAACAACAAATGATGATGATGATGATGATGCAAAAAATGATGCAACAAGGAGGAATGAATAATATGAATATGATGAATAGTAATATGAATAATAATATGAATATAATGAATAATAATATGAATCAAATGAATATGATGAATAATATGAATAATAATATGATTAATAATAATTTTATGGGAAATCAAAATAATCAACAACAAATGAAAAAAAATGATCCTTTTGCAGATCTTACTTTAAATTCTCTTTCTAAAAAACCAGAAAATAATAATTCTAATAATAATAATCCCTTTAATTTTGTATAAAAAAAAGATATATATTTAAAAAAAAAATAAAATTATAAAATAAAAATTAAAAATTTCTTTTTTAAAACACCAAAATTATTAAATAAAAAAAAAATAAAAATTACAATTTTAAACATTATGAATTTCAAGATTCGCCCTAACACCAGTAGCAGAAAGTATATAATCAATAGTATGTCTATAAAATAAATTTTTCCAATCTTCATAACTTAATTCTTTATTTTCAGGACCAAAAATTTTTTCAAGAGTAACATTAGTTAAATTCATTGAATCTTTTAATTCACAATTTTCCAAAGTTTCTTTAATTTTATTAGTATCAAATTCACCAATTGAATTATAAAGAGAACCTAATCTTGTTCTTGCATGTAAAATACAATAAGCAGGAATTAAAAATAATCCAAGTAAAAAATCTTCAAAGTCATTTGTTTTTTTTAATTTACCATCTTCATCTTTAAATAAATCAAAAATTAATTTAATTTTTGAAATATTTAATCCTGCTCCATATAAAATTCCAAAACATAAAATATGATATTTTTTAATTCTATTTTGATTATTTTTTTTTCTACTATTTTCTCTATCAGCTGCTGATAATTTTTTTTCTAAAGCACCATAAATTTGAATATAACATTCTTTACAAATTGCAGATCCTTCTTCATTTGATAATAAGTTAATAATAATAGGATGTTTAAATAATTTATTTTCAATAAAACTTTGAAAATAATCTTGAGTAATGGAATCTTTAAATAAAGAATCATTTTTTGAATATTCTTCAGGTTTATTTGTGTAATCATCTTGTAAAGTTGCATTATCCATTGAAAATAAATTTAATGAATAAGCAAAATCTCTAAATGTAATATTACTTATATAATTATATTTTTTTTCAAGAATTGAAAATTCATTATCATATTTTGAAGTATATTTATTTATTTCTATTTCTTCTGATTTATCAACATCATCATCTTCTGCATTTAACTTTGATGAACAACAATAACAACAAGTAGATCCCATTAAAAAATAAATATATTATAATATATATTATTTTAATATAATATTTTGTATCATTTTAATAAAATAAGAAATATTAAATATAAAATTTTATTTCATTTAATCATTAAAAAAAAATAAAAAATATTAATAAAAAATAACAAAAAAAAAAATAATATTATTTTTTGTAATAATTATTCAAAATTTTTTCAATTTGTTCTTGATTATTATCTTCAAATTCTGCTTTTCTATCTTCTTCATCAAATCTTTCAAAAACTTCATCAATTTGTCTTCTAAATTCTCCTTTTCTTTCTCTACCAATTTGAGATAAAAGTTGAATTTGTGCCCTATGTTCAATTTCTCTATCTTTTTTTTCTCTTTTCAAAATCTCATTTAAAATAGCAATTTTATCAGTATAATATTTTTCAATTTCCATCATTGTTTTACTTTTTTCATCATTTTCAATTCTTCTTAATTCCATTTGAGATGATAATTCTTCTAAATATCTTTCTTTTTCTAATTGTAAAGCTTTTGAATAAATTTCATTACATAATCTTAATTGATTTTGATGATTTTTAAATTCTCTTGCTTTTCTTTTTTTTTCTATTTCATTTTCCATTTTTTTAGTTTGAATTTCTTGTATTTTCTTCATTACTCTTACATTTTGACTCATTGATTGTAATGCTCTTTCTTGTAAAAAATTCCTTCTTTTTTTCATATTCTTATAATAATTTAAAATATATTGTAATTCTTTTTCATATCTATGCATAAATTCTTTTGTTAATAAATCATCTGGATCTGGAATTCTATTTTCTAATTTTAACATTTTTGTTCTTGCTAATTTTATATTTCTTAATATTATTTCTAACATATTTTGACTATTTTGTAAATTTTGCTTTAAAAATATTCTATCTAATTTATTACCATATAATCTTCTAAATTGTTTTATTATTTCATATTTAAATTCTTCATCATCCATTGGTAATTCTTCTAAAATTGAAGAATCTTTTGATGATGTGTTATTATTTTCATTTTCATTTTCATTTTTTTTATTTTTTGATTTTTGACTTCTTTTACTTTGTGTTCTAATTGAACTTTTAGAAATATCACTTTGTGTAATATTATTTTTAGAAGAATTAGTTTTTAATTTTTTTTCACTTGTTTTTTTTTTACTTGAAGTATTTTTTCTAATATCATTAATATTATTATCATGAATACTTTTTTTAGAACTTTTACTTAAATTACTAATATTACTATTACTCATAGAAATATTTTTTTGTTCACTACTTTCTTGAAGTACATTTGATTTTTTTAAATTATCATTATCTAAATCATCAATTGAAGCTTCGACTAATTCATCAGAAGTTGTAGTTAATTTCATTTTAATTTGCGCATTTGGAACTGAATGTGCACTTTGTTCATTAATTATATTATTACTTATATCATTTGAATCATCTTCATAATAATAATTATTATTATAATTATAATTTTTATCTTTTTTATTTTTATTATTCATTTTTTCTTGTTCTTTTTTTATAAAACTTGATGAATTTTTTCTTTCTTCTTCATCTAATAAGTCTGGAATATTATTTGTATCAGAATTTTTTTTTTTTTTATTTGATGAATCAACTTTATTTGAATTAGTAACACCAGAAATATTACTTACATTCATAATGTGACTATCAGTTAAATTTTTATCATTTATTTCATAATTTAAATTATCTTCATTTTCATTTAATTGATTTACTTCTTCATTTTCTGCTAATTCTCTTTCATATCTTGAAATGTCATTTTGAGTAAATGTTTTTCTAATGTATGAATCTTCTCCATTTTCATGGGCTATATTATCACGAAGTGCTTTTTCAAAATCTAATGGTTCAAAACATGAACGATTTCCAAATAATAAGGAACTTTGTTGGGAAGAATTTTCATTTGAATTTTTATCTTTTTCTTTATTTAATTTTGATTTTTTTTTATTTGATGATGTTTCTATTTTGTTTATTTCTTCTTCTTTAATTTCTTCTTTTTTTTCTGTTTTTTTTTCGTTTGATATTTCTATATTATTTTTATTTTTACTATTATTGCTATTAGTATTATTATTAGAATTTTTATTATTAATATTATTATTATTATTATTGATATTATTATTATTTTTTTTGGATGATTCTTTTATTTTTTGCATTTTTGCAGAAAGATCTTCAATTGAATCATCATCATCATCATCAATAATTTCTTTATTAAATCTCATATCTTCATCAGTAATATTCATATTATATTTATTTATATTTCCATCAGAAATATTTTTTTTTTGTTGAATTGAATCTAAATTACTATTACTAATTTCTTCTTGTTCAATTTCTTCTATTTTTCTATTTTTTTCTCTAATTGATTCACTTTCTTCATTTTCTTCTTTTTCATTTTCATTAATTAAAGCTTTTATTAATTCTTCAATTAACTCTAATAAGCATTTAGTATTAATTCTATCATGATGATAAATAATTGCTTCTGGATTTATATGAGTTAAATCCATTTCTATAATTTCTTGTAGAAGCTTAATTAATTTTTTTAATGATTGTACTTTTTCTTCATTATCTATTCCTGGTTTTAAATCAAATTTATTATCATTTATTAAATTTCCTACTATTGCTATATAAAAATCATCTAAAAATAAATCTTCTTCATTTTCTAATTCTGATGGATAATCTAATAAATTTAATATTCTATTTGCTATTTCAAGTAGAGCTCCCTCTGGTATTGATATACTTTCACTATTTTCATCCATTTTTTTAATTTTTAAATTAGTTTTTTGTTTTTTTTTAAATATATTTTTTTAAATTTAATTTATTATTTTTTTATATTTAAAATTAAATTGGAATTTTATTGTTATAATTATTATTTAAAATATAACAATATCATAAATTATATTATTATTATTATATATTTTATTATAATTAAAAAATGCAAATTTATGTTAAAACATTAACTGGTAAAACTATAGTTTTAGATATAGATCCATGTGATACAATAGAAAATATTAATAATAAAATAGAAGAAAAAGAAGGAATTCCACCAGCTCATCAAAAATTAATATTTAAAGGAAATCTATTAAATCCTGAAAGAACTCTTGCAGATTATAATATTCAAAAAAATTCAACTCTTCATTTAATGTTACCTTTAAGGGGTTAATAATAATATATTAATATATTAAAATGTTATAGTTATATAAATTGAATATAAAATTAAATAATATTATTTATTCTTTTTCTTCTTTTTTAATTTTTTCCCTTCATTCCTAATATCATTAATCCATTTTAATCCATAAATAACACTTAAAAAAACTAATAAAATTAAACATCCTCCAATAATATATCTATATTTACTACTTAAAGTTGTAAAATTAAAACCAAAAATAGTAAAATCTAAATTATCTTCTCTATTTCTCATATAAATATTATTCATTCTTTCATCTCTTTCATTTCCTTCTTCAAAATTATTATTTGGTCTATTTTTTTTTAATAAATCTAAATTAATATCTCCTCTTTGAAGATCTTGATAAGGTTCATTTAATTGTGCCATTTCAATTTGAATTCTTTCTTGATTATTTTCTTTAAATAAACTTTCCCATTTTTTTAAATCTACTAATTTTTGAATTTGTTCTGAATCAATATCAATTTTAATTACATTATTATCAATTTCTTCTGCTTCAAAATATCCTATTTGTTCATAACATGAAAATAAAACTAATGTAAATAAGTGATTAAATGCTTCTTCTTCTTTATTTCCTCCATTTCTTGATATTATTAAAGATATTTCTTTAAAGTATTCCATTTCTTTTGTCATTTTCTTTTGGACTATTTTTATACATGCATCCATTTTTATTTGTTTGTCACTTTTTTGATCTTGAGTTTTTATTAGGTTGAATGTTATTAAAAGGGAAAGAATTAATGTTATTTTTTTCATTTTTTTTTTACCTTATTTAAATAAAATATTTATTTTTTTTTATTTATTTTATTTATTTTTTTTTTTTAATAATGAAAAATAATAATATTGGAGATTTTAAAGAAGGAAATTTAAATGATACTAAATTTTTATTAAATGATTCGATTAGTGAATTTAATATAAGTTCTATTAAAAAAAAATTGGATAATACTCAATTATTACTTAATGATAAAACTTCTATTTTAATGGAAAGTCCTGCAAAAAGTGAATTAAATGAAACGAATCAAATTATTTATCAAAATAATCTTAGAAGAAATAGTAGTGATGAAGAAGAAATAATAAGACAACAAAATATATTATTAAATGATAAATCATCACATTTAGATAATTTAGATATTTTTTCTTTATCATATACAGATAATAATTTTTCAAAACCAAATAATAATTCAAATTTAAATTATAATGATAATAATAATTATAGTAATTTAAATAATTCAAATAATAAAATAAATCAATATAAAAATGAATATTTAAATGAATATGATAATAAAGAAGAAAAATCTTTTGAAAATAATAATATAATTAATAATAGTATTAACAATTCACCTAAATTCAGAGAAACAAAAACAATTTCTTTTTTATTTCCTGAATTGATAAATTTTAATAAAATTTATCCAACAGAAACAATAAGTAAAGAATATAATATTCCTCTTCAATTAAAAAATATTCAATTAAAATTATTAATAGAATTAGAAGAATCAGAATTAGTTTCATATTACATAAATGAAGTTGAAAAAATATTAGAAACCAATTTAACTTTTCCTCATTTCACTGCAATTTATCATGAAAAAGAAAATAAAATTGAAATAAAAGTTTTTTGTCCTTTAATTAAAGAATCAGGAATTATATATTCAATACTTCAAATTTATAAAGATGAAATTTTAATAAAAGAATCTTTTTTAAAAGCAAAAATTGAAATTCCAAAATTATGTTGTTTAAGATTAAATAAAAATTTATTAATAAAAAAAAGGCCATTAATAACAATTAATTTAAATATAAATTATGAATTTCAAGAATTTGAAATTCCTTTTAAAAATTATTCTTCAAAAGATATGGAATTATTATATCAAATAATAGATAATCATAATTCAGAATTAATAATAAAAAATGGGAAAATATATCAAATATTATTTGATATTGAACCAGAAAAATTTATATTAAAAAAATATTCATCTAATAAATTATATTTTAAAATTAATATAGTCACAAAGACAACAAATTTAAAAGATAATTTAAATACAGAATATGAAATTAGAAAAATTTTAAAATTAAAAATAAAAAATACTTCAATAGAATATATATTTTATTTAAAAATATTATTTTTCTCCTTATAAATTCCTTTTTATTTTATTAAACCTAAAATTAATAATAAAAAACAAAAAAAAAATAAAAGTATTTTCTAAATTTCAATTTTAGAATAACTAACTTGAATTTTTGCTTTATCAACCAAAGAATGATAATACAAAGGATGTTCATCTTTAATTTCTTGTCCAGAAAAAAATAATCTAATTTTATATTCATCCAAAGATTTATTTTCTTGTTTAGAAATTAATTCTTTAACTTCAAATCCAGTAGTCGTATTAAAAACTTGTAAATTTATTTCTTTTAAATCATTAACAATCCAACAAAATAAATTAATATTAACTTTTTCAACATTTAAATTTTGAAAATGTTCATAATCTCTTTCAAAAACAGGATCAGTAATACAATAATTAGGAACTTTATATACAATTTCAGGATTTTCAATTTCTAAAATAGTTTTTAAATTATCTTTACAACAAAAACCAGCAACTTCTAATAATTGAGCTGCAGTCGCAGCGTCACTTTCACATATTTCTCTTATTGCTCTCCATCTTCTATTTTTTTTTATTTTTTCTTTCCAAAATTCTTCTCTTAAATTATTTAAACCATCAAAAGGAATTTGACATTTATATGCAGGAATTTGTTTTACTCCTTCTCCTATCATTTTACCATCTATTTTTTTTTTTTAGATATAATATATTATATTTTTTATTATTACTATTATATTCTTCGAAATCTTTAAATTCTTTGTTTAATTTCATATCGTTTAAATTTGAGTTTTGATTTTGGTTGTTTTGTAACATTGTTTGTGATTGTGTTCGAGTTGATGTTACGTTTACTCTTTGGGATTTGTTATTCATTCCACATATTCCCATTTTATTTTTTTATTTAGTTTTTATATTTGGAATATTTTTTTTGTTTTTTATGTGATTTTTTTTTAATTTATATGATTTTTTTATTATTTTTATCAAGAGTTATTTTTATTTTTTTTTTTGAATTTTTTAAAAATTTTTTTTTTCAATTTTTTTGGATTATAATTTATAATTTAATCTATAAATTTTGAAAATTTTTTTAATGGTATCAATTTAATTTAAATATAATATAATATAGAACAATAATTACAATAAAATATAAATATAATGTTAATCTTTACCAAAACAACACGAAAACTTAATTTCATTTTTATTAGTTTGATTATTTTTTTCATTATTATTATTATTATTATTAATTTTATCATTCATAATTTTCATTTTTTCTATTTTTTTCGTCATTTTTTCACAATTTGATTTTAAAGAATTAACACTTTTTATATTATCCTTTGATGATTTACTTTGTGACGTATCCATTATAAAACCATTATCTAAATTTGTTTTTGTATGTTGATTTGAATTATTTTTATTTGTTTCTTGTGTACTTAAATTAGGATTTTTTTCGTTTTTTATTATTTTATTAAATATAAAAAATTCTTCATCATTACCTTTTGGTTTATAATTTAATTGAATTGGTTTTTTCCTTTTAAATAAATTTGATATATTATTTATTCTAAAAATTGTATTAAATTTAAAAAATATTTTACTCATTTCTATCTAATTTTTCTTTATTCCCTTTTTTTTCAAATTCTTGTGATTGACTTAAATTTATAATAATACTTTCAATATTAACTGGTACTCCAATATCATTATTAATTACTTTATTTTTATCTTTTTGAATATTAGTTTCTTTTTTAGAAGTTGGTGTTCGATCATTTGTTTCTTTACTTTCCATATGAATATGTTTAGAATTTTTCATTCTTATTATTTATTATATTATATTATATTTAAAATTTTATTTTTTTTATTAACATATAAATTGATTTTAATTGAAAATAAAAATTTATGATGATTTTATAAAAAAATAATCCAATAAGTAAATATAAATATAAAAATCCAAAAAATTAAATATAAATTTGAATAAAATGACAAGTCAAGATAATCAAGAAAATCAATATTATGAACAAAATCAAATGAAAGATGAAATTCAAAATCAATCACAAATACAAAAAGGAAAAAGAAGTGGATATTATAAAAATTTCAAAGATCCATTACAAAGAGGGAATCAAAATTCTAATAATTTAGAAGATAAGTTATCAAATCAAAATATAAATGAATATAATAATAATTTTCAAAATTATCGTAAACATCCTAATAAAAAATATCCTAATTATCAAGTAAAAAATCAAAATGAGGAATTTGATAATAGACAAAGAAATAATAGTCCACAAGGTTCAAAAAAAACGAAAAAAAAAAAGAAAGAAATTATGAATGAATATAATTATATTCCAAGTAATACAATGGAAAATTCAAATAATATAAAAGAAGAATTTATTTTTGATAATCATCAACAAATGTTTAATAAACAATATAAAAAAAATCAAATTAATAATCAACAAAGACAAAATCCAATTAATAATAATAATAATTTTAATAATAATAATAATAATAATTATATTCAAAATATTAATAGTAATAATACAAATGAACAATTTAAACAAAATTTAAATACAAATAATCAAAATTTAAATAATCAAAACTTCAATTTTCATAATCAACAAAATCAAAATAAACAAAATATAAATAAAATTCAAAATATGTTAATAAATAATATCTCAAATCAAAATATAATGTATTTAAATTCTCTAAAACAAATAAATGAAAATGAAAATATAAAAAAGGATGAAAAATCCTCAGAAGCAACAACAGAAGATTTATCACAATCAAATTACAATAACATGAATATAATAATGGAAAATCAAGATAATATAAATCGTCATATGATAATGAATCCAATAAATCAATTAATTCAAAGTGAAATGTTAATGAATAAAAATTATATTCAACAACAAAATTATAATAGATTACCAGCACCTTTATATAATATGCCAATGATAATGGAACAAAATCCTCAAATTTTTAATAATATGAATAATCAAAATAATAATTTTCCTTTTGGAAATAATGAAGATATGAAACATAAAAAAATGAAAATGAAAATACAAAAATCACCAAATGAAGGAAATATAAATATTAATCCAAATATTAATATGAATATGATGAATATTCCTAATTTAAATTTTCCTGGTCAAAATATGAATAATAATAAATTTTATAAAAATAATAATACTAATAATAATTTATCATTAAATAAAGGAAGTTTAAGTATGCAAGGTAATAAAAATACAATTCCAAATTTTAATCCTAATTTAAATTTAAATTTTATGACTCAAAAATCACCTCAAAGTAATCAAAATACAATTCCAATTAACATGATAAATGGACAAAATTTAAATATGCCTCAAAGAAATTTTTATAATCCAAATAATACTAATATGAATAAAAGACATCAACATCCTTATAAAAGAGTTAATAGTGATAAAAATTTATTAGGTATTGAAAATAAGAATAAAAATGATTTATATAATCAAAATATTCAAAATAAAAATTTTCAAAAATTTCATAATAATAATAATTTGAATTTAAATTCTAATATTAATAATAATAATAATAATATTCAAAATCCTAATTTGAATCAACAAAGAATGTTTCAAAATAAAAATGAAGAATTTATGAATTTTAAAAATAGAAATCAACAAGTTTTTAATAATAATAATAATGAAATTAATCAATTAGATAATAAAAAAATATTTTCTAATTCTCTTCATATTGTTATTAAATTAGATGATAAAAAAGAAGAAGTTATTGATTTAAAACCTGGAGAAGATCCTTTAAGTTTATTAAATACTATTAAAAATAATAATAGTAATTTAAATGAACAAATTATTAATTTAATTTATCAAAAAATTATAAATGCTATTAATTTTAATAAAAATATTTTAGATTTAGTTCCTAGTAATTATACTTTAAAAAAAATGAATGTAATTAAAAATACTTTTATTGAAAAAGAAAAAAAGTCTGAAATAAAAAATCAATCTGAACCTTTTTTACAAAGAAATTATTCTTTTATTGAAAACAAAAATCAATATGAACATTATATTTCTGATATTAAACCAAGTGATGATGATTTAAAAGAAATTGAGCCTTTGAATATTTCTCTATAATATAAATAATATAAACTTTATAAAGAAATTATATAAATTTTTAATTATTAAAATAAAAAAAATTATACAAAATATATTTTGAAATAAAAAACAATATACAAAACAATATAAACAAAAGGGAAAAATGGAAATTAAAAAAAAAAAAAAAATTATAAAATATAAAAAACTTAAAATTTAATTAATAATTTAAATTAATAATTAATTAAAAACAATTATTTTAATATCTAAATATTTAAAATTGAAAAATGGCAAAAAGCAAAAATCATACAAATCATAATCAAGGATATAAAAATCATAGAAATGGAATTAAAAGACCAAAAAGAAATAGATATCAATCTCTTAAAGGAGTGAATGCAAAATATTTAAGAAATAGAAGAAGAGCAATAAAATATGATAAAAATCAAAATAAACATAGAGACAGATATGTTAAAGACGAAGAATAAAAATAAAAAATAAATAAAAATAATATTTAATAAAATCAAACATCGATTTATTTATTTTTTTTAAAATGGCATTATAATTGAATTTAAACTTATTTAAAAAAAAAAATCAATTTTTATTACAACACTTTTTTTTATTATTAGAAATAAAATTTCCTTGACTAATATTTATATTAGTTTTCTTTTCATTTTCATTTACTTCTTTATTAATAGTATTTTTAACAATTTCCTTAGCAATAAGTTCAAAAGCTTCATAAACTTTTAAATCATGTTTAGCAGAAGTTTCAATAAATTCCATTCCAACATTATCAGCAAAAGCTTTTCCTTCATCATAAGTAATTTGTCTATTTTTTTCTAAATCAATTTTATTTCCTACTAATATTTTATAAATATTTTTATTTCCATTTTTTTCTACTTCAATTAACCAATCTTGAATACTGTCAAAAGAATTTTTATCAGTTATATCATAAACAAAAATAATTCCATGTCCTCCTTTATAATAACTTGATGTTATATTTCTAAATCTTTCTTGTCCTGCTGTATCCCATATTTGAAGTTTAACTTTTTTATCTCCTATATCTAATGTTTTTAATTTCTATATTTTTTTATTATTTTTTTTTTATTCTTACAAAATCTACTCCTATTGTTGGCTCAAATCTTTCATTGTAAGTTTGATCTACAAATCTTAATAGAAGAGATGATTTTCCTACACTACTATTTCCTATTAATAATATTTTGAAAAGATAATCATATTCTAATAATGATGACATTTATTTTAAGATTTAATTTTATTTTTAAATTAAAAATATTTTTTTTTATGAGAAATAAAAAATAAAAAAAAAGTAAAAAAATAAAATTTAATATATCTAACTAATAAATTAATTAATTATTGATTTAAAATATAGAAAATAAAAATCTAAAATAAACTATTAATATAATAATTATTTAACAACAAGTACTTTTTTTTTTTTCCATTTCCTTTTCCTCTTTATTTATATCAATTCCTCTACTTTCTTTTACTACACCTTTATTACTACTAAGAGCATTTCTACTAAGAAAAATTTCAGTAGTATTAATAAATAATTCTTCAACATTATTATTATCTTTAGCACTAACTTCAATATATTGAATACCATATTTGTTACTTAATTCTTCAGCTTCGTCTTTCCCAACTTTTCTTATATTATTTAAATCATATTTATTTCCTGCTAAAATTCTTAAAACTCCTTCTTTAGCAAATTTATCACAATCAGCCATCCAATTTTTAACATGTTCAAATGAATCTCTATCTGTTATATCATATACTACTATTATTGCTTGTGCACCTTTATAATATGATGTTGTTATTGTACGAAATCTTTCTTGACCTGCTGTGTCCCATATTTGAAGTTTTATTTTTTTATTTTTTACTGTTATATTTTTTAATTTGAAATCTACTCCTATTGAATTCATTAAATTTGGAGAAAAATTATTCTCAATATAACGAAGAATTATACTTGATTTTCCTACTCCACTATCACCGAGGAGAAGTACTTTGAATAAGAAATCACTATAATGTTATATATTTTTTTTTTTATTATAAAGATTGTTCTTACTATTCATCTTCCATTATTTTTTGTTTTTATAATAGTTGTTTATTAAATTTTTTAATATTAAAAAATATAGATTGAATAAAATATTTTTTATTATATAATATGATTAAATATATATTTTAATAACTTAAAAAATATAAAAATAAAAATGAGAAGAACTTCTATTAAAGTGGCTACACCAAAAGGAAGAAGTGAAAGAGCAAATCCAAATAAAAGACATAAAATTCATTATTACACTGATACAAATATTGATGGATATGTTGATATAGCTATGTCACAAGAATTACATAAAAAATTAGATAAAATTGATCAACAAATTGAAGACGTTGGAAAATTATGTGATAAAAAGAAAAAAGAATCATATGAAGAATATAAAGAAATGTTAAATTATGAGAGACAATTATTAAATCAAGGAATTAAAGATGCAATTAATGAATTAAAAGAAAAATTAAAAGAGTATCATGAAAAAGTAAATTTTGATTATAAAGGTAAATTTAAAGAAGTAAATACACAATTAAATAATTGTATTGATTCACTTGATAAAGATATATCTTATAATAGTAGACTTCAATGTAAATTAGATGAACTTGAAGAAGATAATGATTTTTATCAAAGACAACTTGAAAATATGAGAGATATGAATTATTATCTTAAATTTAAACTTAAAATGAAACAAGATGAAGAAAAATTACAAAATGAAAATGAAAAAGAAATTAATTTATCAAAAAATATTCAAACTACAAATGATACTGATGTTAATAAAATTCAAAATATGAATAATAATGAAAGTAGTCCTTTATTAATTACAACAACTGGAAATGCATATAAACAAACAAAAGAATATCAAGATATAAAAGAACATATTGAAAAAGATTTAAAATTTAAAATGGATTTTATTATAAAACGAATTAAAAAAGATATATCAAATACAAAAAAAGACAATGAAAAATTAAAAATTGCATTTAGAGATTCATATTATAAAAATAATAATATTTATATGAATACATTAAAAAATACTATTAATGATGTAAATAATAGAAGTAATTATGAAGAAGATTCAAAAGAATTACCTTATATAAATAATTCATCATCAAATGAAAATTATTATTCTGGAAATGATTCAAGTACTGCATTTGGAAGTAAAAGTATTACTAGTCATGGATATATGGATAAAGTAATGAAAAAAGAAACTATGCTTAGATTTTTAGAAAATGAAGAAGTTAAAAAATTTATATATAAATATCTTTATGAAGTATAATTAAAATATTAAAAAAAATATATTAAACAAAAAAAAATAAAATAAAGAAAAAATAAAATTAAAAAAAAAAAAAAATGAAATCCTTCATTCCAATTTTACTAATTCTAATATTGAAATTATCTACAATAAAAACTCAAAATGACAGTTACTGTAATGAATCAGATAAGAGTTTCGAATCATGTGAATTATATAATTCAGGGAAAGATGATTCAAAAAAAAGAACATTATACACTAGACCAATATTTTCAAGTCGATGTTGTTGGGATCCATCAACAAGTCAATGTATTTATTTAAATGGAACACATGATTATGAACCTTTTGAATGGATTGGAAATATTAATTGTTTTACAGGAATTGAAAAATGCTATTATAAAGGTGAAGTTGGTTATAAAGATTATTCATCTTGTTATTCTATTCCTACTGAACAACCTTATAGTTGTTGTTATATTGGTTATCGAAGAAAAAGTCAATGTTTTCCTATTAATGTTCTTAAGAAATCTATTTTTAAAAAAACTCTTCATCATTTAAGAACTTATTATGGTGATTTTAATGGAGAATTTGAAGTTATTTGTAGTGGTTATTTTATTAAAGGGTTTTTATGGATTTTTATTTTTTTCTTTTTAGGGATTATTTAATTTAATTTTTTTTTTTTTGAACTTAATATGTTTTTATGTAAATTATTTTAAAAGTTTTTTTTTGTTTTTTTTTATATTTTGAATTTTGAAATTATATAATTCTTAAATTTTATTCTTATTTATATATATTTAATATATT
>JAEEGK010015793.1_pt1 | contig 16674 bp, 10 predicted proteins | sample 8958771 | NCBI WGS metagenome assembly JAEEGK01 (sample SAMN16246547, study PRJNA631951) | gut metagenome | biome: gut microbiome; feature: rumen; material: SC-attached | host: Bos | place: Iran: Karaj | collected 2018-10 | reverse complement strand
ACAGGCGCAGAAGCGAGAAGGACGACCGGGTCGTTGTTATTTCCCTAACAGAAGCGGGAAAGGACCTTCAGATTCAGGCAAGAGATATTCCGCTCAAGGTCGGCAGCTGTCTTGATCTGCCTCAAGAAAAAGCACAAACTCTCTACGAATTACTGTACGAGTTGCTGAACAGTCAAAACAAACAGGAGGAGCAGGGGAAGTGTATTCCCGGGTGAAAAGACATGGACAATCAAAATGACATTGCCGTTCTCGCGGCAAACAGAGAAAAAGCGATAGTAAAAACAAGCATTGTCGGCATCGTTACCAACATTCTGCTGGTGGGCTTCAAGGCGTTCGTCGGGCTGGTGTCGAATTCGATCGCAGTCATCCTCGACGCGGTCAACAACCTTTCCGACGCGCTGTCGTCCGTGGTGACCATAATCGGCGCGAAGCTCGGAGCAAAGCAGCCGGACAAAAAGCATCCGCTCGGTTACGGCAGGATCGAATATCTGAGTTCCATGATCGTCGCCGCGCTGGTGCTGTACGCAGGCATAACGTCCCTGGTAGAATCCATCAAGAAGATCATCCATCCCGAGGCGGCGGATTACAGCACCGTCTCGATCATTATCATATCCGTTGCGATCGTCGTAAAGCTGCTGCTCGGGCTGTACGTTAAAAAGCAGGGAAAGAAAGTCAATTCCGGGGCGCTGGTCGCATCCGGTTCTGACGCCCTGTTCGACGCGATACTTTCCTCTTCCGTTCTCGCTTCTGCGATAATTTACCTGATCTGGCACGTTTCTCTTGAAGCGTACGTTGGCGTGATCATCGCGGGCTTCATCATCAAAGCAGGTATCGAAATGATGATCGAAACGCTGAACGACATCATAGGCAAGCGCGAAGACGCGGAAACGATGAAGGAACTGAAAGAGATCATCTGCGCTGAAGATGCGGTGCTCGGCGCTTACGACCTGACGCTTTTCAACTACGGCCCGAACAAAAACTATGGCTCGGTACACGTCGAACTGCCGGACAATTTGAGCGTAGATGACGTTGACAGGATCACAAGAAAGATACAGACCGACGTCTTCCGCAAGACCGGCGTAATTCTTACCGGCATCGGCGTCTATTCTTTCAACACCTCCGATGACAAAGCGTCGCATATGCGTAACGCGGTGCAGAAGACGGTCATGGCGCACGACTGGGCGCTTCAGATGCACGGTTTTTACGCAGATACCGAGAACAAGACCGTACGTTTCGACGTGGTAGTCAGCTTCGACGTTGACCGCAAGGAAGCGCTGGAGACGCTGTACGGTGAGATCAAAACTCTTTATCCGGAGTACGACGTTCTGATCGTACCGGACGTAGATATAGCAGATTGACAGAAAAAGGAGGAAAATATCATGAACGAAAAAGAAATCATTCTGGAGGCAATGAAGAAAGCCGGAGAGCCGCTGAACGCGGGCAAGATCGCCGAACTGACCGGGCTCGACAGAAAAGTCGTCGACAAGGTTATGGCTGACATGAAGAAAGCCGGCTCCATCGTATCTCCCGTTCGCTGCAAGTGGGAACCTGCGGCAAAGTGATCCAAACGGAGGAACAATTGATGATAATCAAAGCAGTCAAATTCAGAAAAGACGGATTTTATACCCAGCCTTTTGTTTTCGGCGGCGAAGAAGGCGTTGACAGGTTCGACCCGGCCGTGCGCTACCGCGGCAGTCTGCAGAACTACCTGATCGACATAGGAGAAGAAGTGATCCTTGTCGATACCGGGCTCCCTGCGGGAACGCCGGAAGAAGTGCCGGACGAAAAAAGTCCGCTTTTTACCGGAAAGGATATCTGCAGCTATATGGGCGCTTTCGCCGCGCTGGGCTACAGGCCGGAACAGGTCACTAAGATCCTGCTCACGCACAAACACGCAGACCATTCCGGCGAATTGAAATCCTTCCCGAACGCGAAGATCTACGTGAACGCAGACGAAACGTCAGCGGCAGAACTGCAGGGGCTTGACAATATCGTCCCCGTCAACTTCACCGACGGCGCGTACCACAACTTCCCGGAGAGCCAGAAGATCGCGGAGGGCGTTTACCTGATCAAAGCCAAGGGCCACACCAGCGGCAACAGCATCGTGATAGTTGAAAGCGACGGGTTGTTCTATATGCTTCACGGCGACATCACCTACGTCGACGAGGCGCTTTATGAGAACAAACTGTCGGTGGTTTACGAAGATGTCGCCGCCGCCCGGGAAACGCTTGACCGCGTTCGTGAATTCGTTCGCGACAATCCGACCGTCTATTGCGGGACACATACTCCGCAGGGGTACGAAAATCTCGAAGCAAAGCGCGTGATGGATCTCGAACATCCCGTTCCCACGGTGCTTGCCGATGTAGATTTTTCGGAAATGAAAGCCAGCGGCAAATATGTCTGCTCGGTCTGCGGTTACGTTTACGATCCCGCCGAACACGACGGTGTGGCATTCGAAGACCTGCCGGACGACTGGAGATGCCCCCGCTGCAGACAGCCTAAGGAGAAGTTCAACAAAGCGTAAGGCTCGATAAAGCTCAATGACAACAGTTATTTACCGCAGAGGGTGATCCCTGCGGTATTTTTATACCGGTCTCCCCTGCACAGCGCGAAACATCTAAAAGGTTCTCGATCCCGGCTTCCGATATTGAAAAAGCGAGACGGTCTGTAGTACTATAACACCGTACAGGACAACGGCAAAATACCGGCGGCGCGCCCGTGACAGGCGCCCGCTTCGGATGCGAAGGAGAACGGACAACAATGATGAGAAACGAATTGTACGAATACGAGATCACGCCTGCAGTCTTTTTGACGGGGCGGCAGGTGACTTTATCGCTGCGCGCCGTCAACGAGCGCTTTACGCTCGAGGCGGGGCATGAATACAGCGTGCTCATACTGGAATCCAGCCGTGCGGAAGAAAGCAGGTTCAGCGGCAGCGACTGCACCCGCGCCCTGAGATCCACGGCGGATGACGACCACGTCCTCCGCATAAGCTCAGTGTTCGAGCGTGAGGGAATGTATCAGATACACGTATATTACCGTGAAGGAGAGGGATTCCTCGGAGAATTCCGCGTGTACGCCCTGGGAGAAGATATGAAGGGGCTGTATCCGTACCGCGGCGATTTCCATATGCACAGCTGCCGCTCCGACGGCAACGAGGATCCGTTCCTTGTGGTCAGCAACTACCGCGAGACCGGATACGACTTCACGATAATGTCCGACCATCACAGATTTTATCCTTCGCTTGAGGCAAGGGCAAAATTCAAGATCGGCAAAAACGACGAGAGCCCGATCACGGATATGCAGATCTTATGCGGCGAGGAAGTGCATCTGCCTCTGAACCATCTGCATTACGTCAGCTGCGGCAATGCCTTCAGCATAAACGCGCTGATCACGCCGAACTGCAACCAGGAATATATGTGCGACGACCCGCGCGGCAGAAGCATTGACGGCAACTGCCCTCCGACGATGACCCAGGAAGCGTTCATCGAAATGATAAGAGAACGGGCAAAGAGCGTTGACCGCCCGATCCAGTCGGAAAGGCTGTCGTTTGCGGTGGCAGAGTGGATATACGAGAAAGTGCGGGAGGGCGGCGGCCTCGGCATATTCGTACATCCCTACTGGATGTGCTCGACGATGCAGGTCTCGGAGGATTACGTCGAATATATATACGAAAAAAAGCCCTTCGACGCCTTCGAGGTCCTGGGCGGCGAGAATTACTACCAGCATAACGGGTTCCAGACCATTTTCTATTACGAACATAAGGCAAAGGGCATGGATTATCCGGTGGTCGGCTCCACGGACAGCCACGGTTCCACGGAACGCAACCGCAACAGCCGCATCTGCTCGACGATAGTGTTTTCTAAAGAGAACAAGACCGAGGAGATCAAGGCGGCGGTGAAGCGAGGCTATTCGGTGGCGGTGGATACGATCAGCCCTGAATACCGTATCGTCGGCGACTTCCGTTTTGCGAAATACGCTTCTTTCCTGATGGAGAACTGGTACCCGCTGCACGACCGCCTCTGCGCCGCGCAGGGCACTTATATGCGCGAATACGTTCTCGGCAATCCTTCGGCGGAGGACGTTCTCAAGTCGCTTAAAGGGCAGATACCGGCGCTTATGTCAAGGTTCTTCGAGCTGTGATGACGTTGACGGACGCGGCAAAGGCGCCTCCGGGAATTCCCGGCGGCGCCTTCTTTTTTACCGTATAGCTGACCGTATTGTCGACCGCATCGTCGATCGTAAAGTTGACCACGCGGCCGTCAATTTTACACTTTTCTGTACCGGAGCAGCATCGACCCTCTCTTTTCGCAGATGCACAGATCCAGCCCCTTCTCTAAAAGGTCGCTGCCCTTCGCCTTAAACGACTCCCCCGTATCGCTGTCCGTAAACTCGTATTCCGCCCCGGGCAGGAACCCCTTGGGCATGGAATGGAGCGTAGAGAAAGGACTGCGTGCGCGCCTGAAGGCCAGTATGATGCCGCTCTGGTCCTCCGGATCGTGGTACTGCTGGGCGTTCCAGGAAGTGTTTTCCTTGGAGTTTGGTATCAGGGCGTAAAAGTCTTCTCCGAAATAACGCCTGATCTCCACGTACTCCGTGAAATATTTTCTTGCCCAGTCAAAATCCGCAGGCGCGTTTTCGTATGACCATTCAGGGTCAACGTGCTCCCAGGTCCTCACGGCGATGCCGCCGGTATAGGCGCTCCTGAAGCTGTACGTGTCCCCCAGTTTCGGGCCGTATCCGATACCGGACCAGGGCATCCACCAGGAGGCGCAGGTATTCTGCATCTGGTTGGCCTCGGGGACGCAGTCCCACATGCACTGGTAGTCGGAGCGCCACAACGGCACGGACCGGGAGAGCATCTCTATGTCGATGCGTTGTCCGCCTCCGGCGCAGTCGTCGATCAGAAGGTGCGGGAACCGTTCCAGCAGGTAGTCCCAGAACTTGTACAGGTTCGTGATATATTTGATCTCGGTGATGCCGGACCGGTTTTCTTCGTCTTCGTGGAGCCAGTAGTTCAGCGGCGAGATGTTGTAGTCCTGCCTGTACCAGTCCAGCTGAAGTTCCTCCACCACGTCACCGATCTTCTTTTTAAGATCCTCCAGGACCTGATCGTCGTTGAGGGCAATAATAACGCTGTCGTCTTCGCAGTTGTCCGTCCGTGTCAAATACCGGGTCCAGATCTCAACGCTGCGTTTCAGCCGCTCCGGCTCGAACCAGACCAGGAACTTTTTGCCGTTGTCCTTCAAAAATCTGATTAGATTCTTATATCTGTCGGGATGGTAGAATTCGTTGATATTCCAGGTGCCTACGTTGGGCCAGTCTGCGGACTGGGTGGCAGTGGTAGTGGATCTGAGCGGTTCGTACCAGCCTGCGTCGATCCAGCAGGTGTCGAGGGGCAATCGCTCTTTTACGATGCCGCTCCAGCGCTTTACCATCTCTTCCGAAGGCACTCCGCCCCAGAACAGGCCGCTGAAGGGAGGCGTGGCGGGTCTGCCCGGCTTTCCCACCGGCGACACCACGTCCTTTATGTATCTTCTCCATGCGTTGTGGGCGTTCTCCTGGCCGTCGGCGTACTCCAGCACGGTAGCGGAAGCGGTGCGGAAACTTTCTCCCGGCTTCATATAGAAGTTGGCGTGCTCTATGCCGAAAGCGATGCGGCAATCATCGTGCCTCCTGTAGAAATGCGCCTTCCACTGGCCGGTCCAGCCCACGGCAACCAGCACGCCCTTCCCTTTCCGGGTAACGTCAAAGAAGGGGAAATTTTCCAGGGCGCTGCGGCCCCAGGCGCAATGAGATTCCGTCTCCTGGCCTTCCCAGAGGCGCTCTTCCCTGGTGCACAGATCGTCCTCTTTTACGTTGGCCCCTGCGGTCTTGACGACCCTGAAGGTCTCCGGCTCCCAGGTGGCCTGGCGGTTCTTCCTCGTAACCGGAGGGTCCGGCTCGAAGGGCACGGTTATATCGCAGTCGTACAGTTCGGATATCTGGCCGCTGGGATGGTCCGTAGGATTGGAGAAATAGTTTACCCAGTGCGTAACGCTGTATTTTTCGTGGAAGTCCGCCCTGCATTCTACGGTGAGTCCGTCGGTCAATACCACCTTGAACCCTTCGGGGCTCTCGATGATCTGCTTTTCCAGTTCTTCGAAGGGCACGCCGTTATATTTGAACGAAAACGATGGTCTGATCATTCGTTCAGCCTCCTTTCAGATACAGACAGCGGGCCGGAAGATCCGGCCCGCAAGACAGCTGTTGATCGGTATTCAGTTCTGGGCTGACTTAACGGCATTGACGCAGTTGTCGTACACTGCCTTCACTTCCTCTGCGGTAAGAGGCTGGCGGTAGACGCGGGCCTCAACGATGGTAAACGAAGTGAGATTGCCCAGCCGTTCGTTCTGGAAGGAAGCGTTGTACGCGATGCCCAGCACGCCGCTCCTGGTGGAAGCCATATTGAAATCGCCTGTGCCGAATTCTCCTTCGCTGGAAAGTTCTCCGTTATAGTAGAGCTGTACCTTGCCTTCTTCGGGGTCGTATATGCCTACCACGTGGACAAGCGTCCCGGCTTCGATCTTGGTACCCTGGCTGGCGTCGTTGGTCTGAGCGTATATGTAACCCGATCCGGGGTACGTGCCGTCCTGGGCGGTGCTGCCAACGTTGAAGTTCAGCTGGCCCTGGGAGCCGCGGATAGCCAGGTTGGTGCCGCCGCCGTTGCCGTTGCTGATCAGCAATCCTCCGCTGGAAGCGGGTATCTCGTCGATCTGGATGAATATCTCGTAGGATACGCCCTCTTCTACGAATCCGCGGAAATCGGAGGCATATTCGTCGAGTATGATGGTCATGTAATCGTCATCGTCGGTGCCTCTGAATCCGGTGACTTTATAAGTCTCGCCGCCCAGATTGACCTCCACTTCTTCGACGGAGCCGTCTTCTACTTCAAGCTCGGTGTTGTCCAGCGCGTCGTACGCGTCGTTCTTTTTGAAAGCCAGGTCGAAGTAGGGCACGGGCATGCCTTCGTAAGGATTCGCAGTGGGATCTACAGAGGGCTTTTCCGTGGGAGGTTCGGTGGGATTCGGCGTGGGTGCTACGGTGGCAGCGTCCGTTGCCTTCGGGGCCTCGGTGGCTTCTGAAGTCTGGGCTTTGGTGGCCTCGGGAGTTTTTTCTCCGGGATCGTCGCCTGTATTACCGGCGCAGGCGGCGGCTGAGGCGCAAAGCAGCAAAACCAGCAGCAGCGCGGCGGCTTTCAGCAGTCCGGAAAAACGGTCAAAGCTTTTTTTCATTGTGGTCTACCTCCTCTAACTAAGGTAACGTTTCGGTAATTATACGGTATTAGTCCAGGGCGTCTCCCCTGTTTTTAATTCGATACGTCAATACTGTTCGTCCGCAGCCTCCGCGCGCTCTCGCTCCGTCAACGAGGCCTGTACGCGAACATAAAATCGTTCAGCGGCTCGCAGGAAGGCTGCACGCTCTGGATCCGCTCGTTCTTTCCGCAGTCATACCGGTAGGAATTCACTCCGTCCTCCGCGAAGCCCGCGAAAATAAAGGTGTGCCCCGGATAGACCACTCCCGCAGAACTGGTGCAGGGCCTCACGAAAACGATGTCTCCGGGCGCAAGCATCTCGACGCTTTCGATCTTCCTGAAACCGTGGTCGCGGCACCAGCTGGGCAGATCTCTTGCCGGTTCCGTGGCGTGGTAGACAACCATCCCCTGCCGCTCCACCTGATCGGTATAACCGACCCTGTAAAGCACCCAGTCCACCAGCCTGTCGCAGGACACAAGCCCCGCATCGCAGTTGATGGCGGGATTGATCGGAGCGTCGCCGTAGCGGAAACCGTTCTCCCTCACGTAGTCCGTCACCCATTTAGCCTCACGCAAAATGTCCGACTGAAGGCGGGAATAAGGACAATAAATGAGGCGCCCCTTGTCGTTGTACACTCTGTACCCGTACACGGCATTCTCCCTGGCGATCCGCTTGGCTTCTTCACGGGAGGAAACGCAGGCGATCTCGCTGGCCATGTCGTCAACGTCCAGCCGCACCGAATACGTGGTGCTGCCGTCGGAGCAGGAAGACGACACGGTCAAAACTATAGCCGCGGTAAGCAGCATGCCGAGTTTCACGGGCAACGATTTTCGTTTGTGCGAAGCCATGAGGATCCCCCCTTGCCGATGTTTTTCAACTGTGTAGATTTTAATATTTTACGTCGTTTTCTGTCAATACCGAAAGTGCCGGTATCCCCGGGGACCCGGGCCGCGGGCTCAGCCGGCCCTGCCCTTACGCTTCTTCTTTTTAGAGACGGCTATCGCCACCGCCGCTATGGCGCCCCCGACCGCAGCGGCAGCCCCCGCCGCGATGGCGGCGGCCGCGGCCCCGGGCAATCTCTTCCGGCTCTCCTCGCTGCTCCCGCTGCCTCCGTTTCCGCCCTCGTCGTCCGCGCTTCCCGGCACGTACCGCTCGTCAGCGGGCTCGGTGGCGGCAATATATCTGGGATACGTGATCGCCGCCGGCTCGGCCTGTACCTCCAGCACCTCTTTGGAATACGTGAATCCCTCAACCGGATCGCCGTAAGGTTCCGCCGCGTTGTCAGACTTGTAAGTGCCGGTCTTGAGCGAGAAATTATCTACTGCCAGCGTTTTGCCGGAAGCGGCCCTGACGCCGAAATAATACGTGCCTTTGGCCAGCGAAAGCGTATATGAGAATCCGGAAGATCCCACAGCGGTCCCGGCCACGGGCGCCTCTGCCAGAAGCCTTCCGTCATCTGCGGAGATCACGAAAAACGTTCCCTCTCCCGTTCCGCCGCTGCCTGCCGCCTCCTCCGGCGCCAGAACGTCGAAACTCACAGTAACGGCAGACTTTTTCACATACAGGCCCTGGTACATCCAGGCGTCCCCGGTCACCGCGGCGTAATGGTTTCCAGAAGCGTCGGCCGCAAAGCTCACGTCTGACCTGTTCCCCCTGACAGACCAGTTGGAAAGCCCGGAGACCCAGCCTTTCTTGCCGTTTCGCCGCTCGAAATCGCTATTCTGGAAATCCGAAGCGGAATTGATGCCGCAGTCCGTCAACAGGCTGGTGGGCTTTATTGACAGCAGCGTGCAGGATGACCTGTACGTGTTGTTGTATATGCGCACGTCCCTCACCGGGGAGTAGTCGTCCGTCTCTTCGTTGGTGAAGGGGCCTCCGTAATACGGGTTGTCGCACCAGGTACCTACGGAGCTGCCTCCGCTCAAAACGTTGTCGAAAGCGCGAACGTTGTATATCTCCTGAAGGGAAAGATCCGGATTGTCCGTGCCCCAGGTGATGAACGTGAGGCCGTGGCCTCCGAAAAGGTCGCAATGGCACACCGTAACGTCACGGACGCTGTTATCCCGGTCGGTCTTCGCCTTCCACCAGACCAGTCCTCTGGGGTCGTTGTAGGAGGAAGTCATGGTCACCGCATCGTCGTTGGAGTACAGGAAGCAGCGGTCGATCTTCACGTCGTGGGTGGAGGCGCTGAGGCCGATGCCGTCTCCCGAGGCGCAGGTGGCCTGGTTCATGGTGACGTCGGAAACGTACGCCCGGCTGCAGGCGAAAAGATTCAGGTGGTAGCAGTTGGCGCGGTTGATGGTGATGCCGCTGATCTGCACGTCATTGCACTCCACGAATGCCACGGCTATAAGGTGTATGCGGTTGGTGCAGCCGGTCCAGAGGATGCTGCCGTCCACGCCGTCTTCGCACTCGGAACCTACGTCGTTCAGCCGGATGGTGCCCTTGCCGGTGAGCTTTACGTGATCCGCCTGGTGGGAATAAATGAGCGGGTAGTTGTGGCAGAGACCGGCGTGGGTCCAGTTGACGCCCGGTATGGAAACGTCGTGGCCGTATGCCACTTCGTAGCCGTAATCCGCGGGCCTCGGGGATTGCCACAGCACCGCGTTCTCGTCAATATACAGTTCCACGTTGCTCTTTATGTCCAAAGTGGTGACGATATACCGTTTTCCGTATAGGGACCCGTCTCCGGGCACCGCCACACGGCCTCCTCCCGCCGCGCTGACGTCGTCGATGGCTTTCTGTATGGCCGCGGTATCGTTCGTATAACCGTCTCCTCTGGCGCCGTAGGGGCTGTCCGTCACCACGACTTCCATCTCAGGCAGTTCGAACCGGTACGGATTTTCGGAGAAATCGTAATAATTTTCTACCGTGAACCATTTAGACACGAATACGCCGTCGCACACCGCAAAGAAATGGGAGGACAATCGTGACACTTTTTTATTCATCAAAGGCACCGCGGCAACGAAATTTTCGCCGTCTGCAACGCACTGGGCCACCTTTTTCATCTGTGACTTGCTGAAATTGTAATTCGTTATGGAAGTCTCGTAAATGGTGACGGTCTTGCCCGCGAATTCCGGCTTAAGCGTCCCTTTTACGGTGATATCCTCGCCTTCTGCGGTGCAGGACGTGATGCTGCCTGCGTATTCATAGACCGGTGCCTCCCTCTCGAAAGTGATGGCGTCGATGCGTATGGTACCCTCTTCGGCGTCTACCGCCTCCAGCCTGAAGCCTCTGAGGTAACCCCTGGCGCCCTCCACGTCGGAAATATTAAAATAGTACGTAAAATATCCGGATTCGGGCAATATTTCGAACACCTTCGACCGGCTGTCGTCGTATTCCGGAGACGAGTCGGTTACGAAGGACAATTTCAGTTTCGTTGCCGTGGAATCGTTCTTCATCCTGACGCAGAACGTGTTCCGAAGGGGCATTTTCATAGAGTAGGTGTCCCCGGGCGCCGTGTCGAGCTTGATCGACGTTATATTGCCCGAAACGGGCCACACGTATTCCCCGTCGATCACGCCGGGCCCTTCCGTTCCGCCAGAGGCCGAAGCGTCGCCTGCGGATGCTCCGGAAGCGGCGTTCTTGGGTGTCCAGGTGAACATTTCTTTCGAATCCTCGCTCCCGAATTCGAAATCAAGCGCGGTAGTCACCACGTCCTCGTTGGAGAAGCAGATGTTTTTGACCTGGGGCTGCGCGTAATACCCCTGAATGTAGAAGGTGCCCTTCTTCATGTCGCACTCTTTCGTATCGGTACTGTAGGCCACCAGTTCTCCGTCGATAAACCAGCGCAGCACGTTTTTGTCCACGATGATCTTGAAGTGGTACCACCTGTCCTGCGCCATCCGGAAACCTGTGTTGGATGATTTGAGGCCTTCCGTGGGGCTCATCAATCGGATGCGGAGGTAGTTGTTGACCGTGTTGAGCTCGAAGAAGTATTCCGCGTCGCCGCATAAGTAGCAGAAGCCTACGTTGCCGTCCACCGTGCCGTAGCTGTCCAGGAGCCTGACGTCGTATTCGATGCAGTTGTATTCAAGTTCTTTTTCGGTGGTGATGCCTCCGAGATAATTGCGCTCGGGCGCCGTGTAGACCGCGTTCTCCCCTTCTCCGGAAACGGTCCAGTCTCCTTTGTTCCATTTAACGCTCTCAGCGCTGGCTGTCATAGTAAAAAGCCCCCTTGTGGCGGCGCAAACGGCCGCTGCCGCCGCTAAGAAAATGATCAGGATCCATACCGCTGCCGGTATCTTTTTCATTGCCGTTCTCTCCTTTGGATTCGTCGGGAGTATTTTGGCATAACGGCCGGAATGAGTCAATAGCGTACGGCACCGTAGAAGGCCCCGGGCGGGAGGCAGAGCGGTCATCAGGCGCATGCGCGGTCAACAAACGAATTGAATTTCCCCGCCGGTTCGTATAAAATATGAACACGAGGAGAATGATTTGTAAAATGGATAAAAAGTCGATTGGAAATAATAATTGCCGGAGCGGCGCCCTCACGTTTTCCGCTGCCGTAAAGCTCCTGCTCACGGTTGCGCTGATACTGGCATTGACCGCCGGAACGGCCGGCTGCTACTTTATTGATGCGGAGAAAAAAGGCATCGTTATCAGAAAGGAACTTCAGACAATGGATCTTTATGAAAACGGCTACAACAACAATATGATAGTTGGATTCGACGAGTACGGCCGCACCGTCAGCGCTGCGGCGGGTCCCAGGGAAAAGCGGGAAGTTGGCATCTTCTACTTCGCATGGCTGGGGCAGCCCATGGCCACCGACATTTACGACGTTTCAAAGATCATTGAGGAGCACGGAAAAAACGTAGTGTTCTATGAAGAAGGCGGCGAGATCAGCCCCAACGGCCAGGCCCACTGGTGGAGCCAGCCTCTTTACGGATATTACAACAGCGCGGACGACTGGATCATCAGAAAGCACCTTGAACTGCTCACCGACGCCGGAGTGGATTTCCTCATATTCGACACCACCAACTGCGTGCTTTATGAGACCGTTGTGAACAAGATAATGAAGACCGTGCAGGAACTCCGTGACGCTGGCTGGAAGGCTCCTCAGGTCTGTTTCTACACCCACAGCCGCTCCATACAGACCATACAGAGCATCTACGCCAAATTTTACGAATCGGGCCAGTATGAGGACTCCTGGTACAAGGTGGACGGCAAACCGATGATCATCGGATACGTTGCCGCCTGGAAGGACAAGCAGGAGGCCTGGTCCCGCGGTGACAAATCTTACGATCCCGGCGATCTCCCCCAGGAATACAGAGATTTCTTCTACATAAAAGAGGCCTGCTGGCCCAACGACGCGCACACGGAAGATTCGTTCCCCTACACGGAATGGGTATACCCGCAGCCCCTCAACGGCAATACGATGAACGTGTCGGTCGCCACCCATCCAATGGTGCCATTCAGCTTCTCGTTGACCCACGAAAACTGGGGCAACTGGGGCCGCGGCTTTGACGTCAAGACCGGTACCAACGTGCACGACGACATCTATAAAGGCACTTTCTTCCAGTCCGAATGGGAGACAGTCTTCGCTTCCGACCCGCAGCCAGAGATCCTGATGGTCACCGGCTGGAACGAATGGATCGCGTACAAGCAGCCCTACGGCGGTGAATATATGCTCTGCGACAACGTGGATATGGAATATTCCCGGGACATCGAGCCTATGAAGGGCGGCTACGAGGACGCCTATTTCATCCAGATGATAACGAATATCAGGAAGTATAAATACGATTCTGCCGACGGTGTGATCGCGGACAACGTTTACAAAACTATCGACCTGAACGGTCCCGACGGCGAGTGGGACGACGTAAAAGCGGTATACCGGCCGGTGGTGACGGACAACATCCCCAGGGATTTCGACGGAGGCGCCCCGACCGTGCACTACGACGCTCCGGCCGCGGACAACAATATCATTTCGGTCAAGCTCACCAACGACTCCCATTATCTCTATTTCCGCATCGAGTGCGACGGCCCCGTCAATATAACGGGAAAGAGCCAGTGGATGAATGTTTTCATCGGCACCGGCTCTCCGTCAATGAAAGGCTGGGAATCTTACGAATACGCTATAGGCCGCGTCAGAGACGATCTGACCGCCTCCTCCGGCCGCGCCGCCGTGGAAAAGCTGTCTGCGGACTTCACCGGAACGAACGCCGGAGAAGCAGAATACGTTGTCCGGGACAACACCGTTATTTACAAGATCCCCTTCAAGACTCTTGGCATAAAAGCCTCAGGCTCCGCCGCGTACAGGATCTATTTCAAAGTGGCCGACGGCGTGGACGACCCCGCGGAAATAATGGATTACTATTCCGGCGGCAAGTCTCTCCCCATGGGCAGGCTGAGCTACGAATACAAGTTCAGAACCAAAGGGTAACATTTGTCACTTAGATAATGATGCCGCTGCGCTACTGATTACGCTGCGCTGATGATGTCGCTACGCTAATGATGCCGTCCCTTCGGGACTAATTGAGGAACAATTTTTCGTTAATTAGTGAGCAAAGCGAACGGCATCATGTGCGAAGCACGCATCATTGCCCGAAGGGCAGCATCATGTGCAACGCACGCATCATTGCCCGAAAGGCAACATCATCAGCCCCGCAAGGAGCGACATCATTTCGGCCAATACATAATCGTTAGGGCCGAAGGTTTATTTCTTTTTCTTCTTCGCCACCAATATAACGATCACCGCGGCGATCACTGCAGCCACGCAGACGCCGATGATAATGATGGGAACGAGGGAGCTGTTGCCGTCCTTCTTGTTGTCATCTTTCTTGTCGTCTTCGTTGTCCTTAGGAGCCTCGGTCTTAACGGCTTCGGTAGGAGCGGGAGCGTCGGTAACGGCGGGCGGTTCGGTGGCGGGAGCTTCGGTAGGAGCCTGCGTAGGCTCGGCGGTAGGCTGAGGCGTAGGTTCGGGGCCCAGATCTCCCACCAGCGCGTATGCGACTTTCAGCGAGGGACCGTACTCCAGCTGGACAGAGCCTTCATAAAACTCCCAGCCGTCCGGGATGTCCGGAACGCCTTCGTAGTAGCCGATGGCGCCGTTGTTGGATCTGTAGATCACCAGCAGATACCTGTGGCCGTAACGCATTGCCGTGCCGAATTTCATCGTCAGGTTGGAGTTGTCCGCGTGGTTGAATATCTCTCCGGTGCAGAGGATGTCGCCCATCAGGCTCTCTTCGTAATCGCCGGTCCATTTGTAGACTTCGAACATAATGTCGGAGTCGCCGTTGGCGTTGCACCACGTGGGAGCTTCCACCAGGGCAAGGGAGAACAGTACCTGTCCATCGGGCACTTCCGGTGTGACGATGGCATATTCGAACAACGGATGCGCGCCGCCGGAGCCGCGGGCAATTATCGTTTTTTCGGGCTGGATGTCAATGGCCTCTTCTTTCCCTCCCAGCTTCAGGAAATAGTCCGTCACGCCCTCAGTCTTTTCGCAATCGATAAAGAACACGAAGGGACCTCTCTGGTCGAATTCCAGCTGAGACTCGGAATATTTCATCTCGTTGATGGGAAGCACGGAATAAGGCTTTTCGCCGTCTTCACGAATGCCCGTGAGCTGGGTTATCCTGAACAGATACTGCCCTGCGGGAAGGGGCTCGCTGAACGTAAAATACGGAAGGTCTTTCCTGTCTCCGTCGAAATACACGTCGGTGGAAAACAGCGGCGTTGTGCCAAGAGTCTTTTCAGCGTCCGTATCGAACTTGAACAGTTCGAACCTGACGTCGCAGTCGGTGAGGTTGACGCTCTTGCCCGCGTAAACTTCGGGAAGTCCGATGCCTTTAAGAGCAGCGGCGCAGTTAAAGATGACATAGTCGGTACCGGTGCAGTTGCCGTCCTCGTCGAAAGTGTTGAGCCAGACGGATGGCGAATGGGCCGTGTTCTCGTCGTAGGTGTACGCCCTTACCGTGGTCTCGTCAACAGGCTCGTCTTCGACGGGCGCTTCTTCCGCGGCAAATGACGCCGTGGCGAAGCAGGACAACACCATCATCAAAACCAGAATTAAAGCTGTGATCTTTTTCATCTTGGATTCTCCGTTCTTAGTTTATTTTAATGATTCGATCGCGTTTCTATTTTTAAGTAGGGGCGGCTGAGTCAACCCTCGATCAACTGATTGTCGGGGGTGATGTAGAATGTCCTGCCCGCAGGCACTCTCACCACGTATTTGCCCTCCGCCTGGGTCATCTCCGGCGAGGACAGGTCTTTGCTCACTTCGATGGAGTAGAGCCGTTTGGAATAATGGTACTCGTCGACTCCGGCGTACTTCATATCGGAAGGCAGGCAGCTCTCGATCCTAAGGCCCTTTACCTCCGGCGTGATGCCCACGATATCCGTTACGAAGGTCAACGGCACCAGGCCTGATTCGGGGAATTCGCCCACTATGCTCACCTGGTAAAAATTGCCCGGGATCGGTCTGGGAGCCCGTCTGAGGGAGTCTTTGTGGAATTCTTCCAGTATCACGTTGAGGCGCTGTATCGCCCTGTCTCCTCCCAGCAGGGTCCTGCCCGAGATGTCGTAATAGGACGTGTAGAAGATGGTGCCGCCGTTCTGCATCTGGTTGCCGTATTCTCCCCAGTGGCCCGGCTTCACGTCGTTGAACGAGTGTCCGTTGTACCACCAGTAGTGGAGCCCGTCTTCCTCGATCGTCTCTACGGCGACCGTATTTGCCCTGGCGGAAACTTTGAAGTGGTAAATATCTTCGCCTTTAGAGGTGTCGGTCTTGATGATACGCTTGCCGTCCACCCAGTCGTATATGGACTTAGCCTGTTCTTCGGAGGCCAGTCCCGCGGATACGGCCATGAAGTTCACGAAGGTGATCCCGAAATCCAGCACGTCGCCCTTGACGTTTACGGAAGTGATGTATCTTCCCTTCGCGCCGTCCCAAAAATAATCGTTGAACTTGGCTTTTATCTTGTCGGCCAGGGCGACGTAGCGGTCTGCTTCCGACTTGTTCCCCAGGTAAGTCTCTATGTCCGCCATTGCCAGCACTGAACGGTAGAACAGCACGTTTTCGTAAGCGGAATTATACCCGAAGAAATTAAGGCTGTCCCAGTAGTTGGAAGAGACGCCGTACACCGTGCCGTCGTTCCTGGGATCGTAAATGGTCATCAGGCCGGACTCCCCGTTAAGGTTCTTCAGCATATAATCCATGGCCTTGCGCAGTTTGTCGATCATGACCTGCATCCTCTCGTTCTTGGCGTTAAGGAAGTCCCGCGTGTCGTTTCCGGTAAGCAGGTAATCGCGTGCGGCAATGATCAGCGTGGAGTTGTTGGTGTAGTGGTTCTGGGCGTCAAGGTGCTGGGGCGCCGAGCCGGTGGCCCATATGAACCCGTCTTTCCTGGAATTGATCTTGTACTCTTTCGTGTCGACA
>JAEEGK010015790.1_pt1 | contig 16677 bp, 4 predicted proteins | sample 8958771 | NCBI WGS metagenome assembly JAEEGK01 (sample SAMN16246547, study PRJNA631951) | gut metagenome | biome: gut microbiome; feature: rumen; material: SC-attached | host: Bos | place: Iran: Karaj | collected 2018-10 | reverse complement strand
AGAAGTTCATCGGGTTTTCGCCAATAATCAATTAAAACATTTGAATCAAATAAAATCATATCATACTCATCCTTCGCAATTCCCATACTGCGTCTTTATCAACTTCAATAGAACCAACTTCCCCAATCACATCTTTTAATTTTTTTGTTGGAGGAAGCGGTGGTGCTACATTCTTTCTGATTTTTTCAATAAATTCTTTTCTGGCTTTTTCCTGTTCCAGAGTTTGAGGCGGGTTCACAACTCTTTTAGATTCCAGAACCAGTTTGTCATAATCTTCAACAGTAATCATTATACATTCAGGTGCATTGTTTTTTACGATAACTTTGATACCATCTCTTTTTACTTCTTCAATGATTTTTCCGGCTTCACCTTTATTAAAACGGCTGATTGGAACAAAAGCGTTGAGCATCTTTGTTGCAGTTAAAGCGTCATACATATAGACCTCCATATTAATAGATATATCAATAATATGAATGGTAAAATAGATTGATGTATATGTCAATAAAATTATTGATGTAATAAAATAGTACGCAAAACTGATTTCAGCGAAAAATTTAATATTATAGAAAAAATTTGCCTATTTGGAGAAACCATATTATTATATTTAAAAGTGGAGGGCCCCTAAGGTTTTAACAACCTAGGGGCCCTTTGTTAAGTTTTTTATGTGTTAAGCCGAAATTCTAAACGGAGAGATAGACTTTTTCTAGCTTTTTAAAAGGCGGGGTTAGTATGAGAAGTTTTGGTAAGTTTAAAATTAGGTTTTTCTCAGTTGTTTTATTTATATCACTAATATTTTCATTTCTCATTACATCATCCTGCGAGATCGGTTTGGGAGCGGCGGTCGATACGATGGTGCCAGTAATAGCGATCGACAGCCCTGCAGCGGACAGCACGATCCGCGACTCGTTTGCCTTCCGGGGAAGCTGGAGCGATGACGGTGCAGTCATGGGGCTAACAGTAACGCTGAAGACAGTTGAAGGAGACGTAGTAGGGCTGCCTGCATTAACGAAGAACGGAAGTGTAAGCTATGCATCAGTACCTGGGTTAATAAATACATGGGAATGCCAGATAAACCCGAAAGAAGAAGGGGTAAAAGACGGGAAGTATGAAGCGACAGTAACGATAACCGATATGGCAGGCCACGCAACAAGCGTGACACGACAGATAACGATAGACAATACGGCGCCGGTAGTAGTACTGCAGAGACCTGGCACAGAAATAAGTGCAAATCCTGCAGACATGGACAGTTACGGCCAGAAGCTGACGATAGAAGGCCAGGCAGCAGACGACAGCAGCATATCACACGTAGAGCTGAAGGTATATTCAGGAGCAGAGATGACGGCAGAGCAGCTTCTGCATACGGTAAAGCTGTCGAACGTACCGCCGACAATCAGCCTTGATGCCGCAAAGTTTGGAGAAGAAAATTATACAAAGATATACGGAAGCGCAGAGAAGCAGGGAACAAAGTACTTCTGGTGTGAAATAGAAGCATACGACAGCGCAGAGAGATATCCTGCAGACGGGGCAGAGCAGAGCGAAGAAGACAAGAACGGAAACTGCGAAAAGACATATTATCTTTATGAAGAGATAGCGACAAGCGTACTGAGCGAATACAAGATAACCGAGCTGTACAAGATAAAAAGCGGAACATGGAGCGGAAGCGGAGAGCGGAGCGCAGAGGGAGTCAGAGCGCTGCTGGAAGGAAAGAGCAAGAGCGGGGGAAGCTTCAGTTTAAACCCGGACAACAGCCCGACGTTCAGGGTAATCAGCGGAGGCCTTGAGGGGCTGAGGGGCGGAGAAGAAAACTTCAGCAACGGAAAGAACTCGATAACGAACGGGGGAGAACTTGCGATAGAGGTCAACCCCGGACTTGATAACATCCCGCTAGTAGCGGGCATGAAGGTATATGCAGTAGAGTGCGACGGAAACGGAACAGCGATAGCGGGCGCAGTAAAGCTGTATCCTGAGAACGCGGCAACTGCGACAAAGAGCGGAACGAAGTATACGATAAACCCTGTGTTCAGCCAGATGGTAAATACGGCGAACGGAACAGGGGGCTTTGTATTTAACCATACATATTTACTTGGAGTAGAAGGAAGAGACGAAAGCGGAAACGAGATAGTAGCGAAGGAAGGCGCATACGGATTCATATTCACATCGAGTGGAGCGCGACCGGCATTAACGGTAGTGACACCTGATGAAAACGAGCACTTCATAGCAAAAGACGGAAGCCAGACGGTAAGCGGAAGCGTAAGTGTAGAAGAGGGTCTTGCAGCACTTGAGATAAAGGTATACAGGGCAGGAGACGAAGCAAACGCAGTAACAGTAAGCGACTCACTGGAGAGTGCAAGCCATGCACTGTACCAGAGCGTAAATGAAAACGGAACAAACAGCTTCAGCTACGAAATAGACTGTTCACAGGCCCCGTTTGACCAGGACACAAGCGGCAACTACGTAATAAAGGTAAGGGCCAGCCAGGGCGCAAAAGAGACAGTAGTAACAAGAAGCATCTCGTATGATGTGGAAGGACCGAGGGTAAAGAGAATAAGCTGTGAGCCTGTAATAAAGGCAAACGACAACAGTGATACTGGAAAGAAGAACGGAACAATAAGTGTAACAGGCGAGTTCAGTGACGACAAGAGCGGCTTTGAAAACGGCAGCTGGAAAGTATACAAGGCCGCAGAAACAGGTGCAGTGAATGCATCAACAGCGGGAAGCTTTACATGGCAGGAAGTAAGTGGTCTTGCCGGTTCACTTGGTGCAGAAGAGTTTAATTTCAATGTAAATACAAGAGATGTAGAAACAAGTACCAGCGTAATGAGGGGAATGAAGCTTGAGTTTACGGCAACAGATGCAGCTGGAAACACAAAGAAGACAGAATATTATTACACTGTAGACCAGAGCACGGACTATCCTGTAGTAGAGGGAAACAGCAAACTAGATTTAGGACTTGTATACTATGCAGCAGGCGGAGAGTCATTAAGAGGAGAGCTTTCAAAAACAGCATCACTGAGAAAGAACGTATTTACGTCAGGCGGGCAGCTTATTATCAGCCTTAATGATGATGATGGAATCGGAAGTTCAGCAGGAAGCGTACACATAAAGCTTACAAAAAACACAGAGTTAAAAGACGGAACAGATGATTTTGAGGAATCTTCAGACATAACAGAAGCAGACATAGAAGTATCGGGAGAGCCTTTAAGTACATCAATTCCATATGCACTGCCGCAGGGAAACGGAAGTACTGGTTCATATAAGGTAGAACTGAGCGTAAGAGATAAGATAGGAAACCTTACAACATCGACAACAGTAAAGACATTTTATATACAGATAACAGGAAACGCACCGGAAGCGACGGTAAGCGGAAGTCCGACATACATAACAAACAGGGCAGAATCCGAGCTTGATGAAGTGCTTAAAAAGCGTTCATTTAACGTAACAGTAAACGTAACGGAAGGAACACCACAGTTTACCGTATACAGAGTACCGGATTATGAGAATGCACCAGATGTATACGCATATCAGAGTGACAACGTAACAAACGTAGTAACAAAGAGAACAGATCTTGATAGTACGGGAAAGACATTTACAGAAAGCGGATTTGCACCTACAGGAACGGCAAACGTAACGACAAGCGGAAGTGCGACATATAAGGTACTGGACAGATTCAGCAATGAAAAGATAATAATCTATAACTATAAGATAGATAACGGGGTGCCACAGGCAGCGTTTGGAAAAGCAGCACCGAATACGGAAGAAACAAGCCTAGCAAGCTTCAGGTTTGAAGGAAGTGCTTCTGATGATACAGGCGGAAGCGGAGTATCTAAGGTAGAGATGAAGTTTGAAGAAGCTTCATCACCAAATGACGGCTGGATAACAGTATCAGGCCAGAACGACTGGACATATAACGCAGTATTTGAAAACTTCTGGAATACAGAAGGAAACAAGGTCGTAAAGGTAAGGTCAGTAGACGGGGTAGGAAACCGCAGTGCAGAAGCACAGCAGAGCTTTATGTACGACAAGGCAGCTCCAACGCTTACAGGGCTGAAGTTCAAGAGAAGTGGAGAAACAAGTGCAACAGAGGTTGGAAACGGCTTTGACAGCGGAGTATTGTTTGACCTCGAAGGAATTGCAGGAGACAGCAACAGTGTAGCAAGGGTAGAAATCTACGAAAAGCATGAAAGTGATGCAGGCTATCCGGCAACAGCTACAAAGACATTAACACCTGGATCAGCAGCGACAGCATATACATGGAATACATACTCAGATGCAGTGAAGTTCCCAACAAGAAGAGATACGAGCGATCCGACAAAACTTTTGTCAGGAACCTACACATATAAGATAATTGTATATGATGGAAGCAGCAGTGACCTGACAGCGACAAAAAAGGTAACAAAGGAATTCAGTGTCGGAGTAGATCTTGGAGCCCCGGTAGTAACGATAAGCGGACCTGGAGAAGAAGGAGAGATCTTAAGCGGAGCGACGTATGCATTCAGCGGAAGGGTAAGAGATCAGGGTGGAAGTGCAGCAACAGGAGTAGCAACAGTAGAGTATGCAATAACACCAGGAACACAGAGTACAGAACCTGCAAGCTGGACAACAATAACAAAGAGCACAGACGGAGAAACCGAAGTTAGCTGGAATACATCAAGCTATACCCTTAATGAAGGACATACAAACGGAGGAGACGGAATAGCTACTGCAAGCCTTGATGAAGGAAGCTATAAGATCTGGGTACGGGCAACAGACAAGGCCGGAAACAGAACGACAGTAACAGCGGCAGACCACATCAGAGGATTCAAGGCAGACAAGAGTGTGCCGGAAGTAAACTGGGCAGGCGTAGTACCGGAATCGGGCAATCTGAACAGAAGCAGTCTTAATGCAGGCGGAAGCGGAAGCCTGGCTGTAAGCGGAAGTGCATCAGATACAAACGGAATAGAAAGTGTAACATTGACAAAGAACGGAAGTAATGAGGCAATAACACTTACAACAAACGCAGCAACCGGGGCAAAAGAGTGGAGTAAGAGCTATACATACGGAAGCGGAAGTAATATAGCAGACGGAACATATACATTTGAAATAACAGCGACAGATAAAGCCGGAAGAACAAGCAGTAAGAGCAGAAGCTGGACAATAGATACAGTAGCGCCAGTGTTTAGTAATGTAAATGGCGAAGGAACAACATTCATTGACGAAAGATGGTTCAGCAGTACATCAGTTTCAGTAGAGCTTACAGTAACAGACCCTGTTCAGAGCGGAGTTACAGGATCACAGGCAAGCGGAATGTCGCTGGTACAGTACAGTACAGACGGGCTTGCAGCAGACAATGATGCGAAGGTTTGGAAGTCATTGAACCTTAATAACGGAATTGTAGACGGAGCTGCAGTATTCACAGGAAGCGGAAGCGGCAAGAAACTTGTAATCAGGGCAAAAGACAATGTCGGAAACGTAAGCTACTGGCCGAATGAAAACGGAAGAACAGTAAATATAGATACAACAGCTGCAAACCTCGGCAGAACAAAGTATGAAATAAACGGAACAGAGCTCACAGACTCAACAGTATATATAAACGGAGAACATAATCTTACTGTATACGGAACCTACAGCGACGAAGAGAGCGGGGTAGGAGAGCTGAGCCTTGAATATGCAGACGGCAATCCGATAACAGCAGTTATCAGCTATGCAGCAGAGCCTGCAGCAGGAGCTTCTGTAACCTATCAGCCTTACAGTGCATTTCCAGATCTTGAAGCACAAAAGAGCATCAGATACTGGAAGGCAGTGATAAATAAGGATCAGCTGACAGCCCTTGAAAATAAGCCAAACGGCAGCAGCGGACTTGTAGTAAAGGGAAGTAACGGAGCCGGATCAGAGAAGAGCTTTGAAGCATACACACTGACATGGGATAAAACAGATCCTGTAATAAACGGAATAACACTCAAGTGGGCGCCAAGCGAAACAGCAGAGGCAACAACAGAAGTATATAAGAAAGCAGTAAGCGGCGGATTCATGTATTACATGAATCCAGAAGGAAAGTATTTAACAGTAAGCGGAACTGCCGGAGACACAAACGGACTTGCTAAGGTAGAAATCAGTGTGGACAGCGTAGCGACAGCGCCGGGACTTGCAAGCGGAGCGTCAAAGGAGTCATGGAAGTTTGCGGGAATGGCACTGAGCGGAAATGACGGAGAAGAGCTTACCGTAACTGTAAGTGCAACAGACAAGGCCGGAAATACAAAGGATGAAAGTGTAAAGGTAACGATAGATAAGAGTGAACCGTTAGCGCTTCACCTTCTTGACAATGCAGGAAAAGATCTGTACTTCAGGGTAGGAAGCAATGATAATGATGAAAATGAAGGAATAACAAGCGGAGACGCAGCATTTGATACCGCAGAGACAAATAACATAGATAAGGATGTCGGCGGAAAGTATACAGGCGGAACCTTTGGAAACGCAAGTACAATAGTAATAAGGGGAAGCTTCATAGACGTAAAGGACGGCGAAAAGGAAAATGTAGAAGATACGACTGCGACACAGGGAAGCGGAGTAAAGAGCATCTACTACAAGGTATATCCTGGAACTGCACCGACAAAAACCGGACAGGACCTTAAAAAAGAAGTAAAGGAAGCCGGACAGCATGTAACACTGAAGAGTGAAACAAAGAGGGTATTCTTTACAGGAAGTGAAACAGAAGAAGCATATACTCTTACAAAGAATAACGTAGATGACAGAAGGGCAACAGGAAGTAGTGTTGCAGAACCATATGTAACAAAGACAGCAACAGCGAGACAGTATCTTGCAGCAAAGGCAAACGGAAAGGCGACAAAGAAGCACTGGACAAATATAACTACAACTTACAAAGACAGCATATCAGGCTTTGAAGAGGGGGTAAATTACCTTGTACTGGTAGCAGAAGACAATGCTGGAAACTGTGCGATAGATACAATAAGAAACGTACCTGTAACAGGTTCAACAACGACAGAAGATTTCATAAACTACAGGCTGAATGTAGATACGCAGGTACCTGAAATAACATCGGGAACAAATGATACGGTATATACAAACCTGGAAGATCCGCTTGAAATCGAGCTTACAGCAAAAGATATTGCAAAAGAAACAGGCAAAGATCCTGCGGGAATCAGAAGCGTATTAATAGAAGTCGGAAGCCGCAAAATAAAGGAAGAAGATACAGTTTTAACATATGGAAAGATAGAGTATCTTACAAAAACAGAAGCAGCAAACGGAACAGTAACAACAACAGTAGTTACAACAAAACCGGATGATTATGAAGGAACAGAAACTGACGGAAGAAAGAATAAGACCGCATACCGAAAGGTAACTCTTGAGCCTGCAGCGTTTGCAGGACTTAGCGGAAACATTACGGTATACGCAACAGTAACTGATAACGCGGGAACGGGAAACAGCCAGAGGGTAAGCGTTGCAACGGTAAACGTAGACCGGACAGCCCCTGACGTAACTATAAACGACATAGTAAATGCAGATGCAGATGATACGGCACATATAAACATCAACGGAAAGATAACTGTAAAGGGAACTGCATCAGATAATAACGGACTTAGCACAAAGACGACAGACAGAATCAGGCTGCACTATATAGCAGCAAGTACTGCAATAACAACTGATGCAGCAAGCGGAAAGGTAACAGACGTAACAGGCTGGAGCGAGTATGATAATCTTGCACAGAGTTCAGGCTGGAGTCTTTTAGTAGATACTACAGATACAAGTAAGTTTAGCGACAAGAGAGAATACTGGATCTGTGCATCGGCAACAGACAAGGCTGGAAATACAGGATACTCAGTACCACAGAAGGTATATGTAAACCAGGATTCAGACAGACCAAAAATAAAGTTCTCAAACGTAACGCTTGGTGCTTCCATGAGTTCAAGCGCAAGTGGACACGTATGGCTTAAGAATACGACAGAGCTTGTGGGAACCGTAAGTGATGACGACGGCGTTGGCAGCATGCAGATAAGCCTTACAGGCGGAAGTGCTGAGTCAGAGTGGAAAACTGTAACAGTAACCGGAAGCTCATTCAGATATGACCTCAGGAAGTTCTGCATTGACGAAAATACTCCAGAGGATGAACTGGAAGCGGCACTGGAAGAGGCAGCGGTACCGGCAAACGGACCAAAGACCGTATACTTTAAGGTAACAGATACAGCAAAAGAAGGAGAAACTTCTGTTCCTAAGACCTTTACGTCAAAGGCAACAGAAGCAGGAGATGCAGTATTCTTAGTAGATGGAAACAATAAGTACGGCGGAAGTGATCATGCTGACTCAAGACTTTATGTAAAGGTAGATACGATTTATCCTCAGGTAATCCTTGGAGGAGCAAAACTCAGCAGTGCTACAGGAGACTTTGGAACAAACTACAGTGCAATAAAGCTTGGAGGAACAAACACAAGCTTTATAGTAAAGTTTACTGCAAGTGATACAAACGGAATCGATGACACATCAGTTTGTGGAACAGCAGAGTTCCCGTACGGAAGCGGAAGTGACAAGGTAACTGTAAACGGAGCATCCCTTACAACACCTTCTGAAACTGACAATTATTACACCCTTACCTTTACCCTTACTGCAGCAAATGTAAACCTCCTCAAGGAATCACATACTGAAGAGGGAAATACTGTAGAAGGTTATGACGGAGCTGTAAATGTAAAGATATCTGCAAAGGATAATGCCGGAAACGAGACACCACAGACAGCAACGCTTTCATATGACTTTAAGAAGGCGTCAATAACATTCGGAAACCCTGACAGTTCAATAACATCAAGCGGAGCCGTAGACGCATACGGAAACCTCAGCGAGACCTGCAGTGGAGTTTATTATACTGTAGCTCCAAGAGCAATGACTGCAGATGAAAAGGCAGGAGGTACAATCGGAACTGCAGCTAACTGGACAGATGGAGACGGAAAATCTCATCCTTTTGCAAGTGCAAAGGCAATAAAAGCTGGAACTTCTGAACAGGGTACCTGGCTTCCTATAAGTGATGCGACAGGACTTTCATGGACAGTAAAGTTTGACAATGCAACAGGAACAAACGGAACACACGGAAAGTCTATGAACAAGTACATCATAGATTACGGCATTGCTTCTCAGGATTCGTCTAACATGAATGCAGTGGATGCGATAGTATCAAGCTTTGATACGATAGTAAAACTTTACATGTGGGTAAAGAGCGTAGACCACGCAGGAAACGTAAGCTATGAAGACCATCTGATTCAGGTAGACCCACAGGGAGACCGACCGACCCTCCAGATAACAACACCGTCAGCAAACAACGGAACAATGGGAGGAAAGGTAAGCATATTCGGAACTGCAACAGACACAAAGACCTCAGGTTCAGATACATCAAAGATAGGTGTAGATTCTGTATGGGTACAGATAAAGTCTACAACACATGGAAGTGATACAACGACAAATTACGGAACCGCACCTTCATATGATGCTTCGACAGGAAGCATAAGCATGAGCCTTACGAAAAAAGACCTTGAATACATGGCATCTATGAAAGACTCGGCAGGAAACAATTACCATGTATACAAGATGGATACATATAATGCAGTTACCGGAAGCGGAACAGAATGGACTTCATGCAGCACTGATGCAGATGCAAAAGATTATGCAATCCTTGCAAGCTTAAGCGGAGCTGCATGGGAGCTTGAAATAAACTCAAGAAACGAACTGGATCCTCCTTCGAGCACAGATACTTCTACAACATCAGTAAACCCTGTAGCAATCAGGGTAATGGCACGCGATAAGGATAATAAGTTCAGTACAAAGGCAGACCGCTATGTAAGGTTTGATGCCGATACACCTCAGATCAAAGACCTTAAGCTTGTACAGTCAGCTTCAGCTTTGATTACAGCTGCGGCAACTGCAGAAAAACCATATTCATCAGAAAACTTTGTAAAGGGAGTATGGTACGTAACAGGAACTGCAGAAGATAAGGATGAAATAAATACTCTTGTTATAGGAACAGATACTCTCGTACAAAACGGAAGCGTAACTACAGCCTGGGCTGGAAAGGTAAAAATTTATACAAAGGATAACTCTGGAAATCTTGTTGATGTAACAAATGATCTCCCTGACCCAACAATACTTAGAACGACAGTCAAGTTCAAGTATGCACTGGACACAGGAAGCGGCTACGGAACAGCTGTAAAGGTAATTGCTGCTACGGATAAAGCAAGCGGTAGTCCACATACAGGAAATGCAACCGTAAGCGTAAAATACGATAATGAAGATCCTGTTCTTGCAACAACTGCAGCCCAGGGCTTTAACATCGCTGCTTCGGTACAGCAGAACAACAGCTGGTATACGTTCGGCTCAAAGGCATATGAAAACTCAACTTCTAATGATGAGAATGTAAGCCAGTCGGGCTTTGCCTATACAGCCTTCTACTTTGTAAGAAACAACACAATAGCTTCTACAAAGACCCTGTATGATGTACTTAGAGCACGAAATGCGGCAGCAATCAATATAACAGGTGACAAGTTCTATACAGGTACTACAGATACAACAGGAACTGCAATAGCAGCACTTGGAAGTGAAACTTCTACAGCAGATAATACGATAGTAACAGACAGCGGACTTTACTGGTACAGAAAGGGAATTTCAAGTGTTTCAGGAAATACAATAACCTTGAACGATGCATCTGGAATCAGGGGAAGTTCACTTATAAAGATAAAAGGCGTAATCTATCTTGTAGAAAGCGTAAGCGGAAATTCAGTAACACTTACAACCCAGCCGCCGGCAGGCGCAGATGTAGCATATGCTGCAATAGCGGGAGTTGTAAACAACACCGTAGTTGAAGGCGAAGGAACAGAAATCAGCACTGTTGACGGATATTATGATGCTCCAAGCCGTGATGACGGTGACCGCATGATGGAAAGCGTATACAGGAGCGGAACAGCATGGGAATGGGAAGCAAAGATCTGTTCAAGAAACATCCCTGACGGACCTGTAACACTGCATTACGTAGTATTTGATAAGGCCGGAAACTATACGGCTTCTTCCGTAGATGCGACAGTAAGCAACAACCGTCCTCGAATTGCAGGTGTTACCGTAAAGACCGACTACAACGGAGACGGAGATGTTGCTGACGACGGCGAGACAATAGACAACTTCTCAACATCACGTTCATACAGCGAGTACTATACCGGAACAGATGATTCTGGAAATAAAGTATATGATCCTGACAAGAGGGTATACGGTGCTGCGGCAAAGAATCCGCTTCCTGTTTCAATGGAATGCGGAAGTGCAGCTGCGCCTGTTGCATCGCTCAGAGGAAAGACAGTTATCCAGCCGGAGATTGTCGGCGGAAACGGTTCAATTTACTACAGCTATAAGGTAACAAACGGAACAAACATAAAGAGCGGAGACAACTCTACTGCCTTTATGACAGGTTCTCTTGACTATACTGCGGTAACCGGAAACATAAACGTACATGTTGGAGATCTCCTGAGTTTTGGAGATACTGCAAATGCTACAACGGGTATTCCGTTCGAGTTTAAGTTCTGGGATTCTACACAGGGAACAGAAAAGTTCAATGCTACAAACCCAAGCCAGACTGCAGAGCTTAAGATGTTCTTTGCAGTACAGGCACAGACAGTCGGAACTCCTGTAGTAAAGGTAACTCCGTTCTACTGGGAAAGCATAACATCTAACTCTGTAGAAAAGACGGCAAATCCAAAGAAGTATACAGACCTTTTAGGACACATAGAGCTTGAAGAAGACTTAGACTTTACAGGAAGTACATTTGATCCAGCAAACGGCAGCCTTATGGATATGGATGCCAAGGTATCTGGAAAGATTATTCTTGAAGGAACTGCACACGACAATAACCTCATAGATACGATTACTGCAAATATCTTTGGAACAGAAAAGACACTTGCTCAGTATGCTTCGGGACATCTTGTATCAAACAAGACTGCATATGATACAGAAGGCTGGTACTTTGAAGTTGTAACTGACAGAACCGGAAAGAACGGACATGACGTTACATGGAAGCTTCATATTGATACGGAAATACTTGGTCAGGCAGCCCTTGATACTGCAGTAACGGTAACTGCAACAAATAAGGGTAAACCTACATACGGTGAAGGAAGCAATATAGGAATTTCTGGAACTGGAGGTTATGCGGATGATCCGGAATATTCAGATGCTGCTTCCAACTCACATACAGGTGAAGCTTCTACAGGACGTGGTAAGACAACCTGGGCAACAGCTAAGACTTCATGGGCTGAAAACTCTGTATTTACTGATACAGCCTTTAAGAAGGCTGTTCAGAAGAGGGTAGATGAACAAAGCGGAACCGCAGTTTACTATATCCTTGATGCAGATGCCAATGAGATTGCAATGGCTGATACAGCAGTTGTATACGTTAATACTGCACGTACAGCACGCTACCGCATGGATATTGTTCCTTACATCCGTGAGGTGAAGACTTCGCTAAGCACTATAGAGTCTGGAAATCCTACAGTTTACTCAAGAACTGCCCTTGGGCACTATCCGGTATATACGACTTTCGAAGGTGGTGCATCAGCCACAGCCACAGCAACGAATTATAATAGCAGACTCCGGGAGAAAATTTCTCTGGAAGGATTTAATCTGAGCGGCTGTACTCTAAACTTTAAGAATGATGATACTAACTCCCTTAAGGTAACCGGAGGTCTTGTACAGAGTTCAGCAACGGCAGCTCTTGAAGAAGGAAAATACACAATTCCTACGGGAGCTGGCTCTGGACACGTGTATGTTTCTAGGACTATAGGCGAAGGAGATAACGCCTTTACCGTTGAGTCGCTCAACAACCTCAATAATGATGATGCAAAGGGAGCTTCAGCTAAGACTCCTTCAGACGTATCTATAGGTGATACAGATTCTTATGCTGACTACTATAACCGACAGCCGAACGGTACTAACAATAACCGTCTTACTGATGATGTTTACATTGATGTCTGGGAGTTCAATAGAACTGCGGCTAAGGCTTATAATAGCGGGCGTGTTGAAAACTTGGAAATGAAAATAAATCCTGCTAATGGTTTGGTGGGTTTTGCATTTACAAATGGCAGTACAAGATTTGCTATGGCATCAGATTCTCATTCATATCAATATTGGAACAGAACATATGATAAAATGCAGTTTAATGCATTGGCGTATGCAGCAAACGGAGATTCATATGGTGTAACAGTAGGAGGTGATATAAGTTCTGGTGGTGCAGCAGATGTATTTGCGCTTATGTCAAGCCGTTGGGGCATTTCGGGTACCGGTCAGGGAACTAATAAAGATGGTTCCAAACACATAAATATTGAAAGTATTGGACAAAAGATTTCTAACAGTGAATTTGCTTTCAGAGATCCGGAGCGATTTAAGAATCAGTGTATTGTTACAAGAAATCATACACATAATGGTACTGTTTATACAGATGTTTATATTGCTTATTGCGATATGAAAAATAATGAAGTTCGTTTAAAGATGGGAACTGTAACAGGTAATGCTGTAAAAAATGGTAATGATCGTGTTAATTATGGACAATTTGTTCATATGGGAAATGGTGCACTTGGTGATACAAATTGGGATTACAATACGCAACTAAATAATGTTCTTGTTCTTGCAAAAACTTCAAATACAACAAATACGCTTGGAAAAGCCAATGAGTATGTAAGTGTTGGTGTAACAAGTCATACTAAGCCTATTGTTGTTGTAACCTGGTATGATGGAAAGAATCTACAATTAGCTTGGGCAGAATATAGTTACAATACGAATAATCAGTTGGATCTAACAGGTGCAAATGGCTTATGTAAATCTCAAACTAAAGTTACTTGGAATAAATTACCAACAGCATTAATGTCTGGAGGAAAGTATTGTCAATTAGCTGTTGATTCTGAAAATCATATTCATATTGCAGCTTTATCTGGAAATGATTTGAAGTATGTATATATTAATAGCCTCACAGATGAAACAGTCACACCTGTAACTTGTACAGTTGATTCATATATGAATGTAGGAAGTAATCTTACATTAGATGTTGCTAAAGTAGGTGACAATCAAATACCATATATTGGTTATACTGCAGCGAAACCAACTAAACCTCGTTATGCATATCTTGCAGTACCACCTGCAACATTGACTTCAACAACGCTTGCTGGTGCAAAAGAAGATAAATATACAGGAATATGGGAATGCTCTGTTGTGCCTACTGTAGGCGTCAGTTCAGCAAATGAACAAGCTGGATCAAAAATGGCAATAGACAGCAAAATCAGTATTGGAGTATGGAAGAATTCAGGAGAATTGGCATATTCAACAACAGGTACGAACAAGGGTGCTGCTAATGGAGATAACCGTTATTTGTCTTCGTATGCATTACCAACTTTAGATAGTAATAACATGGCTAATAACAATGCTGGAGGAAAGTGTTACGGTAATGGTTCCAAAAATGGAGTTCTAGCATATGTAGTAGAAAATACAGCTTTAATGTATTGTGCTGAAACCGCCCAAAAGCGCTAGGCTAAAAAGGTACAAAAAGCCAGTTAAACTATTCAGCCCCAGACGTCTCAATAAGGTCTGGGGCTGATTTTTTTTGCGGTAATTTCGAGGTGTTATCAAAAAGCGAAGAGATTCTGTGTGTTTTATTGTTTTAATGCTTCAAGTACACGTTCGAGAGGAGCTTTCATTTTTTTTGCTGCAACTTCAGGTTTTTCTTTATATTCATGTATAAGCATGATAGCATCTTCTACGGCTTTCTGCTGGACGCCTGTAACAATCCCTTCCGCAACTCCCTGTTCGTGTCCGTTTTTGAAGGCGTATCTTTCTAATCTTTCAACTGTCATATACTGTAACCTCCATTGGGTATTGCGTTTGGCATCGGCAACGTATTTGCTCAAATCTGAGGTATAATTTGTTTGAGCCTTATTTGAAATAAGGAATTCAAAGAAACTTTTTACTTCCTTATCTTTTATCATTTTAGCACAAGTTGGAGCAATAAAAAAGTGTTTGTATGAACGGTCGTTAAACTATTCAGCCCCAGACGTCACAACAAGGTATGGGGCTGTTTTTGTAAGATAAATGATATATTTTGTTATGCTATTTTTTCTTTCAATTTCAAAACTTCTTCTAATGGAAGATTTACACATTTTGCAATTGTTTCTGCCGGGACATTTTCTTTAAGTAAGTTTAAAGCATCTTCAATAGCTTTTTGTTCTATAGCTTCCTTCTTAGCGGCTCGGATTAAATCTCTATCATGTAAATTCATAGCGGCGTATTCCCTCCTGAATTTTTCATTCATCTTTGTCTGGTTTACAATTGCTGAGAGTCGTTTTGAAAAATCATCTTCTCCCGGTTCATTGGTGTATATGTAGTGAAGAAAAGCTCTAATCTTTTCATTTTTTTCACTTTCATATGCACTTGCATTATAGATTACCTTTAGAGATTTGTCATTTAAATTTACACTATTATTTTCTACACAAGCATTCTTGAATGTATAACAGGGAAGTCCAAAATGTTTCTTATCATCCTTTTTAAAAGGATCTTGCTTACATATGAAGAGTATGTAGCTTTCTTTTAAATCTGAATAATCATCTCCTTTCATCAGACTATCGATATCAATCATGCTCTGATAATAACGAGTACGTTTTCCAATAGCCTCCTGACTGTAAGATTGCAATTTCGAGTTAAAAGTGGTACTGTGCACGGTAGAGGTGAAATATGGAAAAGAAAATTGTGAACAACTATGGTTCCTTTGACGTGGTTTTTGAGAAGTCGAAGGGTGCATCAATGTGGGCTAATGACGGCAAAAAGTATATTGATTTTATTGCCGGTATTGGGGTTAACTGCCTTGGTCATAATTATAAGCCGCTTGTTCGGGCTATCTCTAAGCAGGCTCGCCGTCAGATCCATATTTCAAATTATTATTTTTCTGATGTGGGCCTTGATTTTGCTGAAAATCTTTTGCGCCTTACAGGTTTTGAGCGTGGTTATTTTGGAAACTCTGGTGCCGAGGCGAACGAAGCGGCAATCAAGCTTGCCCGCAAATATGGTCAGCTCAACGGCGGCGCTAAGCGTAAGACGATTGTAACTCTTGAATCTTCATTCCATGGACGTACTCTTGCAACTCTTACTGCAACCGGACAGGACCGCTTCCATCCGGAATGTTTTGCTCCTTATCCGGAAGGCTTTAAGACTATTAAGGCAAATGATTTTGAGGCTATTAAAACTGCTTTTGACGATACTACTGCAGCTTTGTTTATTGAATGTATTCAGGGTGAAGGCGGTGTTAATCTTATAGATCCTAAATGGGCACAGGCTGCGGCTGATGCTGCTCGTGCAGCCGGCGCAATTGTAATGGCTGATGAGGTTCAGACTGGTGTTGGTCGTACAGGAACTTATCTTGCGAGCGACTGGCTTGGTTTTAAACCAGAGGTGGTAACTCTTGCTAAGGGAATTGCAGGCGGTGTACCTATGGGAGCCTGCCTCTTCCGTGGTAAGGCTGCAGATGTTTTTGTTGCAGGTGATCATCAGTCAACTTTTGCAGGTAACCCGCTTGCCTGTGCAGCTGGTCTTGTAGTTCTTGATACAGTGAGCGACCCGGCCTTCCTCGACAGAGTAAATCATGCCGGTGACTATATCCGCGGTGCAATTGCGAGTTGGAATCTTCCTATT
>JAEEGK010015786.1_pt1 | contig 16682 bp, 17 predicted proteins | sample 8958771 | NCBI WGS metagenome assembly JAEEGK01 (sample SAMN16246547, study PRJNA631951) | gut metagenome | biome: gut microbiome; feature: rumen; material: SC-attached | host: Bos | place: Iran: Karaj | collected 2018-10 | reverse complement strand
GCGTCGAGCATCGTCTCGTACGATTCCCCGGACTTCATGACCTTGGCAGCGGACCTGTCGATCATGACCCTCATGGGGTAACCCTTGTTGCTCTCGAACTCGATCCTGACTTTGTGCTGTGCGGCCATTTGAAATCCCTGTCACGGGTGAGAACTAGAAGATATTTAACAGTAGTCGGAAAGACCGCTTCCGAACGCACTGAAGAATAGGTTATATGCTTTGAGCCGATAGCCGAGAACATGGACGCCGAGGCCAGGGTAGCGATGATGCTTGGTAACCCCAAGAGGGCCGTTATTGCCATGGCCATCCCGATCATCCTGTCGCTCCTGGTGGCCGAGGTGAACACGCTGGCCGACAGGGCATGGTGCTCCGGATTGGGCGTGGAGGCGGTCGCTTCCATCTCCGTCGTGAGACCTATCTACAACGTATACAGCGGACTCGGCGCCGGTCTCGGAGTGGGAGCCGCGGCGGTCATCTCCAGATACATAGGTGCCGGAAGGCCTGCGGATGCGTCATCGGGAGCGGTACAGGCCATCATCCTTGCGGTGATCTTCGGGATAGTCCTCACGCCGGTGATGTTCCTCCTGCAGCCCAGCCTAATCGAGCTGATCGGTTCCGATGATATCCAGGATTCCACCGTAGCCTATCTGACCAACTTCACCGTCTGCCTCGTTCTGATCATGGTCAACGGGACCGTCGGCGGCATACTCAACGGACAGGGCGCCGCCCATCTGTCCACAGCGATGATGGTCGTGCTGGCTGTAAGCAACATCGTCCTGGATCCTATCTTCATCTACATCCTGGATTTCGGATTGGTGGGGGCATCGGCGGCCACGATGGTCGCGACATCCCTGTCGATGCTGGTCGGGATATGGTTCATGATCGGCAGGCGCACTTACCTGAGATTCAGGAGATCCAAGCTGAGATTCGAATCCAAGCACATGAGGGTCATCACGAGAGCAGGATTCCCACAGATGCTGGAATATCTGGTCGTGTTTGGGATGGATGCCGTGCTCAACATGATAATCATCTCCTGCGCAGGCTCGGAGGGGCTGACGGTATTCTCCACACCGGACGCCCTCGTAACGCTGATGATCGTCCCCGCCATGGCGATAGGGTCCGCATTGGTCACGGTCGCATCCGCCGCATACGGGCAGAGGGATCTGGAACGTATGCGCAAGGCATTCCTCTTCGCGGTGGAGCTCACCCTCGCCATATCCGTCGCATTGGTGGTGATCGTTGAGCTGATGCCGGGGGTCTTCATGAGCCTGTTCACATACTCCGGTGAAATGGCGGAACTGAAACCGCAGATCGTGGACGTCATGCGCATAATCGCTGTCTATGCTCCACTCTTCTCCATGAACCCGGTATGTTCCGGTCTGCTCCAGGCCATGAAGCATCCGGAACGCTCCGTCATCCTGGCAATCATCCGCAACCTGATCCTCATCGGACTGTTCATGTTCGCCGCAGGATACTCTCTGACGGCCATCTGCTGGGCCCTCGACATAGGTCACGTCATAGGTGCTGCGATGTCGCTCATAGTCGCTTTCGTCACCTACAGGGCGGTCAGCAGGACCTGGAACGAGATTACCACCCAGACTGTTTAAATATGATTAGTTTGTAATAGTTTCTATGACACATGGAACTCTCGGACTCGTCATCTGTCCTATGCTCGATGACAACCTGGTCTACAGCCTCTCCAAGGACAACGAGGACAAGGACCTCATCGTCGTGATGAACGAATACAACGGCTCCCTCAGGAGGAAGCTGGATGCGAAGGGCATCAAGTACAGGATGGAGTACTGGAAGACCATCAGTTCGAGGCAGGCGGAGATCGACAAGGACAGATTCACGATCATCGCGTACTGCATCAGCCTCGGTCTGCATTCCACGCCCGCGAAGCTCAAGACCACCGTCGAGGAGCTGACCGCGGAGATACAGCCCTACGTGGATGCCGTCGGATTCTACCTCGGGACCTGCGGCAACTACGACTGGAACATCCCCCAGTGGTGCACGGGCATGGGATACAAGCCCAGCACGATGTTCTGCGACCACAACGGCGAACTGTGCCACGACTGCGTGGGCGTCAACATAGCGGGAGGACCGAGATACCTGGAGATGCAGAAGAAGTACCCCGGGCACTTCTACCTGTTCCCAGCGATGGCGGCCAATTACGACGACTTCATGAACGCCGACCAGGCGGATGCCCTTGCGACGGAAGCCAGCCTCACCGACGAGATGAGGGAGGAGCTAGGAATAGAACCCGGACGCGACGGATACATGAGGTGGCTGTTCAGGATCGGCGGCTACGAGTACATCCTGAAACTGGACACCAACCTCATGGACGAAGAGGAGTTCGACAAGGACATAGCGAAGATCGCCGAGAGGACGCGCCTGAAGGTCAAGGACGCCGAACCCGGATGGGCGACGCTCCAGCCGACGGATGAGATGTACGAGAGATGCAAGTCCCTCCTCCCGCAGTGAGATGAGATCGGATTCGCTGTACACGGTGGGGATACACACCCTGGTATTGATCGGCCTCTACGATGACCAGAGGGTCACCAGCCAGATAGTGGCCAGGAGCATCGGGTGCAATCCCGTCATCGTACGCAATGCGTTCACGAAGCTCACATCTGCCGGGCTCCTGGTCCCGGGGAAGGGGCTGAAGAGGACCACGCTCGGCCGTCCCGCCTGCGAGATAACGCTCTACGACGTGTTCTGCGCCACGGAATCGGACGATGCGGAGAGGATGTTCAAGATGTATCCTGTCAACGCGTGCTGCCCAATAGCCGGCGACCTTCACAATGCGATGTCCGCGGCATTCGAGGACGCGAAGGAATCGATGATGTCCGCGCTCTCCAAGACGACGATAGCGGACCTGATCGATGGCATACCTCCGGAGAAGAGGATCCTGCCTGAATTGGATTGAAAAAGGGCCCTCGGGCCCTGTGGTTTCATGCGAGGACGTCGGCCATCTCGTAGACTACGCCCTTCTTCTGGGAGACGACCCACTTGGCGGCGAGCACGGCTCCGCCGACGAAGACCTCTCTGGAATGCGCCTGGTGGCGGACCTCGATGCGCTCGGCGTTGCCGATGAACATGACGGTGTGATCGCCTACGATGTCGCCGCCCCTGATGGCGTGGATCCCGATCTCCTTCCCGCGGGGGCACTGTCCCTGGCGTCCGTAGACGTAATCCTTTCCGCCGAGCTCCTTGCTGATGATGTCGGCGGCGGTCATGGCGGTTCCGCTGGGTGCGTCCTTCTTGGTGTTGTGGTGGGCCTCGATGATCTCGACGTCGTAATCATTGCCGAGGTTCTTCGCGGCCTCCCTGCAGAGCTTGAAGAAGACACCGACTCCGATGGAGTAGTTGGACGAGATGACGGCTGCCACCTTGTTCTTGATGACCGCTTCGGTGATCTTGGTCTTCTGCTCGGCGGACAGTCCGGTGGTACCGATGATCAGGTTGACGCCCGCCTCGGCGGCGATGGGTGCGTTGACCTCGGTGGCCTTGGCGATGGTGAAATCGAGCAGTACGTCGACCTTGGCGGCCTTCAGCACCTTGGCGAGTTCCGAGGGGTCCGATACGGGGACGTCGATCTTGCCGAGTCCCGCGACCTCTCCGATGTCCTTACCGACGTTGACCAGGTCGAACGCCGCTGCCACTGTGATGCCTTCTGTCGCCATGATGCGGCGGACGAGCATAGTGCCCATCTTCCCGCAGGCGCCTACGAGTGCTGCTCTGATATCGCTGCTCATTTGAATCGCCTCGCTATCTGCACGGCCCTATTTAAAATACGACTGGCCGATTGCGGATTCCGTAACGCCGATGCGCGCATTCTACGATTTCAGAAAAATAGTGACCGGGGCATGGTGCCCCGGGAGGGTTTGATCAGAAGAGCTTCTTCTTGGTGTTGCTGACGTTGACGATCTCGGCGGATCCGCCCTCGAGGGTGAAGAATCCGAGCTCCCATCCCATCTCCCTGTACATGGCGACGAGCTGGGGCATCATGTTCTCGACGATGGGCAGGAGCCTGTCGTCCTTGACGAACACGGCCTTTCCGTCCCAGCGGAGGAAATCGGGTCCGACGGATGCAAGGATCTCGCACTTGGGGTTCTTCTGCATCTGCTTGTAGACGTCCTTGAAGGTGCCCACCGCGAAGAAGAGCTTACCGTCCAGCTTGATCTTGAGACCGAGCACCCTCATCCTGGGCTGGTCCCCGTCGTTGGTGGCGAGTACGAATGTGCCAGCCTTGGTGAGGAAGTCCTCGATGACATCCACCACGGGGATCTCGATGGTCAGGGGCTCCACGAGCTGTCTGATCCAGTCCTTCTCCTCCTTGGTGACCTCTCCGTCGATGGCGCAGACCAGCAGGCAGAGCAGGACGATGTCGTCCTTGAGCTCGTCGGAGACGAGTCCGATGATGTCCGCCATGGTGTCCACGATGTCCTTGAGCGCTTCGGGCCTGTCGAGTCCCATCTCCTTGAACAGCTTCACGCCCTCTTCGTAGGAGAGGTCCTTCTCGGCGATCCTGTCGAAGAACGGCTTCAGGAGATTGAACTCCTGCTCGGAGAGGACGCCATCAGCAGCGACCGATGCGAGGATAAAGTGCAGGTATGCGGAGAGTCCGTCGGTACCGTCGGCGGTGAGGGTCACCAATGCCGCGATGACCCTGTCGGATATCTCGGTGAATACGTCCACGAAGGACGCGGGATCCATCTGTTCCAGCTGTGTGCAGAGCTTGTCGAATTCACTCATGGTTATCGGTCGGGTATCCGTTTGTGATTTATTAACGGTTCTCCGAAAATGCGCTTTCGGGCGCAAAACTATATTAATACGGGACCATTGGTCTGATTGCGTTACGGAGCGATAGACATGAGCCACTGCAAGGATACGGAGAACCTGCACCTCAGGATCAAGAGGATCATCGGCCAGCTTCAGGCCATAGACCGCATGATTGAGGATGACGAGCCCTGCGAGGACGTCATCGCCCAGATCAACGCTGTCAAATCCGCCGTCCACAGCTGCGGGCTCGTCGTCCTGGAAGGACACATCCACCACTGCATCCGTGACGGCATCGAGCACGGCGACACCGACAAGACCCTCGACGACCTTTCACTGGCCATCAAGCGCTTCGCCAACCTCTGATCACCAGATCCGGATGTGATCGGCCGTATGTTCAATATCGATCCGAAGAAGCTCCGCGAAGTGTTCCTCAAGAGCACGCTGCTCTCGATCACCTTCGCGCTGGCCGTGATGAACAACCTGGTCGACCAGTTCTTCGTCACCCTCAACGGCATACATGCGGCACACGCGTACACGCTTGATGTCCCCATCTACTGGATACTCCTGTCGACGGCCACAGCGCTCTCCGCCGTGTACTCCGGAGAGATCGGCCGCCACCTCAGCATGGGCGACAAGATGTCCGCCGACACAGCGGCCACGCGTTCCGTCGTATATTCGCTGGTATTCGGACTCGCCTTCGCACTGATCATCTGGCTGATAATCGCGCCCATCCTCTTCGTCTACATCGAGGACGAGGAGACGATGGACTGCGCGTTCGATTACCTGCTCCCGCTCCTCGTACTGTACTTCTGCATGTCGGTCTCGTGCGTCCTGGGCGGCATACTCAACGCCGAAGGGAAGGCGAAGCTGTACACCGGCATCCTATTAACCTCCGTCCTCGCCAACATCGGTTTCGGATACCTCTTCGTGGTGATCATGGACATGGGGATGTTCGGGAACGGACTGGCCACCGCGCTGGGTTCCCTGATCTCCATGCTCATCATGCTGTGGTACTTCTACTCCGGCAAGACCCGCGTGCACATCTCTCTGAAAAAGTTCATCTGGTCGCTGGATTCGGTGAGGCAGGCCTTCGCCAGGATCAGGACCATGACCTTCAGGCTCATCATCAGGGACGCAGCCGAACTGGCGATCCGTTTCAGCCTGTATCTGTCGTATGCCCTCACGTACGGTATACCCATGCTGTTCTCGAAGCTGATAGCGGCATTGGGTTCGGGTGCTGGTGCATACCTGTCATCGGAATATGCGAAGCGTTACGCAGAAAGGGATTACGACGGCGCGATGAGGCAGTTCGTGCTCTCGATACTGGTGGGAGGAGGGCTGCTGTTCGCGCTCTCCATGGTGCTCTACATCTTCGCAGAACCCATAGCGAGCGTGTTCACGATGGACCCCTCGCTGGAGGACGGCAAGGATACGCTGGTCTGGACAATGCGCGTGCTGTGCTTCACTGCACCCTTCCTCGGACTCAAGAACATAGTGAACGCTCTGTGGTCGCCGGTAGGCAGGAAGGAACGCAGCCTGCTGTACGAATTCGCCACCCAGAGCGTGAAGGTCGCCATATTCCTCTACGCACTGGACAGCGACTACAGGTCCGCCATCTTCATGCTCCTGATCCTGCGCATCGCATCCACCGTGTTCATCCTGTACATGGCGGTCATGTGCCTGAAGAAGGTATACTGGAAGCACTGCTCCCGCGGCATGCATCCAGCTGTAGCGTAACCGCCTTATATCCCCTGACTCTAACGGAGGGTATGGAGAATCCCTTCAGACCGCAGGAGAAAGTGAACTGGCCGATCCTGACCATCACCGCCGCATCCATCTTCGTCTCGATCGGGTTCCTCTCGTTCCTCGACCAGGAGTTCAGGGACATCTACGTGATCACGTCCTTCGGTGCCACCGCCGTGCTCATCTACGGGGCCCCGAAAGCTCCCTTCTCCCGTACGAAGAACGTGTTCTTCGGCCATCTCTTCTCCGCGCTCATCGGGGTGGCGGTGGCATGGACCTTCAGAGAACTGGGGATCTACGACGACCTCCTGTGGCTCGGGGTCGCTGCCGGGGTCACCCTCGCCATCGTCGTGATGCTCCTCACGGACACCACCCATCCTCCGGGAGGGGCGACCGCACTCGCTTGCGTGTACAGCGGGTTCTTCACCTTGGATTACGTGATCAGGCCGTTCATGTTCGGTATCTGCGTGATGCTCGCGATAGCGTTCGTAGCGAACAAACTAAAAGCGAGATTCGAAATTCGGGGACAATGAAGCTGATTGTTTACAGCTGCCGTCCGTTCGACGAGGAACCGCTCTACCGCAGATACGCAGAGGAGTTCGGTTTCGATCTCGTCATGACGGCGGATCCTCCGACGATGGACAACATCGGCCTTGCGAATGGATGCGATTTCGTATCGGTGCTCACCACCAAGGTCACGGCGGAGATGCTGGATGCCTACGCATCCATGGGAGTGAAGCTCCTGTGCACCCGCACCATCGGATACGACCATATCGACCTCGCCCACGCCAAGGAGGTGGGCATAGCCGTCTCCCACGTCACCTACGATACCACGGGCGTTGCGGAATACACGGTGATGATGATGCTGATGGCCTGCAGGAGGTATCACGAGATGGAGATCCGCAACCTCCGCAACGACTTCACGCTGAAAGGACTGCTCGGAAGGGAGCTGGCAGAGAGCACCGTGGGCATAGTCGGAGCCGGTGCGATCGGCAGGAAGGTCATGAGGATGCTCTCCGGTTTCGGATGCGAGATCCTCTATTGCAACCGCAGCCCGTCGCCCGAGGCGGACGCATGTGCCAGACGTGTCACGATGGACGAACTGCTGGCGAAGAGCGACATAGTCTCACTGCACCTGGAACACAACGATGAGACGCACCACATCATGGATTCCGCGGCCATCTCGAAGATGAAGGACGGTGCGATACTGGTCAACACGGCGAGGGGTCCCCTTGTCGATACCGAGGCCGTGATCGCCGCCCTGAAGGAAGGGAAGCTGTCGGCGGCCGCATTGGACGTCATCGAGAACGAATTCGGATACTACTACAACGACTGCACATCGGCGGATCTCAGCGGACATTACATGGACAGGCTCAGAGAGCTGCCGAACGTCATCCTGATGCACCACATGGGTTTCTATTACGAGACCGCCATAAGGGACATGGTGGTCAACTCGCTCAAGGCGATGAAGGCCGTCGAAGAGGGCAGCGAGATCCCGCTGCGTCTGGTCTGAGGGATAGCATGACATACAGAGCGATAGGATTCGATCTGGACGGGACACTCGTCAACACCAACGTGAACTACGTCAACCTCAACGACGTGAACCGCTTCGTACTCGCACCGCTCGGATATCCGGTGGATGAGATCTGGAAGGACGGCAACCTGACGTCGAGACAGCCCCTGTACGACTGGCTGGACAGGAACGGGCGCTCCGGCGAGATACCGAGGCTGGACTCCCTGCTGGACGCCAGATGTCTGGAGGTGGAGAAACTGGGGATGGACGGTTCCCACGTGTACGAGGGGATCGTCGACACCCTTAGATGGCTGAAGGACAACGGATACAGGCTCGGCGTGGTCACCAGGGGCGGACACGAGTATGCCGTGGAGGTGCTCTCCCATTACAGGATGATCGGATACTTCGACGTCATCCAAGGAAGGGACGACTTCGGATACAGCGATGCCAAGCCCTCCCCGATGGCGATGGTCCATCTCGCAGAGGCCCTGGATGTAGGGCTGGACGAACTGCTGTACGTCGGCGACAGCCCCACGGATTTCCAGTCGGCGGACGCCGCGGGCGTGGATTATGCGGGCGTTATGACCGGGAAGGGTTCGGTGGACCTGTGGTCGTCGATGAGCTCCAAGATCCACATAATCGCATCGGCGGCCAGCGTCAGGGACCTGCTCTGATTCCAGTTCCAGAAGGAATTGCTTCACACCGTCCGGTCCGCTGTAATTGCCTATACCCCCCGAAGCGGGCACGACCCTGTGGCAGGGGATTATGATCGGCAGCGGATTCCTCCTGCACGCCGAACCAACGGCGCGGGACGCCTTCGGATGTCCTGATGCTCCGGCCAGTTCCCCGTAGGTCATCACGGAACCGTAGGGGATCCCCGCCATCGCCCTGTACACATCGGCGGAGAACCCCTCCCCGAAGGGTGCGACGGGGAGATCGAATTGCCTTCTGCTTCCGGCTAGATACTGCAGTATCTGCGATTCCGCTTCTCTCAGGATCGGGACGGACGACTGTTCCCCTTCGGGAGAGCCGCCGAACCTGACAGCCGTGACGTAGGTGCCGTCACTGATGACGGTCATCTTCCCCAAGGGCGTATCGAACGTATGTGCCAGCATGTATCCGTTGGGATCGGGTCTCAGGCCTTCCTGCCTTTCCTCATGAGTACCAGAGCACCTGCCACCAGGATGACCGCCGCGGAGATGGCCGCAGCGATGGACACGGACCTCGCCTTCTCATCGTCCCCTGCACCGGGAGCGACCCCGGAGTTCTCTTCCCACTGTGTGTAGAGATGTGTATCCTCGGCCAGGATCCACCTGCCCGATTCGTCGGTGTACCCGTCGACGCCGGCGACCATGCCGCTGTACCAATCGTATACGAGGACACCGTCGGGTGCGGTCAGGAAACCGGTGATGCTGTATCCCGCTCTTTTGGGTGTGTACTGGAAAGACAGATCGTTGTCGCCGAACTCGACCGTCGCTCCGCCATTGGTGTCGCCTCCGTTCGCCATCAGGGTGATGTTGTAGAGGTTCGGCTCCCACTGTGCGTACAGCGTGGCGTCCGATCCCTTGATCCAGTTCCCTGCATTGTCGGTATATCCGGCTACGTTCGGCACAAGATAGCCTGTCGTACGCATGACCAGATCCCCGTTCGCCGAGGTCAGATATCCTGTGATACTGTATCCCGCACGTACGGGTTCGGACACGATGGTCGCGAGGTCGCCGTCAGCCACGGTGGCGGAACCCGCTGATGTACCACCGTTGGGATCCAGCGTGAGGGTGTAGGGGTCTGCTCCCCATGCATCCTCCGAACCGATGACCGCGATGAAACCGCATACCATCACTGCTGCCATGATGACCGATAACGCCTTGGATTTGGCCGTACCGCGGAAGCTGTCGCTCCCGCATCTGCCTGCTCCTTCGTCTGACATGATTAACAGAACTTTACTCAGCCTTTAAAATATTAACCTGGGAGTGACCAGGAGGATGGACGGGATTTGTCACCTCAGCTGTCTGACGGGCTCCCCGCGCACCTTCCGGTTCAGGTGGCTCCTGCCGTCGTACATCCCCGTCCTGTAAGCGGATTCGTCAATGGGATACGACCTGACGCTTATCCTGGAGGTGGTGAAGTTGTCCCTCACGTATTCGTCCACCTCCTTCGGAACGGCCATCACCGTGATGAGCGACCTCTCCCTGACCTCGTTCTGGTTGCTCTCGGCATCCTGTACCTCGTAGGCCTCCGCCAGCCCCCTTATGAATCCGCTGGCGTAGCTGTTGGCGGCCGAAGGGTCCTTCTTCATCCTGATTATGTTCGACCTTATGGTGGAGACGGCGAGCTCGAATGCCGGAACGCAGATGTCCAGGTCCTGCGGGAATCCCGCGAATGCGGCGGTGCGGGTCTTCTTCCTGTACTCCTTGGAACTGAATGGACGGCAGCAGTATCTCGGACCGATGAGCTTCATCAGATTCAGGACCCAGCTGTCCCTGAGCGTCGTGAAAGTGACGGATGTCCTCCTCTCCTCCGGCCTCTGATCCGCGGACAGCTCCGCGCTGCTCCCGATCTTGTACTCCGCCATGAGGTGTCTGGCCATCAGGAGGGCGGTGCGGGCCTCGTTCTCGTTGGGCGATTCGGATAACGCCAGACATTTCCGTATCTTCTCGAGCGCGGCCTCCCTGTCCATGTACAGTCTAATCGCGACATCGCATATAATCCTGCCATTCATTTTATGCTGCCACTCAGATATGCAATCATGAGGAGGACAGATACCGATGCGCTGCTCGAATCCGCCATCGGCGACGGGACCGGTGACGCGGAACACGCCCTTACCGAGATCATCGACTCGGACCCGGACTACTGGTACTCCCATTTCCGTCTCGGTTCCTATCTGATATCCAAGGGCGATCCGGAAGGCGCTATCGAGGCCTGGATGGAGGCATTCGACCTGATGGACGGCGACGATTTCGACGAATCCTTCAACTCCGTGGCCAACCAGATAGAGAAGTACATCTCCGAGACGCTGTGGTACGATTCCGAGGACCTCAGGATCGATAACCTGGACGATCTGGCGTACGTCATATTCATGGACTTCCCCGAGAGGAGGTGCGAGGACACCGATCTGCTGATCGTCCTGCTGAAGAGGATGAACCTCCATCTCGACGACATCAAGCACGTCAGGTATCTCGTGGACCTGCTGGACGTCTCTTCCGTACTGGTGAGGATGTACTTCGACATGAACGTGGAGATAAGGTCGCACATGTATGCCTGCGACATCCTGCTCGGGATCGGTTCGATGGTCATCCTGAAATCGATGCCGATGGTCGAGGGATGCAGGGACACGGAGGAATCGCTGCGCACGATCAAGATAGTCTCGGAGATTGTCAGCCTCTTCACCAAGATCAGGGACAGCATATTCTTCGAGGTCACGTCACGTTCGAGGGAGGAGGTGGACGCCATAGTGAAGGGATGGTCCAGGAGATGCACCGACCCCTACAGGATGCATCTTCACAGGGCGTTCGAGCTGTCGCTGATGGTGCATGACAGCTGGAAGATGACCCCCGAGGCCCTCGAGGAGGAGAGGGACCGGGAGATAGAGAACTACGTCCGGGCGTTCTTCAATTCATGATTCTTCCTGGATGAACGCCTTCAACGGATCGTTCTCCTCCAGGCATTTCTCCAGATATTCAGTGTACGTCCTCACGTAATCGCCGGCCGCCTGCGTCAGGGGGCATTCGGTCTCCCTGAGGGCAGAGACTATCGAACCTATGCAGACCCTGACGTCGTCGTCCCTGCCGATCGCGACTAGATCCACGAGCACCTCGGCGAAACCGTCAACAACGTCCTCGGTGATGAGCTGCGACGCGATCTCCTTCTTCCCCTCGGGAGAATCCATATCATAATCATGTGCCAGACCGTCGAGATCGGATTGGCTGACGCCCGATATGCGCTCGGAAACGTACTTGACGATCCCGGGTCCGTCGATCACTATGTTCCTGTCGATGGAACGGGCGATATGCCTCGCTATGCTGTCCCTCCCGTATTCGAGGGCGAGGGAACGGAGGGCATCCTCCAGTACCTTGGGGTCGGTCATCCCTATGCGGTTCATGACGGCGTCGGTGTCGTAGTCGGCCATATGCCTCCATATCGGTATGTCCGTATTTGTACAATATGAATTAACGGCGTTAAGTATCTTATACTGAATGCACATTCAGCATTCATGGAATGGACCTACGACGAATCCACGTGCACGATAACCTTCACCGGGACCGGAAGGATGAAGGACTACAAGGTCGCCTTCGCGCAGAAGGAACCGAAGACCTGGGCAGGGAAGGAGATCAGGCACGCCGTGATATCAGAAGGCATCACGCACATCGGTGCAGGCACGTTCTGGGAGAACGCACTTCTGGAGGACGTGTCCATTCCGTCAACGGTGGAATCAATCGGTTCCGGAGCGTTCACCTACTGCAAGAACCTCACTAAACTGGTCCTTCCCGACGGCCTCAGGGTCATAGGCCATCAGGCGTTCTCCGACTGCGAGAACCTGGTATCCGTGAGATTCCCCGATACCCTAGGGGAGATCGGTGCGGGAGCTTTCTCCGGATGCACCAAGCTCGAGAGGATAGATCTCCCCAAGAGCCTCAGGACGATCTGTTCCCAGGCATTCTGGGACTGTTCCGCTCTCACCGAGATTCTCATCCCCGAGGGGACCGAGACCCTGGAGGACCACGCATTCACCGATTGCAGCAGCGTTACCGACGTCGTCATACCGGATTCCGTGACCAACATCGGATATGAGGTGTTCATGGGGTGCTCCTCGCTGGTGAGGATCACCATGCCGGAGCAGTTCGTGAAGGCCGCTCGCATGGACTTCGGTATGAAAGTGACGGTCATGCCCTACTGACCGTTGGAACGGGGCGAGCCCCGTCCCGGTTAAAGGGTTTGCAGTCCGAATGGACTCAGAGTACGATCTCCAGATCCCCGAAATCGGACATCATCTGCTTCAGCCTGCCTTCGAGGAACTCGGCCGTGCATCCGATGGCCGGTACCTTCAGACCGTGGGACTCAGCGAGTCTCCTGTACGAGATGACGAGATCACAGAGACCACGGAGGAACTCATACTCCAGCTCTTCCGCTGTCATGGATTTCTTATCCACAGTTCAACAGTCTTCTGTGAGAAGATAAAGCGGAAATGTTACATGTAACAGTTAACAAAAATTGGAGGGAAGAGGTTTGGATGAGCGGGACTCACTCATCCTTGGTGTTTTCTTCCGGGATCTCGGGCTCGGGAACGGATTCGGACGGTGCTTCGTATGCGGTATCCGATCCGTCAGGTAAGCCTGTCGAGTCGTTCCACTTCGGTTTCCTTCCAGCCATGAACAGCGTTCCGAATGCGATGACACAGAGAACGATCGCAATCAATGCGAATACCATGCCGTAATTATCCTTCTCGGCGATACCAGAGGTGTATATCTCGACCTCCACTGGACTCATGTCCTCGGCACCGTCCTTCAGAAGGGCGTATATCTGGTACTCCGCTGCGGACTCCATCTCGAACTCATATAGCCTTCCGGATTCCAGCGGTGCATAGTCGTTCTCTCCGTAGAGGTTGGTGAACGCTATCGCGACGTAAAGGATCCTGTCAGTGTCATACTTCACCGACATGGAGAATGTCTTTCCTGCATAGAATTTGGAATTCGTATCCTCCCCTGTCGGTATCCTCTCGGTGACTACGGGATACTCGGTACGCTTCGTATCCGGATTGTGTATGTCCTCGTGGTTGGTGTTGACCATGAGATACACGGTCTTGTTGGTGTAACCGTCCACACGGCTGAGGCTGTAGAACACGACCTTCTTGTTGTAAACATCCAGATATTCCTTGGCATAGGCCGATCCGTTGGTCTTATTCTTGTTCACTACGTTCTCCAGGAAGTCCGCCTCTTCTGCGCTCCCCTGCTCAAAATAGATGTACCTGTCCCATTCGAGAGCTATCCTCCCGTCTATTCTGGAATTCGTGGTCATCTTGACCCATTGATAATTGGTGAGCACGGTCGCCTTATCCGAGTATTTGGTGACCTCCTCCTTCTGGGGGACAGGGTCGATGTTGTACTCGATCGTATAACTGAGCCAAGGGGTCTCATAACTGCCGCCCTCGTACGATTGGAAGTAGTATGCGGTCGGCCTCTGGATCTCCAGTTTGACCGATCCTTTGCCGCTCGTCAGATCGAACCTCTTGGAATCATCGTCCCCGCCGATAAGATAGTTGGCGTTATACAAATTGAGTGACTTACAGTTCGTATTGACCACATTGATCGTCCAGGTTCCTTTCTCCAGATAGATGAGGTTAGGGTTGGTCATGAGATAGTTCTTCTCGAATGCTACCGAGGAACTTTCGGTGAATCCGACGATCCAGTATTTCTTTCCGGTCACCGGATTCACGGAATGCAGATCCGAGAAGGACATCTCGCCGGCGATGACCTTTTTCAGATCGTCCGTGGGATCCTGGTTGAAGCACATCAGCCCGCTCATGGACCACTCGTAGGTCTGCTTCTCTGCGGACACCCATACCGTATAATTTCCGCTGTACGGGTGCGTGATGGTGTTGCCCTCCCCCTTACCGGATGGGCCTCCGATCCCTGCGGTGTACACACCGACATCGACCAGAGAGACGCTAGAAGGATTCATCTTAGTATAAACGCGCAGATCATAGGTCGTCATCTGGGTCGGTTCGAAGTTATACAGCTTTTCAGACTGGAGAGGGATGTTCCGAGTCGTTCCGTTACTGCTATCACGATAAGACAGGGCAACATACATCGTGTCCTTGGTGTCGTACTTCACGGATATCGAGAAGTTACTGTTCGCCATGAACCTGGAACCTGTCTCATCTCCCGGCTGGATTAGCTCGGAGGTGCCCATGTAGGTGTGGTACCCATAACCGGTTCCCGTGTCGATTTTTATGGATCTGTTGGTTTCGTTGTAGTAAGAGGTCGAATTCAATGAGTAGATCACCAGTTGTTTCGAATCCAGAACCAAGGTGTCCGACCCGCGATGTGCCGAAGCATCTGTCTCACCGTTCTGAATGACATCGTTGATGAAGGCTGTCTCCTCGGGGCTTCCCTTCTCGAAGAACAGGTACGATGTGTTGTAGGTCTTGTCGATCGTACCGGTGACCTGATTGCTGGTCGTGAAGGACACCCAGGCATAGCTGGGCTGGAGCTTCGCCGTAGAAGGGAATTCCGTGACCGTCGTGAAACTCGGCTGAGGAGATATCCTGTATTCGATGTCATAGCTCAGCCACGGTCCGGATATGTTATCATAATCGAACAGGTATCCGTTTGCTCTCTCCGGGGCCATGCCAATGTTGTTGGTTCCGTTCGGGAACATATAGGAGCTGTCCCCGGAACCCATGAAACTATCCACACCGTAGAAACGGATGGGTGTGGTCGTACGATCGAAGTTCGTATCGACGATCTGCACGCTGTAAGAACCGGCTGCAAGATAGATGATGTCGGGCGTTTCCGAGATATATGCTATATCGAAATCCGGATTCGAATTCCCGAAACCAAGTACCCAATAGCTCTCACTCATCGAAGGGACCGTAACGGGGGATAGTTCGCTCCATAGCTTCTGTCCCTTGATGACCTTGATCACATCATCGGTCGGATCGGCCGCGAAATAACGACGGTTGGATGATTCGGTTCCATCATATGTGACGGCGGCTTTCGATACCCAGGTTATGCAGGAGGAATCCTGGATGTCGTAAGGATGCGTTATCACCGTCGCAGGGGCGGAATCCGCCTCGGACTCGTCGATCTTCATGATGGCAAACGGCACCGCACACATCATGAGCACGACGCCTATCGCCAGGATCTTTCTGATCATCACATATCCCTCCCTTTGACGGCACGCTTACCCAGGGCAAGGAACACCAGCCCCGTGACGATCGGTATGATCATCATCAGAGCGACGGAGGACCCGGGGTTGAACGTGAACCCGATGAACATCATCTTTCCGATGCCCAGCACTGAGAGGGGTGTGGTGTTGCCCAAGGACAGGAGTGCGGATTCGGGTGCAAATACAGGGAGATAGGACATAACGGTCACCAACGTATCGTTATCCGAGAGTAACGCGGTGACGAGACCTATCAGGGGCAGCACCACGAACAGGATTATGAAGGGAAGCATCGTCGATCCCCTCCTGATCTTGGTGCTGAGCGAATATGTGAGCGCGCAGCAGAAGAATGCATACGCCATCGACACGATCAAAGATTTCGCTATCTCCAGTGTGTATGTGGTATCGGTGGCAGTCATCGCCAGGATCATTGACAGACCGTATGCCGCCAAAACGACACCCTCGATTAGGACCAGGCCCGCGAGGAACTTTCCCATGTAGAATATGGAACGGTTCATAGGGAGCGGCAGCGACAGGTAAACTGTACGCTCATTGAATTCCTGAGAGAGCATCGAACCGCATGCCATACAGCTGAGTAGCGGCACGATGACGGGCATGAACATCAGCAGGGTATTGATGTACAGATTCGTGATGTGACTGTCGGGAAGGTTGCCCTTCAGCGCATCGACATTCTGGAACACGAAGAACAGTATAGGGATCAGCAGCAACAGCACGGCGGCGATCCACATGATCTTCTGAC
>JAEEGK010015785.1_pt1 | contig 16682 bp, 8 predicted proteins | sample 8958771 | NCBI WGS metagenome assembly JAEEGK01 (sample SAMN16246547, study PRJNA631951) | gut metagenome | biome: gut microbiome; feature: rumen; material: SC-attached | host: Bos | place: Iran: Karaj | collected 2018-10 | reverse complement strand
TACATTAGCAAATACACCTGAACCTATTGTTTCTATTTTTTTAAATTTTTCCCAAATATTTTTTCTTTTTAACATTTTTAGAAATAATTTATAATTTAATATAAATATAAAAAAAGATATTTATTATAATAAAATATTAATTTAATTGAATGATAAAAACTTTATTTATATAATAATTTCTTGAAGAATATTAATTATAAAAAAAATCAAAATATTAATACTCTTACAAACTTTGAACTATTCTTCTAAATAATTCATTTTTATTAAATCATTTACTATATCATATTTTAAATTATCAATCAAATCTTCATAATTCTTGAATTTTGTTAAAATATTTGAATCATCAATTAAAAGTCCATAAATATACTATTTTTATTTTTAAGGTTCTCTTTTAAGAGAAAAACTAAATTAAAAAAAAGAGAATTTACTTATCATCTTATACTTAACTATTTTTTTCTTTTTCTTTCTTATTATTATATTATTTTTTTTCTCTCTTTTTTTCTTCCTATTGTTTCTATTTATATTATTTTTTATTTTTATATTCTTTATAAATTTTATTTATAATTTAAATTTACATTACTAATGTAGTTTATATTTCTTTTATTCTGAATCTTCTTCAATATTTATAGGTATTACATTTTGTATAAATTTTCTAAATCTATATCCATATTTTTCAGGGTCTAAAACAGAAAAATTTGTATCTTTCATTTGTTTAATATATCCAACAAATGTCTTTGCTAATTTTTCTCCTCTTTTTTCAATATTAAATGTACCTAAAAAATCTATAATTGAAAATTCAAATATATATTTTCTATCTTGACTTTTCATTAATCCTGAATTTCCTAAACTATGATTCATATCTCCAAATCTATATTTATGTACAAAAACTAATAAAGAATAATCTGTTACTCCAAATTTTTCTAAAAATTCAGTATCTTTTTTAATAGAATTAATTAGATTTTTTGAATCATAAGAATTTAAATTAAATGTCAATTTTAAAATTTTTAAATCAATATCTTTAAGAACTTTATTTGAATATTTATTTATTAATAATTCAGATGTTAATTTTTCATCTTTTTTATTTATACATTGTCTATCAACTGTTGAACCTTTTAAATCAAAAGTTAATAATTTAGTTTCTTGAGGAAGAACATCCATATTTCTTTGTAATATTACATGAATAGCTCCTTTATCTTTTACTTCAATTTTAAAAATTCCATATATTCTACATAAAATACTTTTAGTAACAATTAATCTTTTATGATATAATTTTAACATATTTTTTAATACCTTTTTTTCTTCTTTATTAATTGTTTTAATTATAAATTTTTTATTCCAAGTTGATAAAATCGAATTATCACCTCTTCCACCAGAAACATTTAATTTATTTAAAAATGTTAAATTTTTAACTGGATCTAAACTTTGAATAACATTATCATTTGAAATTTTATCTATTAATCTTATATGATAAAAGACAAAAGGTGAAAAAGCTTTTATTTTAAAATTAAATTTTTTAAATCTAACATCTTGTTTAACTGATAACCAATCTGGAATATTTTTCTCATTAAATTCCATCCAAGTTGTTTTCTCTTTATATAAAAAATGTTCTTTCCATGGAAGAATGGAATTAAAATAATTTTGATATTTAACATTGTTTTCATAAATTTTACAATAATTTATAGAAATACTTATTGCCATCATTCTAAGAAGATTATCATCTAAATCTAAATGATAATACATTATATCAAAAGGACTTAAAACAAATTCTTTATAAGTTTTGGGAAAAATAGATAATTTTTCCTTTTTTTCAAAAGATGATGATATGTATTTTAATTTTGATTCATCATTACTCATATTAATTTTAATTTCATTTGATAAATTATTATTTTTTGAATATTCTTTACTTAATTTTTCTATTTTTGTTTTTAATAATTGTTTTTTACTTACTTTAACTAATTTTTTTTCAGAGTCTTTTATAAAAGACATTTCTATTTTTGATTTAATTGATTCATTATTATTAGATAATAAGTTTGTTTTAGTATTTTTTTGATTTTCATTCAAATTAAAAAGATGAGAATCTAAATTATTTTTTGTATTAATATTAGGAAGTATAATATCATTTCCAAAATCTTTTTTATTACTATATTTTAAATTATTATAATCAATTTTAAAATCTTCATTCATTGATGTTCTCATTTTATATGATATAACTGAAGATATATTTTCTTGTTTATTTTTTATTGATTTATTTATATCTTCAAATAAGCTTAACTCAATTAATTTTTCATATGTTTCATTTGGTTGATCATTTACTTTACGAGTAAATGATATTATATTACATAAAAAACTTTTAATAATTGGATCTGTTAATTTAACTAAAAGAATAAATGTTGAATATAAACTTATTAAAGTTAAAGTAATAAATTCTAAAAAATAATTTGAAAATTTATCATAATCAAAAGCTTCTTTAATAATTAAACAAATATTAGAAGGAAGGAAACAAATTATAAAATAGCATATATATAAAATATGTCTTTGAATTACAGAAGTAAAAATTTGTTTTATTATATTTTCTCTACTTATATCTGTACTTAAAGAAAAAAAATTTGTATTTTTTGTAAATATATAATATAAACGATTAATTATATATATAAAGAAACAAATATTTAATAAAGAAAAAAATATCATAAAATAATTATTATAAATACCAGTAAAAGAAAAATTTTTATTTGTGATCATAGTTTCTTTATATTCAATATTAAAATAAGTTAATAATAAAATTATTAAAATGAATATAAAAGATTGATACTTATAGAATTTAATTCTTTTATCAATATTAGTTTTATAATTATAATAAGTAACATAAATATTATTTGTTAAACAAACAATCCAAAAATAAGAGAAAAATAAAAGAACAGGATTAAAGATTCCAGAAATTTTGATAGATAATGATATTTTATTAGAAAACATAAAATATAATTGTGTAAAAATTATAAAATATAAAAAACTTAATAATCCTGAAATTACTATTAAATAAAGAGTTAAACTATTTGGATTATTTTGATAATTTGGTATTTTATAATAGAAAAAAATAAAACAACTAGTACATATTAAACTAATCATATTTAAAATTATGAAAAAAAAACAATTTTTTAAATTCACTTTTCTTTCTTGACTTTTATCATTAAATATTATATCATCTATAAAAATAATAGACATAATAATTTAATTTTTTCTTAATCAAAAATTATTTTAAAGTTTATTTAATTTGATAAGAAATTTTTCTGAAAAAAAAATATTAAAAATTAAAATTATACACATTAAAATATTTAAAATTTATTCATTATCTTGAGATAATAAATCATTATAGTTAATATTATTTTTATTATTATTTCCATGAAGGTAATTAAATAATAATTGATTAGTAAATCCTCCTCCAATTGAATCTTCATTCATTTTTTTTTGTCTTAAATAATCAAAAACAAAAGCAAAATTTTGTCTATTTTCTAATAATTTTTTATTTCTATCACCAAAATTACTTTCAACAAAATAACCAGAATTTTGTGTAAATGATTTAGGTTTAAATGTTATTCCTCTTTCATTATCTATTGTTTTTTGTAAATCTTTCTTTTTTTGTTTATATTTATTAAAATCATTATATAATCTCTCAGTTACAGCTGATGTTAAATTATTAAAACTTTTTACTTGATTTAATGTTTTTTTTTCATTTTTTTGGGAAAATGATTTTTGACTATTAATTGAACAATTATTATTATATCTACTTTTAACATTTAATGTATTTACATTTAATTGAGGTGAAAATGAACATAATAATCTTAATTCTTCTTCACTTTTATTTTTTACTTTCTCTTTATTTTCCTGTACTCTTTTTGTATATTCATTTTGTCTCTTTATAAAACTTTGAGAAAAATTTGATGAAATATTTAAACTATTATATACAATTGTACTGTTTTTTTTTAATTTATTTTTCGTTCTATTTAATGATTCAGAAATAAAAGATTTTGAAATGTTTGATTTACGTTTTTGATTTATTGAATTTTTTAATATATTATATTTAATTAAAGGATTTCTTACAGTATTATATTCAAAATTATAGTTTTCTGTATTTTTTAATGAATTATTTTTCCAAAAATTAAAATATTTTTTCAATCTTTTATTAGAATAAATATTAAATAAATTAATGATTAATTTCCCTTTAACTTTAGTTTTATTTTTAAAAAAATTTTGAATGATACTTGTAGACATATTTTTAATTTGAGTTATTGTTAAACTCATAATATATGTTGATAAAGTTTGAATAATATATTCATCATAATTTATATTAGGAGAAAAAATTAAGGAAGAAGAATTAGCTTTTTTGAAACCATTTGAATTATAATCTCTTTCTGATAAGATATTTGAATGATACCTTGTTAAAAATGAAATATATAAATTATTAAAATTTGAAATTGCTGATTTAGGTAATATACCAATATATAGAAGATAATCAACGACTTCCTTAATATATGTATCCATTAATTATTATTTTTATACAATTAATTTATTAAATCAAATTTAAACAACTAAATATTTATGAAGTGAAAAAAATTTAGATCATAAAAGTACTATTCATTAAAATGAAATAAATTAAATTATTATGTGACAAAAATATAAATTTATAATAAGAATCTTATTTCTTATTTTCTTTACTTTTATAGATAATTCATTATTCATTTTTCTAATACCTTAAAGAGATAAATCTTCTCGATCACAATCTCATACTTTTTCAAGGTAAAAAAAAAAGTTATTAATGAATAAATTATAATAATATTTAAGAATGAGTTAATTAATTCAGATCTTTAATAAGAGCAATTTTAATGAATATTTTTAAAAAAATTATGCAATTATTTTCCTAATATTATTAAGGGTATACTCAAATGTAAAATAAATAAGAAAAAGGTGTTACTCCAATATTATATTTTAAATTAATATTCTAATGAACAGATAAAAGCGTAGTTTTCATCCATTTTTTTTTTATTTTTTCTTTATTTATCTATTTTTCATTAATAAGAATAATATCATATAGATTTTTTAAAGGAATATTATTTAATAAATAAGTGATAAATATGTTTTATTTTTAAATAGAATAAATATTATTTATTATTTATTTAGCACTCTTTATTTTTACAATGACATGAAGCAACATTTAATTTCGTTGAATAAACTATTGTTTCATTTTGATATTTCTCCATTTCTCTTTTAATTTTATCAGGTAAAGGCTTCATTATTCTTACAATATTATAATTAATTTGAGCTTTTTTATCAGGCTCGATTCCGCTTAATTTCATTTTCTTGTTATGAAATTCAGAAAACGAATTTACATTATTTGATTGATTATGCGAACTTAACATTTTATTATAATTTCTTTTAACCCTAAATCTATTTTGATTATTATTCATTGATGTATTATTTTGAATTTGGTCTGAGTATTTATTATTATTATTAAAATCATTGAGTTCTTCAATAAACATTTTTGAGGAATACATTTTAAAATTTAATTTAAAAAATTAAATTCAGAGTTATATATAGTAAAAGTTAATTGTTTTTTTAAAATTTTATATTTTAAGATTAAAAATAAAAAAAATAATTATTATTAATCAAATTCTTCATCATCAATATAATCATTATTATTATTATCATTATTATTATTATTATTATCATTATCATCTTTATCTTCATAATATGAATCTTTATGGCTTTCATTAATTGAATGTTTTTGATGTTCATTTTCAGAATCATAGTTATTATTATCTTCTTCCTTTCCTTCACTTTCATATTCATTATTTTCTTCTTCTGAATCATTATATCCAATAAAATTTCTATCATCTAAAGCTTGATCAAGAATTCTTTCAAGACGTTTATTAATTAAATCAAACTTTTCATTTAATTCATAATTTTTAATAAACATTTTACAATTTTTAGAAATATCATTTATTTTTTTTTCCATTTCTTGTAAATGCCCAAAAAAATCTTTAAATTCATCAAGATTCATTTTATAATCTAATTTTTTTGTATTTTGTTTTATGTTATTAATCATATTATCAATTTCTATATTATCATTTTTATATTCATTAATCAAATCATTAATTTTATCTTCACTATCATCAGGAACTTTAAATTTATTAATATAACTTTGATATTTCTCATAAAACTGTTCATATTTTCTTTCAATAATTTCTTTCCAAGAAGAAGCTTCAATAAATTTAGAAGATTGAAATTTATTATAATATCTTTTAGAAATTTCAATATTTGCATTTATTTCTTTTTTCAAAGTCAAAGCATAATTTTTTGCACTTTCAATTAAATTATTTATGTTAATTGAAATAATTTTATGAGTAGCATGTTCCTTTAAAATTTTACAATGATTACAAATAAATTTAGAACATTGTCTACAATAATTTGCAATATAATATTTTCCACATAAACAAGAATATAATTGTTTCTTTGGATCATTTTCTTCTATTGGTTTATCTGTTATTCTTAATTCTCTTTTTTTAATTTTTGGAACGATTTTTATTTTAATTGTGTTTTTTTGATTAAAATGATCTCCTATTAAAAACGGGTCATATTGCTTTAAATCTTGATTTTGATATGTTAAACTTATTGGATGCTTTATTGTATAAAAAAGTTTTTGTGCTATTTTTATTAATTCTGACATTTTTTTATAAGGTTTTACTTCAGTTTTTGCTGTTCTGTCATTATATTCAAATATTATTTTTATATTGTCTGTAAAATTAGGTTTCATATTTCTTTATAAAATAATAATTTAATTAAAAAGTTAAATGAAAATTATAACGATTTTAATTAAAATATATATTATATATATTATCAATAATAATTCACATCCTAAAATAAACCTTTCCTGAATTTATATACATTCTGTTATAAATACTTTATTAAAAGTCTTCAGCCCATAATGAATTCTGACTATTATTATTATTATTGTCTTTAGAAGAAGAAAGAGAAAGACTTGTCATTTCAAAATGTTTTACCATATCAGTATATTTTTTTTCTTTATTGTTTAAACATTCTTTAATTTGATATTTATCTTTAGGAATAAAAGGAGGATCCATTTTCATATCAATAATATCATCCCAATTAAAACAATAAAAAAACTTTTCATTTTTTGCTGAGTTTAAACTACATAATCTATATTTAGGATCTTTATTTAATATTTTTGTAATAAATTCAGAAAAATTTTTTTCTGTATTAAAAGGTAAAATCAAATCAGTTTTAACAATATCATAATAAATATTCATTGGATCATACATATCATTTCCAAAAGGAAAATATCCAAAATATAGTTTATAAATTAATACACCAGTTGACCAATAATCTACACAAAAATTATATCCTTTACCTAATATTAATTCAGGTGCCATATAATGGGGTGTTCCTGTTATTGTTTTAGTTAAATCTTTTATTTCAACACAAGTATTAAAATCTATTAATTTTAAATAACCATTTTCTTGAATCATAATATTTTCTCCTTTAATATCTCTATGAGCTATTTTTTTTTTATGTAAGTAATTTATTATTAAGAGTATAATTGAAGCATAAAATTGTGTTTCATATTTATTTCTTAATTTTTCATTTTTTCGATTATTTATATAACTTGCTAATTCACATCCTTTTACATATTCCATTAAATAAAATATGTAATCTGGGTTTTGAAAAGTTTTTATTAATTTAATTATAAAAGGATGAACTAAGGATAATAATACATTTCTTTCTTTTATAAAATATTTTTGTAACATTTTTTTTCTTTGTGCTAAAAATTTATTAACTGCTTTAATTGCAAAAATACTTTTAGAATTATGAACTAAAGATACATGACCAAATTTTCCATCACCAAGTTTATCTATATAATATAAATCATCTAATTCAACGTTAGTATGTTTTAAAAATTCTATTTTTTGAGTTAAATATTCTCTCATGTTATTATCAATAACTTTCTCAAAATCATTTTTAGATAATAAATAACAAGAAGTTTCTTCTAAAGCAATAACAGATGCAGTATGTAATTTATTAGTTAATAAACTAATTTCTCCAAAGCATATACAATCATCATTATATTCTCTTAATTTTTTACCTTCAGAATTTATTACTCTTACTGAACCTTTATTTAAAAAATATAAAAATTCACCTTTTGTGTTTTCTTTGATTATTATATCATTTTTATAATAAGTTTGATTTTTCATTAATTTCCCAATTTGAAGTAAATCAGAATCAGAAATATTTTTAAATAATTCTTGATTATGTAAATGAGTTATTCTTTCGTAAAATTCTAATAATTGTGAAATTTCAATTGTTTTTGGGTCTTTTTTCTTTTTTTCACAATCTATATCTTCTATACTTTCAATACTTATATTATTTCTATTTATATTATCTGTTTTTATTATTTGAAATTTTGGTTCTTCTATTTCTTCATCTTTATATATATTTTTTAAAATCATTATTTTAAACTTATCTATTGCAAATTCTTGTGTTATTACTAATTGAGTTTTTGCTACTAAATTACCTAAAATATTTTTATTTGTTAATAAATTTTCTTCAAATAAAAAATCTCCTCTTTTTCCTACTGCATTTTCATTATTTTCAAAAGAAATTAAACCAAATAATACAATAATTAATTTATTATTTAAAACAGCATATTTTTCTGCAATTAAATCACCTTTTTTATAAAATTTAGTTTCTGATGTTTGAAGAATTTTATAAAAAATATTATCAACATTTTCAATTAAATATTTAAATTTTTTTGTTTTACTTATAGAATTCATAATTATGGAATTAATAAATCTTTTAAAAAAATCATCATGAAAATATTTTAAAATTTCAGATTTTAATAATTGATAACAAATACATTTTTTACTTTTAACAATTAAATTAAAAGGCCAAATTTTATCAAAAGTCATTAATATTTCTCCAATATATTCTTTTTCTTTAATTTCATCAATAATTATTTTATTCTTTTCAATACATTCTAAACTTCCTTCAATAACAATATACATACAATCGCATTTTCTTCCTCTTTGAGCAATAACTTTATTATTTTCAAATTCACATTTAATTAAACAATCACAAATATTATTTAATTCATATTGTTCTATAAAATTAAATAAATCAATATTTTTTAAAAAAGATAATTTTTCTTGTAAATTTACTCTATTTAAATTATAAACAATATCTCTAAAATTTCTTTCATCTAATAAAAATAATTCTCCATTCTCAACACATTTAACAGTTGAATTTCTTTTAGACATATTTAATATTGATTCTTCTCCAAAAGTATCTCCGCTTTTTAAAATTAATATTTTATTTGACATATCTGAAATAATACTTTGATTATTTGAATTACGATTTTCTGATTTTGATACATTTAATTTTGAATAAGATTCAAATTTTCCTGATTTAATTATAAAGAAAAAATAACCATTATCTCCTTCTTTATATAATACATCTCCTTTATTAACAGTTACAAAAATTAATTTTTTTATTAAAGAGTCAATAATATCTTTAGATAAAGTAGATAAAAGAAAATTTTTCTTTATTGAATTATTTATTAAATTAATATCTTCATTTTCCATTACAATAGTTTGAATTTGTTCAAGATTTCTATTTACAGTTGAACTTATTGATTTACTCTCATTTAATTCTTGCGATGAAACTTCTACTATTTTATTATCATTTCCGAAATCATTTGAATCATTTAATTTTTTCATTTTATCTTTTGTTTTTAATTTCACTAATTTTTCCAAATTTAATATTGTAGTGTTTTCTCTACTTCTATAATTTGTTGAAGTATCTGTATTTTTTATTTTATATGAATATATTCTAATTAATTTTGAGTTTTTCTAAGAAATTAATAATAATTATTTTACTGATGTTTGTTGTTTATTATCAACTGATATTGGTTCTATTGATTTATAATCTGATACAAAAATTTGTTGTTTTTCTTCTAAAATTTATTATTTATTTAATTACTTTTTTTTTTATTAATAGGAGTACATCCCATTTTTATTTATTTCTAAATATTATTCTTTCAAAAAAAAAAAGAATAATAAATATATGAAAAGTTTATTTAATATAGAAATACTTTTTATAGGATAAAATATATATTTTTTTTAATCTAATTTATTATATAGTTATGATGTTTTATTTAATTAATAGATTTAAAAAATTATAAAATTAATTATTGTAGTATTATTATTTCCTTCTTATTTATTTATGAAATACAGTGTGAATAATTAGTTCATTATTTATATGACTTCAAAAGTATATTTTTACTATATATTATTCATTTTTTTTCATTATTATAATTTATTATTATTTATATTATATTTCTTCTATCACTTAAATTTCTTCTTGTATTAATCCATTAATATATTACTTTCAAAAAATATTTTTATTATTAATGGTAATTCTTTCTGGATTATACTTAATAAATTTATTATAATTAGGACAATGAATATTAATAATAAAAATACTTAAATATTTATAATGAAAAACATGATAATAAAGATTCAAATTAATTTTATCTTTACTAATTATCAATTCATTACTTTAATTTATTTTTTTCTTCCTATATTGATGGAAAAATATAAATACTAATTATTGTTATATAATTCGGTCAAATGTTTTTTTTTAAATAAAAATAAAATGAATAATAAAAATGTTGAAATGGAAAACGGAAAAAATTTTGAATTCTATTTTTATCATAATGATAATAAAAATATAAAAACAATAAATGTAAATAATCCACTAGTAAATTCAATGGAAGTAAAAGGAAGTGCTTTTTTTAATAATAATTATGTAAAAAATAAAATAATTAAAAGAGATATAAGAGGTTATCCAATTTCTGGAAATTATAACAAAAGATATACTAATACAACATTACAACAAAATCCTTTAGCAAATAGTACTAATTTTGATATAAATAGAGAAACAGTATTAAATCAAATAAGTCAATTAATAGATAAAAAAAATGATTTAAATAACTTAAATAATAATAATAATTTGAACAATAAACTGAATTTTAATCCTAATTCAAATACTATTAAAATAAATAAAGATTTAGGAGGAAAATGTTTTCAAAACATAAAAATAACATCAATTAAAAATCAGAAATTTGAAAATAAAGATAATGTAAATAAAGAATATGAAATAAATAATCATGAATATACTCCAATAGGAAGATCAGTAATATCATTTTCATATAATGAGGAAAAAAATAATAGAAAAGAAATGCAAGATTTTCATAAAATAGTGGATAAATATATTAACTCAAATAATAAAGGATATTTTAGTATATTTGATGGACATGGAAAAGGAGTAATAGAACCAATTAAATATGCAGCATCACGTTTACCAAGTATATTCTCTAATTTTTTAATATCAACACATTATAATGTAGAAAAAAGTTTCATTTATTCGTTTCAAAAAATTGATGATGAATTAAAATGTTATTCACAAATTGAAAATTGTGGTAGTACTGCAAGTTTATTATATATTGATAAAGAAGTTGGAATTGTTTATTCTGCTAATGTTGGTGATTCAAAAGGAATTTTAATTAATAAATTTAAGAAATATAAAATTTTAACCACAGAACATAAATGCTTAAATAATAATGAAGAAGTTCAAAGAATAAAAAATTTAGGTGGATTAATTTTTAATGGTAGATTATTTGGTCAATTAGCTTTAACAAGAGCTTTAGGTGATTTTTCTTTAAAAAACAATGGTTTAATTTCAACTCCTTCTATTTATAAAAATAAAATATTAGAAGATGATATTTATATTGTAGTTGCATCTGATGGTGTTTGGGATACTTTAAATGAAGATGAAGTTTCTAATATTTGCATTGATAATGCTAATTTAAATACTGATGAGTTAGGAAAATTAATCATTAAAAGAGCAATTGAAAAAGGCTCTGAAGATAATATTTCTTGTATTCTTATACAAGTTGGAAACTTATAATATATATTATAATTATTCTTTTAGTATTATTTTATATAATAAAATTAATTAATTGGATAAATATTTAAGTATTTAAATGATGCTTAATAAAAAAGTCAATAGAAATTTTGATAAAAATAATAAAGAAAAAATAAGTAAAAGTAATTTAGATAAAGGTTTAAGTGATTTAGATTACAATTCTTCTGATAATTCAGAAAAAGAAATAATAATCCCTAAAAAAAAAAAAGAAAAATTAGAAAATAAATCAATCAAAAAACAAAAACCAAAAAAAAATAATGATAATTCATCTGAAGAAGAAGAAACTGAAGAAAAAAAAGAAAGATTAAACATTCATCAAATGAATAAAATACTAAAAGAAAAAAAAGTAACTCCAAAAAAAGAAGAAATGAAAATAGAAAAATCATCATCATCATCTCCAATAAAAGAATCATTAAAAAAAGAAAAAGAATTAAATCCAAATGAATCCAAAAAAGTAAAAAAAGAAAAGCAAACAAATCATCCATCTTTTCCTGCAACATTAAAAGTTCCATATACATTATCAATAGTTCTTCCATCATCAATAGTAGATAACGCTCAATCAAAAGAGCTTAGAACATATTTAATAGGAAATCTAGCTCGTACAATAGGAATATTTAAAGTATCAGAAATAATAATATATCATGATAAACTCCATTCAAATCCATCATCAAAAGATCATTTACCTTTCTTCATAAAGAATTTACAATATTTAGAGACTCCTCAATATCTTAGAAAATCCTTATTTCCAATGAGTGATGATTTATCAAGAAGTGGATTAATGAATCCTTTAGAATCACAACATCATTTACGAATTGATGAATGGTGTCCTTATCGTGAAGGTATAGTTTTAAATAGACCAGTTAAAGGTGATTGTTCATGGGTAAATATTGGATTGAAAAAAGATTGTAAAATAAATAAGAAATTACCAGAAAAAACAAGAGTAACTGTTAAATTAAATGAAAGTAAATTTGATGATAGTTTAAAATATTATAGTGGAATTCCGGTTTCTATGAGAGAACCTTTTGAAAAATATGGTATTTATTGGGGTTATGTTGTTAGAGTTTGTGAAAAATTTGAAGATATTTTTAATCAAAGTATTTATGGAGAAAAATATGATTTAATTATTGGAACTTCTGATAAAGGTGATGATTATAGAAAAGTTGATTTTAATTGTAAAAAACAATTTAAACATTGTTTAATTGTTTTTGGAGGTATTCAAGGAATTGAAGGTATGATTGAAGATGATGAAAGAGAAAAAAAAAGAGGAGAAGATGTTAAACATTTTTTTGATTTTTATTTAAATACTTGTGTTAATCAAGGATTAAGAACTATAAGAACTGAAGAAGCTATTTTAATTTCTTTAGCTGTTATAAGACCTGAATTAGATAAAATTAAAAATATTGTTTAATGTAAATTTTTTAAATAAATAAAATTTTTACCAACAAATGTTTTTTTTCATAAAATATATTAAAAAAAAATTATTTATTTTTTATTTGAATTTTCGATTTTTGAATCATTTCCATTTACAATACTATTCATATCTGAAGATAAAGATTGAATTTCAATATAATTTTTCATATTATTTATATTAAAATTTCCTGAAACTTTTCTATTATTTTTTGGGCTTTTAAAATTTATTGAATGTTCACTTTTAATTTTATCTATTAATAAAAGTTGTCCTTTTTTTCCTTTTCCATTTATATTTGATAATATATTTCTATTATGAGTATTTAAATTATCATTGTTATTTGAATTTGAAGAAAATGGTTCTTCAATTGAATTTCTTTCTTTGTTATTTATGCTTTTTGGCTCTTCTATTTTAATTAGGTCTTTCTTTTTATTATCAGAATATTTTGAATTATTTTCATAATTTACTTTATCCCAATCAATTATTTGTTTCTTTCTATTTTTCCTTTCTTTTTCTTCTTTTTCTTTTTGAATTCTATCTTTTATTTTTTCATATTCCTTTGAATATAATCTATCAATTACTTCTTTACTATCAATATTATTATTTTTACTCACTGATTTTTTTTTCATATCTTCTAATTGTCTTTTTTCTTCTTCATCTTTCATTTTTAATAAATTCATTTTACTTTCTATTGATTTTGCTCTTCTTTGATTAAAAGGCATTGTTATATTATATTTACTATTTTTATATATTTGAGGTGAAAAAGTATATTTTTCATTTTCTCTTTTTTCATTTTCTATTTCTCTTCCTTTATAATAAATAGCATCATTATATAATTTATTATAATAATTTGTATCTGATAATTGCTTTTCTCTAGATTGCATCTTTTCTATTTCTTCTTTTATATATTTTTCTCTTAATTTTTCATTGTTATTTTTCCTTATTTTTGCATCATTATGTAATTGAATATATCTTGGAACTTCATTATTTTGATTTTTTTTATTATAATTTTGATTTGTTTGTGGAATAAAAGTACAAGTTTTTTCAATATCATTCATTTTTTTCATTTTTAAATTCAATAGTTTATCATTTATTTTTTCTAAATGATTAGCTTCATTCATGAAAAAATTATAATTATTCATATTATAATCTCTATTATTTCCATTTATATTATAAGGATTATTGTAATTTAAATATTTATGAGGTGTTTGAGAATTTAAAGAATTGTTAAAATCTCCTTTTAAATTAATAAAATTATTGAAATTAATATCACTATAATTATTTAAATTATATGAACTATTATTCATTGAATGAAAAACTGAATTAGCATTTGTTTTATAAATAGAATTTTTATTATTGAAATTTATATTAGGAATTTCTCTTTTAGGAATTTGAGTATAAATATCAAAATTAGGAGCATAATAAGTATAAGATTTAACAGGTTTTTTCTCATAATAAGGTTTAAAATATTTATTTATTTTTGGAGTAAATGTACATTCTTTTTCATCATTATTCACAGAATAATAATAACTTGGAAAACTTGTGTATGAATTTTTCAAAGGAGATATTTTATTACTTTCTTTCAATTCTTCAGTATTGTTTTTCATTAATTTTGTTTTCTTTACTCTTGATTGATTTGAACTTTTACTTTTTTTGAAAAAGATATCATTATTATTGTATTTATTGTTTTTCTTTTTATTTTTATTATATCTATTTAATTTAAATAAAAAATTGGTTAATTGATTCTTTATTTTGAGAAATATTACTGTTTTTATTATTCTAATTGATTTATATTTTGAAATTAATTGATTATTATAAAAAGCATTTATTGTTCTATCGGCATATTCAAATAATTGTTTTTCATCTTTAGAAATAATTTTCATAAAAGAAAATAAAGCTGTTCTTAAAATATCACTTTTTTTCTTTAAATTATTTTTTCTAATTATTTCAGCATAAATATTCAAAAATAAATTAACATTATCATAATCAACTAATCCAATATCATTAAAATATTCACAAATTTTCATAGAACTATTTTCTCTATTTTCACTCATTTATTTAATAATCATAACTAACAAAAAAAAAAAAAAATAAATTAAACTTAATTAATATAAAAACTCATTTGAAAATAATAAATTAAATTCCTGAATATTTAAATAAACAACCAAAAAAGAAAGAAAAAAAAATTTAATAAGTTTGATCAAGAACATTGTTATTTAAGATTTTAGAATCAATTCTATTAATCATATCTTTCATTTCTTGAATTAAATCTTCACTATCTTTATTATCTCTTCCTGAAGAAAAACCACAATTATTACAACCACCACAACAAGTAGTAAATCCCATTGTAGAATACATTGAAGAATTCATAGCATTAATTACACTTGCTTCATTTAAATTTCTTTCTATACTAATAGCATAATCTTTTAATGCTATTAAAGAATTAATTAAATTATTTATTCTTGAATTTAACTCATTATTATTTAAAGTTAATGATTGTATTTTTTTTTCATATTTACTTCTTAAAGTCTCCATTTCATTTTTCCTTTTTTGACTTATTGATTTTATTTGCAATACTTTATCTTGAAATTCTTTTTCTTTTATTTCATAAGCTTTCACTAAATCATTATATTGTTTATCTATTTTATCACATTCATTTTTATTTGATTGTGAGCTTAATTCAAATTGATTTATTTGTTCTTGTAACATAGAAATTTGAGTTTCATTTGCAGTTGTATCATTAAATAAATTATTTTTCTCTTTATCTAAAGTTAATAATTTCTTATGTAATATATCAATTATTTGTTGAGCTGAATTTTGATATTGTACAAAATCCATTTGTTTATCATTTAATTGTTTTTGTAATTTTTCTTTTTCTTCATTTAAATTATTAATAACTATTTCTCTACTTTTTAATTCATTTTCACTTGATTTCATTGCATTATCAAATTCAATTACAGCTTCATTTAATAATATAATTTGATCATCTCTACTTTTTAAATCTTGATTTAAATTATTTATATCATCTTGTAATTTATCAATTAATTGTCTTGAATTTTTATTTTCATTTTCATAATTTAAATTATTTTCATTGATAGTTTCTTTTAATTCTAAAATTGTATTTGCTAATCTATCATTTTCTCTTAATTTATCATTTGCTTTTTTATCATAATCAGTTCCTTTATCATAATCTTTTTCAGTCAAATCTTCATTTTGTTTCTTT
>JAEEGK010015783.1_pt1 | contig 16684 bp, 6 predicted proteins | sample 8958771 | NCBI WGS metagenome assembly JAEEGK01 (sample SAMN16246547, study PRJNA631951) | gut metagenome | biome: gut microbiome; feature: rumen; material: SC-attached | host: Bos | place: Iran: Karaj | collected 2018-10 | reverse complement strand
TTTTCTTTTTTTTTATTTTCTTCTAGATTAGTACTTTCAACTACAAAAATTGCTTTTTTATCTTTTAACTTAATTTCATCATTAATTTCATGTTCAAATAAAGATAACAAATTTTTTATATGTTCTATGTATAATTTTAACTTTTGTATTTGAATTATTAAATTATCAGATTCCATATTTTTAATTAATTTTTATTATAAATTATTTTAATAATACCCTTAATAATTATCCCATTTTTCTTTTTTCAAAATTAAATTGAATATTAATTACTAATACACAAACTTTATATTTTTTATCTTTTATTTTACTTTATTGTACAAGAAAATAAAGAAATCAAGATAAAAACTTAATTCAAATAACATTCATTTATTAGTTTCTAATTTATTAATTGCATTTTATCAATTTTTAAATAAATTTTCTGACACATTATTTATCTTTTTAAAATTTTCCTTAACATTTTAATTAAATTAAAAGATATATTTTTAATTATAAATCAATTATTATTATTATTAATTTTTTTATTTATTATTATTAACATTATATTCTTTGACTATTTTTAAATATTAAATAAAATAAATGTTTCGAATATAATTATAAAGTTCTTTTAAAAAATAAATTTATTTAAAAAAAACGTAAATATATTAAACATATGTTTGAATATTTTTTCTTTGATTTTCTAAATAATTCAATGTATTGGTTAATTCTCTATAACCAATATTACTAAAAGAAGGATTATATTTACTATCAATATTTCCATAACTTAATAAAGGTTCATTGTTACTTTTAATTTGTTTTTTTTTATTTACAATAAAAGAATCAGAACTTAAATAAAGATTATTCATATTTATTTTACCATTACTATTAAACAAAGAATTTTGTTTATTTAAATTGTTGTTTACTTTAATTGAATTTCCTCTATTATTAAAAGCTTCTAAATTATCATCTAATTTTTTTATTTTTTTACTTAATTCAATACTATTTCTTAAACTTATTTGAGACACTGTATTTTTTTTACCATTAAAATCATTATTTGAAACATAATTAAGAATTTTCTTATTTTTTAAATAAAGATTTGAATCAATTAAAATAGGCTTTTCAATTTTATATATTTCACTATTTCTCTTACTATTAATATTATTATTATTAAAAACATTAGTATTTTTATTATTATTATTGTTCTTTAATGGTAAATCAATATTATAATTATTTTTTTGATTCACATAAATTTTTTGTTCTATCATATTAACATTAATAACAGCATTATTTATCATAATATTATGATTTTTCTTATTTTTATTATAAATACTATTAGATTCTAAAGTATGAGTTGTAGTAGAACAATATTTTGATGAAGAAATTGAAGAAGGATTACTATGATTTGAATTAGCTAAAGTTTTAATATATCTTTGAGGACAATTTTTACTAATTAAATTCGCATAAGGTGTAATTTTACTTTCTTTATTATTATTATTATTATTTTTTTGAATAGTTCCTCCATATAATTCATAATTTGTAGGATTTCTATATGTTGTTGTTTGAAGATTTAATGAATTTTCTAATTGCTTTACGCTTTTTCCTTTATTTTGACTATTATTCTTTTTTGATAAATTATTACTTGAATTTATTGTATTAGTGTTTAAAGAAAAATTTGTATATCCTTTATAAGAATTTGCCTGTTCTGTATTTATTCTTAGATAAGGTTTCATATTCCTTTTTGGAGAATAAATTTGTATATTATTATCATTTTTTTCTTTTTTATAATATACTTCTAATAACCTTTCAGGATTAAATTCTTTTGTATTTCCTAATGTATTTGAGCGAATTGATTTTGGTTTTGTATTATAATTTGAATTATTTTTTGTATTTGAATTTATGTTAGAATTTAAGTTTGAGTTATAATTTGAATTTAAGATGCTGTTAGTGTTTAAATAATGAGTTTTAATTATATTTGAATTTATTTTTTCTGATTCATTTTCTTTTTTACTATTTATTTTATCATTTGAATGAGAATTTATTTCAAAATTTTTTAAATCTATTGTCTTTATTTTTTTATATACTTCAGGTTTTGAAGTTATTGGTCTTGTAGTTTTAATTTCTTTCTCTTTAAAAATTTTCTGTTTCCCTTGAGTAGAACTTCTTTTTTTTTCCTTATTTAATAAAAATCCAAATTCAATTTCTTGTCTATCACTAATATTAACATAATTATTAACTTTATATCCATTATTATGAATATTTTTTTTACTATTTTCACCATTATTATTATCGTTTATAATAATATTACTATTATTTTTATTTTCATCATTATAATTACTATTATTATTACTTTTACTATCATCCTTAGATAAATTAGGATGAATAATTTTAAAAATATTTTTCCCTTGAATATAAAAAGGATGTTTTTTAATTTCCTCAATTTTAATTCTTCTATTAGGATCACTCACCAAAATTTTCTTTAATAAACTTTTAACTGTATTAGAAACAAAAGAAGGATAATCAAGATTACATTTCATAATTTTTTGAAACAAAACATCATTATTTTGATCTTCAAAAGGTAAATAACCACAAATCATAGCATATAATATAATTCCAGTACTCCAAACATCAATATAAAACCCATTATATTTATTTCCAGAAACCATTTCAGGAGAAGCATAACAAGGACTTCCACAAGGAGTATTTAATAAATCATTTAAATTAAAATAATTTGATAAACCAAAATCAATAATCTTTAAAATTTTACCTTTTCCAATTAATAAATTTTCTGGTTTTAAATCTCTATGAACAACTCCTTTAGAATGAATATATTCTAAACCATTTATTAATTGATAATAATAATAACTTGATTCTTTTTCATTTAATCTTTGATTTTCTACTATATGATTAAATAATTCTCCGTTTTCACAATATTCCATTATGATATAATATTTTTCATTATCTTGAAATAAATCATGAATTTTTATTATGTTTTTATGATTAAAATTTTTAAGAATTGAAATTTCTCTTTTTATTCTTATTAAATCGTCTTTATTTATTATTTTTGATTTTTCTAAAATTTTTATTGCAACTTTTTCTTTAGTCGACTTTTTTATTCCAAGTTTTACTATACTAAAAGTTCCTTTTCCTATTGTTTCTTTAGTTTCATATTCTGATAATATTGTTATTGGTTTTTTTCCCTTTGATGAGATTGAAGAAGTCATTTTTTAATTTTTAAATTTAAAAAAATATAATTTAAAGTTTTTTTGAAAAATATTTATTTTTAAATAATAATATTTATTATTTATTAATGATAAAAATTAAAACTTTTATTTTATATTTGATTAGAGTATTTTTTATTATTATTTCAATTTATGAAAGTTATATTAGAGAAAATGAGAAATATAATTTTTATTTATATTATTTTGATTATTTTTTAGGTGTTGTTGGTTTATTAAGTTTATTTTTTGAATTTGTTTTTGATTTATTCCCTTTTGCTCTTTATTCTATTATATTATGTATTTATTTTATTATAAAAGAATCAAATGATTTTTCTAAAATGGGAAGTCATATTAATTCTATTTTTATTAAAGATGTTTTCAAATTTTTTTCTTTAAATTTTAAAGATTATAATGATATGAAAGAAACTTCTTTTAGAATTTATAATTTTTATAAATTCACAATTTTAAACACAATAAAAGTCATTTTAATATATTTTTATTATTTATTAAGATTTATTTTCTCTTATAATACAAAGAAAGAAGTAAAAAATAAGAGAGAAAAAGAAAAAATAATATAAAAAATAATTAAAACTTTTTTCAAATGGTTAATTCAAGTTTTTATTTAAAATATTATACTGTTTAATTTTTTAAAATATTCAAAATATCCTTATAATTTGTTTTATTTTTTAAATATTATTTATATTTAGTTTAATTTCAAAGAAAATAATTGAAAATCTATTTTTAATGATTTTTTATTTTTTTTTATTCTGTATTTTTAATCAGAAAAGAAATATTCAATTTTATTTATGAAGATATTATTAATTGTATTTTTTTCTTTTTCAAATATTTATTATGTTTTTCCACATTTTTTTAAAATTGATATTATTTCAAACATTTTATGATATTTTTTAAACTAAATATTAAGATTGTTTCATTTGCATTTTTAAGAAAGAGTTTTTGTTCAATTTATTATAATAATTACCTAAAAATATTAAATAAAAGTCATAAATAAAAAAAGTTTTTTATATTCTTAAAAAATTATTCAATTAAAAATAAAAACAAAACAAAATAAATTATACTAAAATTTATCAATTTCATCTTTGAATTCTCTCAGAGTTTCGTTTTTTTGATAAGAATTTTTTTTTAACAAATTATATGCATCGTTTAAATTTTTTGGCATAATTATATCTTTAGTAGTATCTCTTTTATTTTTTAAAGTTATTTTTTCTGTTTTTTTATCTTTTAATTTATAAAAATCATTATCATTATCATCATCATCTTCATAATCATTATTATTAAAATTTTTTTTGTTTGGATTTTTTAACAGAGTAATTTCTTTATTTAAATTATTATCATCAAATTGATTATTTAGTTTATTATTATTTCCATCTTCATCATCTTTTATAATATTTATTTGTATATCTTTTTTAGAATCATCATTATCAATATTGTTTTTACTAATTATTAAATCTTCATTTCCAATTTTTTTATTTATTAATTTCAAATTATTATTATTTATATCTTCTTCATTTGAGTCTCTTTTATTTTTTTTTTCATTGTTATCACTTAAAATATCATCTTCATTTTCATTTATTCCTTTTCTTTTATTTTTATTTCTTATAAATTTTTCCACCCAATCTTTAAATGATATATTCTTATCTCTATAATCATCTTTAATTAAATTTAATCTTAAACTTTTATCTAATATTCTTTGATAAGTATTGTTATTTCCAAGTTTTAACAAAGCAATTAGTTCTTCATCATTTAAATTAATATTTTCTTTATATAAATAATTTAAAACTATTCTATTAAAGAATTCTTCTTTATGAATCCCTCCGATTAAATTAACAAATTTATTTATTTTTTCTTCAGGGTTTAATTCATCATCTTCATTTTCAAATTTATCTTTAGGATTTATATTAATATTTCCACTATTTGATAATTTTAATGATTTATTATATTTCTTATTTCTACTATCATTTAAGTCATCTTCTTTATTATTATTATAAATATTATCACCTTTATTTTTTATATTTTTTTTACTATCATCATTTATATTATGATTTAATTTTTTTTTGTTTGTTGTTTTTAAAGGTTTTTCTTCAATTAAAATATTTTCTATATTTTCAATTACTCCTTTTGAATTGATTCTCATTAATTTTTGATCACCCCCATTATAATTATATTTTGGTTCATTTTCAAAATCTTCTTCATTTTCATATTTTTTTAAAGAATTAGGTGTCATTATATTATTTTTATCCCCTAATGAAATCAATTCACTTTTTTTACTTCTTTGTGTATTTAATTTAGAACTTTTCTCATTATTATTATTTTCATCATTAACTTTTAAATTTTTATTTGAATTTTTTAAATTATTATTATTTAATTTATTTGAATTTGAATGACTCATTTTCTTTTGATTATTTTTATTGATTGGAATTTTATTTTGCTTTTTTTTATTGATATTTTTTATTATATTTGAATTTTCTACAATATTATTATTATCTAATAATCCTTCTGAATTTTGTTCAGAATCATTATCATTTATATTTCTTATATTTTCATTTTTTATTTTTTTTTTATCTATATTGTTTTTTTTATTATCATTATTGGTTTGATTATTGTCATTTGGGTTAATTTTTTTTTTCATATTATTATTGTTATTATTATTTAATTCTAAAGGAGGAAAATCATTATTGTTTATATTTTGATTAAAAATAGGATTATTATTATTATTTGGATTTTTATTTTTTTGATTTTCATTTATATAATTATTTGGATTTTTATTCTGTGGTTTATTTCTTATGTTTTGGATAGAATTTCCTTTTAAATTATTATTTATATTATTTTCGTTAGGTTTTCCTCTTATATTATTATTATTTACATTATTATTTCTATTATCTTGATTAGAATTATTATTTATGTTGCCAACATAATTTGTATTATTAATATTTTTTTTGTCATTTAAATTATTTTTATTATTATCGATATATTCATTTCTATCATTTTTTGCTTTATTTGCAATTCTATTATTATCAACTTTATTATTATTTCTTAGGTTCTGATTTAAATAATTATTATAAGGATTATTATTGTTTTTTTCACCTGCTAAATTATTATTATCGACATTATTTAATTCTATATCATTATATTTAACATTATTATTCATTTCATTATCATCTGGATTATTGTTTCTTATATTATTATTCATTTCATTATCATCTGGATTATTGTTTCTTATATTATTATTCATATTATTATCATAAGGATTTTTGCTTCTTAAATTATTATTCCTATTATTATCATCTGGATTATCAATTTTTATATTATTATTCATATTATTATCATAAGGATTATTATTTCTTAAATTATTATTCATATTATTATCATAAGGATTTTTGCTTCTTATATTATTATTCATATTATTATCATCTGGATTTTTATTTCTTAAATTATTATTCATATTATTACCAAAAGGATTATTATTTCTTATATTATTATTCATATTATTATCATAAAGATTTTTGCTTCTTATATTATTATTCATATTATTATCATAAGGATTTTTGCTTCTTAAATTATTATTCATATTATTATCATAAGAATTATCACTTTTTATATTATCAGGTATTTGATTTTCAAATTTTTTTCCTTTTGGATTATAATTTATTTTATTTTCGTTAGATTTATCCTTTAAATTATTATTGTTCAGATAGCCATTATCGAACTTGTTTTTTGAATTATTATTTACTATCTTTTTATTTGGTTTATCTTTTATATTATTACTATTTAAATTACTTTCTCCTAAATAAATATTATTATTATTTTCATATTCATCATTATTTTTATTATTGCTTTCTTTTAAATGTTTATTATTATTAAAGTTTTGATTTATGATTCCTTGTTTATTTTGCCTATTATTACTTTTTAAATTATTATTTTCATTATTCTTTTGCTCGTTATTATAATTATTTCTATTTTCATTATTAATTTCATCATCTGGGAAATTTTGATTTAAATTATTATTAAATATTTTAGGTTGATTTTTACCTCCTTTTTCATTATTTAAATTCAAATCTTTATGTTCATTTCTTAATGTATCAATTTCATCATTATTTTCATTATTTTGATTTTGATGAATATAATTTTTTAATGTTTTAGGTTGATTTTTACCTCCTTTTTCATTATTAATGTTTAAATCTTTTACAAAATCATCATTAACTATCATTTTAATTTTTTTTCCACTTTCTTCAGAGTTTCTAGAACAATGATGATTTCTATTATTATTATTATCTTCATCTCCTGAATCAAAATCATTATCTTTATTTAAATAATTAGAATTATAATTATTACCATTTATATTATCTTTGTTAATATTATTATAAGTAGAAAAAGGTTTAAAATTAATATTATTATTAAAATCTTTATTATTAACATTTTTATTATCAATAAAATTATTTCTTGAGTCTTGAAAGTTATTTGTTTGATTATATTTATTTTGATTTCTATTTGTATTTAAATTTCCTTTGTTTTTTTCTTGATTTATATAATCTTTACTCTTTTCTAAAACATATCGAAATTTCTCATCAATATTCTTAATTTTTTCTTTAGACTGTGTTGCTCCAAATCTATTACTACTAATATTATTTTTTTTATTCAATCTACTACTACTAATATTATAATTTTTATTCATTTTTTTTCTATTATCAATACTCCTATTTGTATTATTATTATGAGGATTAATAGAATTTGAATTTTGAGAATCTTTAAGAGGATTTATTCTCATAGATTTAGAATTATTGTTATTAGAATTTATATTTCCTTTTTTTAAATTTCTTCTATTACTTGAATTTTCAGAAATCATATTTTTAGAATTAGAATTATTATTTCTATAAATCATAATTTCATTTGTACTATTATCCATATAATGATATAATTTTTTCGGACTTTTCGAATTCTTCAATATATTATTCTTAATATAATTATTATTTTCTGTTTGATATCTATAATAATTTGAACCTGTATTATTTTTTAATAAATCTTCTTCATTTTTCCACATATCAACCATATAATCTGGTCCTAAAATTTCAGGTTCTTGATTATCTCTATTAACATTTTGAACCGCAAAATTATTATTATTTAATTTATTTTTCTTATTATCTTCATCTCTAATTTTTATTAATTTCCTAAAAAAATCAATATAAATTTTTTTCCTTTCATCTTTCTTATTTTTAAAATGAAATATATTATCCAAATAAATAAAAAAGTTATTTATTCTCTCCTTATTGTTTGAAAGTAAAATAGTAAAATTATCTTCTTTTTCTTTTTTCTTTTCTAACATTTTCACCCACCAATTTTCAATTCTTAAAACAGCATTTTTCATAATTAAATAAATTTTTTCTCTTTCTTTATCTAATCTTTCTTTTTCTTCTTTTTTTCCATCTTTTGTAATTAAAGAATGAGTATATTCAACTCTTCTCATCATAACAGCATTTCTTTCAGCAAAATTAAAATCTTTTTTTTCTTTATTAGTATTCATTAATAATCTACTCTTACTTGGAAGAGGAGTTAATTTCATTTTATTCATATTATTTTTATTTTCATCTGGATAAATATAATACCAATCATTATGTTTAATTAATTTATTTATATTTTCCCTATAATCTTCTATTTCATTTATATATTCATCAATTGGAAGATTTTCATATTCTTTATTTCCTTCTAATTTTAATCCTTTTTTATATGCTTTATTTTTTAAATAATTATTTACATTTTCTTGATTTTTTAAATATGTATATTGTAAATAAGAAGAAGGAATTGCTCTTGTTTTTTTTTCATATATATTATTATATCTTTTTCTTCCTTTTGAATATGAATTTATTAAATTTTGATATGATGATGATGCTTTTGATTTTGTTATTTTCTTGTTTTTTAAATTATCATATTCTGTTGTTATAATATTTCTGTTTGGAGAATCTTCATATTCAAAATTATAATTTGGTCTTATTGGAGATGGAATAAGTTCTTCTTGAATAAAATAATTGCTTGATTCTTTTTCATTTGTTCCTCTCATTTTTATATTTATTTTTATTAATTAAAAAATTTTATTTAATTTATTCTTTGATTTGTTATTTAAATATATATTTTTTAATATTGTATTATTCATTTTTATATAATTCAATTTTTTTAAAATTTTTTCTCATTTAATCAAACAATTTAATAATAGATTTATAAATGAATTTATATAAATTTTTTAATATATTTATGACAAATTACATATATTATATTTATAACACATTTTCAGAAATTTACTAAGAGCAATTTCATTTAGTAAATTTAAAGTAACCAAAACTAAATTTGAAAGACTTTTATTATTAGTATATAAAAAAGTTAAAGATGTATTAACTAAATCATTTACTTGAGGAGCAGAAAACGAAAGTATATTAGTTTCTTTCAAATAATGTACAATTTCAAAAAAAATCTTTTTATCACTTGAAATTTTAGAGCAAAAAACAATTAATGTGTTTTTTGTAAAAATGATGGTTCCATTTTTATTTTTACCATACATACAAGGAAAAATAGTATTTTCTACATTTCCACATATTAAATTAAATTCTTTTTCTGTAATATACTTTTTTATTTCTTCATTATTGTCATTACAAAAATAACATCTTTCAACTTTATGAAGTGGAATAGAAATATTTAAAATCTGTGATAAATAATGAATATCTTTATAACCACCATAAATATAAGAAACATATTTAAATCCTTCTTTAATTAATTTATTTATTATATTTCTGAAGTTATTATATTCTTTAATTAATGATTTTTTATTTTCATTATTATTTAAAAAAGTATTCAATGCATTATGATTCAATTCTTTTTCTTTATTCCATCCTAAACCATATTTTATATTTAATAACTCTTCTGATGAATGATTTGTTTTATATAAATCTTTTTCAAAATTTTCATAATTATCTGTGAAATTTGTTAATAAAATTATATGAACCGGATAATTATTATTATTTTTTATTTTTATTAATTCTTCATAAATATAATTTTCAATTTTTTCTTTTTCATTATTTAATTTTGTCTTATCTAATATTAACATATTAGGTAATACTCCTATACAATTGTATTTTTCATTATTTAAAATTCTTAAATCAATAATTATATATTTATTGTTTAATTTTTTTTTGTAAAATTGACAATATTCACATAAACCTTTTTTAGGAATTTTATTTTCTTTAAAAAAAAAATTATTAAAATTTCTACAAGTTAAGTCAGGACAACTTAAACCAGAAGGAAAAATTCTGAATAAAACTTCATTAGGAAAAATAGGAAAAATTTTAATATATTGTGGTTGATATAAATCAAATTGTCTTTGAATATAATTTGAATAAGGAAAATAAATTAATAATCTTTTCATTAATATATATAAACTATAAGGAGTATTTTCTCTTATTTCTAAAGCTAAAGTAATAATAGAATTTGCAATATTAATATTTTCAATATTTAATTTAGAAATAAAATCAACAACCTTAAAAGGTTGTAATTTCAATATTGTTTCTTTATAATATTTAAATAATCCAATACATAAAAAAAAAATTAAAGAATTATCCATTTCAGAAATTAAAAAATTAAAAATAACATAAGAAACAACAATAGGATTTTTATTAGTACAACAAGTTAAAATCCAATTTGTAGAATAAATTTGAGGGATAATAAAAGAAGTATTAAATACATTATAAATTTCAGGTTCATGATATTTTAATAATAAATCCAATAAAGCACAACAAGAGTTTAAAGCAGAAATTTCTTTATTTCTATAAAAATTAATAAGAAAAAAATCCATAAAGTAAGAAAAGCAATTATAAACTTTATAAAATTCAATTGAAGGTTCTTTTAACTTCATTGATAAAAAAACTGTCATAATTTCATTCATTCCTTGTTTATATTGAATAGAATTAATTTCACAATAAAATTTTAATAATTGTTTTAATTCAGTTTTAAAATTATTATATTTTTTCATTTCATTAGTTTTTGTTCTATTAATATCATTATCTAAAACATGAAAAGGAGCATCATTAAACTTTTTATTTATTATTAAATCTGAATTATTTTGTTCAACTACATATTTTGACTTTCTTTTCTTTAAACTAATTATCCATTTATCAATAATTTTATCAAATGAATCATTTAAAGAGTAATCTATTAAAGTATTGTTATTAATGTTATTTTCAATGTTTATTTTTGGAATTGATTCCATAAAATTTAAATTAGAAAAATAAATAATTTAAAAAAAAAAATATTACAATAATTCAAATATTTTTTTCATAATTATATTTTTAATTGATTTAATTTTTTTCATTAAATAAAATTCTAAATCAAAATATTTATCTCTAATTAAATATTCTTTACCTAATTGTTTCATTGAATAATAAAATCCAATGAATAATAAAAAGATAATAAAAAAACCACTTTTAATGAATTTAAAAATTTTATTATATCCAAAAAAAATTAATAATCCAATAAACCAATAAGGAATATTTCCAAAAATACTTTCATTTTTTTTTTTCATTATATTTTCTAATATTGATTGAATAGTATTATCAAATTTTTTTTTGTTTAAAATAATTTCTCCTTGATTTAATAAATCACTAAATTTTTCTTCTTTATTTTTAAATTTATATAAAACTTTTCCTTTTAATAATTCTTCATGAAAACTATGATTTAAATCAAAATCATATAATTGATTTATATTTTTAACAACTTTAAATGTTTTAAATTGTTCAAATAAATGAAAATAACTTTGTCTTAATTGTTTATATAAATTATTAATTTGTTCTTGAGAATAATTTGATAAAATTTCTTCATTAAATTTATTCTTAAAAGAATTAATTATAATAGAATGAATATCTTTTGTTTTTTTATGGATTTCAAGAAATAAATTATTATGTACTTCATTTTCTAATTCTGTTAAAAAGTTTGTTATTTGATCATTTGTGAAATTAAAACTTGATTGAAGGAAAAAATATAAAGGAAATATTTTTAGGAAAAAATTATTTGAATATTGTTTATTAAATTCTTTCCAAAAATCTCCTCCTTCATATTTTTCTAAACATTTATTAAAAATATTTTCATTTTCTTTATTTATAATTTCAATGATTAAAATCTTTTTTTCTTTTAAATATTTTTCTTTTTGATTATCTATAATTTCATCAAATAAATTAGTAAATCCTAATAAATTCCATTTTTCATAAACTTTTTTTTCTTCTAATTCATTTAATAAATTATCATAATATTTATCTCCTATTTGAAAAGCAAAATCAAAATAATTTCCTGAATTAAAATTTTTTAACTTATTTTCTAAATCATATCTCATTTTTTCTTGAACTTGTACTATTAATTTTTTAGCTTGATTAATAAAACAAGAATATAATTTTTGTGATATTTTTTCATCTAATTCTTCTTTTACTTTTAATTTAATTTTATCATCATAATACAATACTTCATTATCATAATCAAATAATATTTTATTTTGAATATTAAAGCAAATACTTTTAAAATTAGTTAAATTTTCTTTTGAACTTTTTTTAAGTAATAAATCAAAGTCTTTTTCATATTTTTTTAAAATATTATTTTGAATTTCTTGACATCTATAATTTGCAAGCATTTCTCTTTGAGAAGGAATATCTAAATCTTTTTCATTTAATATTTCATTCCACAATTGAATTATATATTGTCCAATTCCATCAGAAGGTATATTTTCATTATTTAAATTAGAAAAAATATAATCTTCATCATTTGCATTAAATCTATTTTTCAATTTATCAATTTCATTATTGAAATTAGCTCTTTCATAAATATAATTAGGTAAAGAAGTAAATTCTAAAATAAAAAAATCTTCTAAACTTTTATCACTATAAATTTCTGGTTTTTTTATTTCATTCCAAATATTATGAATATCAGTTAAAAGAACATTTTTAATTTTTTTAAAATTATGAATTCTTCCATCAAAGTCTCTTAAAATAATAATAATTTTTTTATAAGAATTATTATTAAATAATTTAAAATTCACTTCAAAAACAATTTTTAAAACACCGTAATTTGAAGCAGTATATCTTCCAACATCAGTAACCCACATATTTATAATTAAAATATTAGTTATTGCTAAGCAAAAAAGCGAAGAAGCTTTTTCAAATTTTTCTCTTTCATCTTCTTTTCTATTTATACTATCAGTTCCTTCACAATCAACAATTAAAAGTTTATTTTTTTTTAATCCTGTTATCCAAATTCCTTTTGTTGTTTGACATCTTTTTTTCAAACTGTTCATTACTTCAAATTTTGTGTTAAATAATTCATTTAATAATGTACTTTTACCTGAACTTTGAGGACCTATTATTGATATTAAATTATAGTTTCTTCCTAAAGAAGGAAAATCTATTTTTTGTAAATAACTGTTTATTTCATTACTATATTAATTTTTTATTATTTTTAATTTTTACTTTATTGAAAAATCATAATATATTATTTGACATGTTTCTGTTTCTTCTTTCAAGTCTTCATTGTATTGTATTTTGTCTTTAAGTAAAATCATTTTTTTTATTTTTTATTTAATTGATAATTTTTAAAAAATTATTTGAAAATTTAAATGTTTTATAATATAAAATAAAATGAATGATGATGAAAAAGAATATATAGAATTTAGATTTTATTTAATAGGAGATTATGAAATTGGAAAACAATCATTTATAAATAGATTAATAAAAATACCTTGTACAAAAACAATTCCTTATGAAGTTAATGAAGAAAAAAAAACAAAAAAAATTATTATTCAATATGATGATAAAAAGAAAGAACAAAAGTTAAATACTGATAAATTTTCAACAAATTCAGTTAAAATTATAGAAAATAATAATGAAGAAATAATAAAAAATCATGCATTATTTAATCCATCAAAATTATTTAATATAAATAATTATAAAATTATTTTTAGACCTTTTTATGTAATTCCAGCTGAAGATTTACCTTATGATTATCTTCCTGTTGATGAAGAAGATGATGATTTTGAAATTGAAAGACAACATAAAATTTTATTAAAAAACACTAAAAAAGATTTAACTAAAAAATTAATAATTCAAGAAACTATAATCCCAGATAAATATTTAAAAGGATATAAAATTAACGTTGAAAATTTATTTATTTTTATGTTTGATTTAAGTTCTTATTCTACTTTTGAAAAATTAATATATTATTATAAATCAATAGCAACAGCTTTTCATTTAGGACAAGAAGATTCAAATATATCATGTGTTTTAATTGGAAATAAATTAGATAAAAAGATAAAATTAAAAAATGAAGAAATTGAAAACTTTAATCTTTTTCTTTCAAAAACAAAAATGGAATATTTTGAATGTTCAACAAAACCTTTTTTTAACTTTGAAAAATTAATAAAAGATATATTTTTTAGTATATATGGTAATCACAGAGAAAATTTTAAATCAGATGAATTTAAAAATAAATTTAATATGATAATATCAATTAAACCAAATTTTCCTCGTTCTGAAAGGAATTCAATGTTTATTGAAAATGATTTTCCAGGTCCGAATTTTTATTCTAATAATGTATATGACTTAAATTCAATTAATGATATTAAAAAAGCTTTAATTGATAAAAAATTAAGATTTAAATCTAAAATTTTTGTAAATAAATTAGGACCTGTTTATAAAAGATCTAAAAGTGTTATGAAATTTAAAAATGATGAATTTGAAAATAAAGATATTTATATAAATTTAAAAGATATGAAAGATTGTGTTGATAAACCTCCAGTTGGTTATTCTTTAGGAGTTACTCCTGGAAAATTAAATTTAAAGAAATTAAGAAGTAAATTAATAAATGAAAGATTTAATATTTTAAATAATTCTTTTAATGAAAATGTTACTAAACTTTTCATTAAAAAAGAAAAAAGTGTTCATGATAAACAATATTTTGAAAATGCTTCAGAAAGAAAGAATAATTTTCATCAAAATTTAAAAAATGAAATGATGATTAAAAGAAATAATATATTAAAAATTCATAATGAATGTTTAAATAAACTAGAAAAAGAAAATCAAATGAAAAAAGAAAATATATTTTTAAACCGAAGTTTATTATATTCAAATTCAACACCAGATATATTAACTTTAAATCCTTTAGACATAGAAAAAAAATTATATGATGAAAAACAAAGACAAAAGCAAAGAGAAAGGATTTATCAAGTTATATATTCAAACAATCAAAAACATATATCTAAACAAAATGAAATGAAAGAAAAAATAATTAGAAATATTATAAGTCCTTCACCTAATTCTTATAATATTAATAGAAGTTTAATTAACTCAAATCAAGGAGCTATTTTCTTAGGAAAAAGAAAAGAATTAACTAAAAATATTTTAGATCCTCCTTTTTCAAATTTAAAAAGCTCTTTTGATAAAATTGCAGAAAATATTTCAAATATTAAATTATCTTATTCTGAAAGATTTAAAGAAAAAGAATTTGATGATAGAAATACTAAAGAATATAAAGATAAAAAAATTTGGGAAAAATGGGAAAAAAAAAAAAAAAAATCAGATAAAAAAATGTTAATTGATAATTTAGTTTCGGAAAGAGAAATTAAAAGTTTAATGAATAAAAAAATGAAAGAAAAAAAAAAAGAAGAATTAGAACAATTAGAACAATTAAGAAAAGATATTTTAAAAAGAGAAGGAGCTAGTAAAGAATTTAAAGAAATAAATTATAGTTTAGTTGAAGAACAAAGTCCAAAATATTCAATGGGTGGAAAAAATAAAGAAAAAAAAAAAATTGATGAAAATGATATGTTTTTAAAGATTGGAGGAGATACTGATTATATAAAAGTTAAAAAAAGAATTAATGAACCTAATTTTAATTTTATTAAACCTTCTCTTCCTTCTTTTTCTTTTTGTAAATCTAGTAGATTTATTAATAAAATTTATGAATATGATAATAATATTCTTTTTGCTAATCAAAAATTCATTCCTGATGATAAAGAAAACTTTTCTTCAAAAGAACCTTTTAATTCTTTAGAACAAAGAACTTGTTTTGTTAGAAATAATAATAATAGTCCTGGACCAGGAGAATATAAAATTAAATCTTCTTTTGATGAAATTATATTCAAAAATAAAAAATTTGAAAATAGGAAAAATATTCTAAAAGATGAAAATATTAGTTAATATTTTTAAATATATTATATATTTTTTTTGAGATAATAAAATTTTGTAAATTTTATCAACTTTATTTGTAATATTAAGTTTTTTATGTAATATTCATTTTTTATATATAATTCAATGATTTTCTTATTTTTTTAAATTTAATTAAAAGTTATGGTTGATTTATTGGGGATTGGGGATTGGGGATTGGGCCCAATCCCCAATCCCCAATCCCCAATCCCCATCCCCATTATATATGTTTTATTTTTAATAATAATTTTT
>JAEEGK010015782.1_pt1 | contig 16684 bp, 14 predicted proteins | sample 8958771 | NCBI WGS metagenome assembly JAEEGK01 (sample SAMN16246547, study PRJNA631951) | gut metagenome | biome: gut microbiome; feature: rumen; material: SC-attached | host: Bos | place: Iran: Karaj | collected 2018-10 | reverse complement strand
CGGTAACATTGTAGCGGATTTTCCGGCGCTATGTAATGCCTTGAAAGGGATAAGCACTCCTTCGAAGGAATGACTTTTTGCTGTTTTTCCCAACTTTTTTCAAAAAAACTCTTCTCAAGCGGGAGCATTTCCGTCCTTTCGGCCCCATAATAGCAAAAGTGCTGTCCCCTCTATGAGGACAGCACTGAAATTTGTTCCAACTTTTTTCAAAAATCTTCTAAGTATTCACTGTTCGGGTTCGGAGTCAGTTTTTCTCCGTCGAAACCCCAGCTTGCGTACAACTTGCACGGACCAATTTGATTCGATAAATCGAACATATCGCACAGAACCAGATATGCCGCATACTTCTTTGCATCTTTTTTGGAATGCGCAAAAACCTGTTTGGCAATTATTCTTTCGCCCTGAACTGTGCAGCTGCAGGACCAGATAGGCTTACCGTTCTTATCGTTTCCGAATGCTTCCGGACCGTGAGCGTCATACACCGGGGGCGAGCATTTTTCATGTTCCGCCAGTTCCTTTAAGGTGTTTATGGCATTGTCCGCCGTAAACTCAGGATTACGGAAGTTTTCTTTTTCGTAAGAAAGGATGAATTTCTCTATTGGAAGCACTTTTTCAACAATTTCACGCATCTTATCCTGATTCCAGCAGAACTGCACGGCACAGGCCCCGATGATGGCCTCGAACAGATCTGCCTTGATCTTCTCCTGCCGGTCGACTGCATTGTTCAGGTCCTGTTTTCCGACAATAAGGTAATCGCAGACATCCCACGTATCGATGATGCCGGCAAGCGTACGGTTACTGACAACACGGCTCCTTAATGCAGAAAGGTCTTTTTCCTGTGCGCGGAATGCGTAGTACCACCAGCCTTCCGAATCCGTTTGGATTGTCCCATAATGGAAAAAGAGTTTCTGAACCACGTTGTACCCAATGATCGTGTCCCCGATGAACTCGAAGTTCTCGTTGCTGCCGCCACCATGGCTACGGGCATAGGAACTTCTGGTGAATGCCTGCTGAACCAGGTACGGTTTGAGCCGGACTCCGGTTTTCTCCTGCAGAATCTTCCGCAGTTGCTCCATCTCGTGCGTTTTGAGAGGTTTTTCTGTTCTCATGTGTTGTTGTCCTCCGACTTGTTTATTTGCTCCGGACAACAAAAAAGACCGGTTTCCGTGAAAACACACGGAAACAAGCCCGGTCTAAACATCCAAAATGGTTTTGTAAGGCTTTTCGCTTGACCGTCCGCTTGCACAGACGGGACAAAAGATACGCATTACGCTGCTACTTTGAACGCTTTATTCCGAAGCACCTTCAGTATGCCACAATGCGCCTGCAAAATCAAGGCGCATTGTTTAATTCACTCCATAACTATCCGCCAACCTTGCCAAAGCTTCCCTGACATCATCAATCACGGACTGCGGGGCCGTAGCCTTTATAAACTTATGATTCTGTAAAAGCCATCCCGTCAATGTCGCCCCCCGGCGGACACGGAAGAACGCATGGCTGATATTGCTCTGTTCGTCATATCTAGGAACTGTCGCCCGCTTCCCTGCAAGGTCATGGACAATCTCCATTGCTTCCGGGCTATAATAAATATCAAGCTCCAGCATGACTTCTTCACCGTCAAAGTGGTCTACCATCTCTTCACGCATTCTGAGAATTTCCCGATATGGATCCCCATCGATGTACTTGCCGGGCGGCTCAGCGCAAAGTCCCTCGTCACATTCCATCTCCTCCATACGGTCCAGGCGGAAAATCTTCAGCTTCTCTTCATCTGCATCAGCACCAATCATGTAAAACGTCTCCTTCGCAAAATGACAGTCATACGGGCTCACGCTGTATCGCTTGCCGTCATGCTTCCGGATTGGCCGCATATACGGATCAAATGCCCGATAATAAAACAAAATCCGCCTCCCTCTCCGGATGGCGGTCGCAACAATGCCACGGAATGCAATTCCCGCATTTGTTATAAAGTTATCTGTAAATGGCCCAGGGAAAGCCTGCAGTGCTTCTCTCGCGCTCGGACAGCCATGCTCCTTCATCCGGTCACGGATATCCTTCTTCTCGCCCGGTGGAGCGCAGCGAAGCGAATCCGTAACATCTGCAGTCATCAGCACTTCCGCAGTAGTGTATGGGTGCTCACAGTACCAACCGTCCTTCATATGCTTCGCACGAAATATGTTCTTAAAAAACATCATAATCAACAGTATGGAGGCATAGATTCCCTTTCTTCCGCCCTTTTTATATGTTCCGTTGATGTTCGTCCGCTTCAAAATCTGTCCCGCGTTCACAGGGTGCTCTATATCCGAATCCAGTAATACCTGTAAAACATCCAAAGTCCGTTCAGCAGTTGGGTAATACATATGATTTCCTCCTTAAGACAAAGAACCGGTGCCGCATACAGCCGGCACCGGCAGGAAATCAATCATTTTTTAACAGCATGCTGTAAAAATTTAGAAGAATATGTCTTCTTTCGGGAGACAGTTCCCCGAAAGTCAGCTCAACCATTTTTATGAACTCCTCTTTATCGGAATCAACCTCATCCCTTTTCTCTGCCGTCTTGTAAAGAACATAGGTCTCCACGCCCAGAACTTTCGCAAACTTGTTCACAGTATCTAAATCCGGTGTCTCCGCGTTATTCAAGCGGAACACAGATTTAACGGTGGACGAGCTGATGTCCTTATCCATGAAGTCACTCTGTTTCATACCCTTTAGTTGTGCCAGCCGTACGATGTTTCGTTTTACATCAAGTCCAGATGGGGCCATAGGAATCGCCTTCTTCCGTGTGTGATACACTAATTGTACACACGAGACTTGCGATTTTGTAGGACAGGCTGCCGTCCTAAAGGGTTGTTCTGCCGACCTTTGAGTAATACTGCTATTTCATGCCCTTCATTGACGAGTTATTTGACATTTATCTTTCTCTGAAAGAATCTTTGAAAGCCTCGACTTTATTGCCATATATCATACTTGCTGCAATTCTTGCCTGACTTCCATCAAGGCAAATCCAAGGATATTATCCCCTGTCCAGTTTGCAGCATCAAAGCGCTTGTCATCATTCAGTCTGATGCCGCACGCCCAAATCTTATCTGTCCCGGCACATTCAACAAGATATGCATCGTCCGTGTCAAGCAGCTTTTGCTTCAGATCAATGTTCTGACTAAATTTAGCCCTCAATCCGCGAAGCAAAACCACCTGACGCATTCCTGCCCAAACATGACCTACATATCCTTTTGCCGCTCGGCCAATTGCCTGCTGTTGCGCAGGATCTTCTGTCTTCAGGATTGCTTTGGCAGCATTCTCATCTCCAAAAATCATGCACTTTCTGTACATGATGTACTGCTCAACACTCGAGAAATGCTCACCATCCAAATCAAACGGCGATGAATACCAGTTACTCAGATATCCGTTCGGCTCCTCCGGTTTGTGGAAGAAGTAGGCATCAACCTCTCTGCCCGAAATCATCAGTCGTTCAGGGCGTTTGTCTGCTTTTTTAAGATGATTTACCGTCTCGTCAAGCCACTCATTATAATAGTCATAGGTGTCCTGCGTCCACCAGTCCAACAGGTGGTTCAACCTCTCAGTATCGTCTTCAACACCTTTACTTTGATATTGCTCCGAGTCGCGGTTAACCGTGACTACATGATTGTTGTCTGGTTTAAAATCAATCCGGTAAATACAGAAACCCGTCCAACTCCGATGTGCGAAAAGGCTGTCGCCCTCCATATACCAGAACCACTTGTCTTCCATCTCCTGCGGGATGTTTCCGTGATGAAGTGCCGCCATCTGGCGATCTGTAAAAGATCTCTGTAATACAAACATTTCGTGCTGCTCCGGCATTGCCGCTGTCTTCCAATCACCTCTGGCAGCAAACTTATAGCGGGATGCACCGCTGTCCAGCAATGCACTTCGTCCCTCTTCCAAGGCTTTATCAGTCAAAACTGCGAACACGATTTTCATCGGCGTGCCCTTATTCTTGTCCAGAAAATCTTTGCATGCTTTGAAGGCTTGATCCCACGCCTCCAGCACAGGATACCCAAACACCCCCGCAGAAATCAGCGGAAATCCGATTGATCTGCAGTTATTTGCAGCCGCTAGCTCTAGGGATTTATAATATGCGCCGTAAAGTTGCTCTGGCTCCTTGTGCTTTCCGTCTTTCCACCTGGGGCCAACTGCGTGGATAATAAATTTGGCCTTAAGTTTAAAGCCCGGAGTGATAACTGCAGAGCCCGTATCGCAATGACCGATTGCATTGCATGCCGCTTGTAATTGCTCGTACCCTGCCGCCTGAAAAATAGCACCGCAAACACCGCTTCCCGCCCAAAGGCCATCATTGGCAGCATTTACGATAGCATCGGTATCTAAATCTGTAATACTGATTTTTCGGATTTCAATTATGCTCATATGCATTAGCTCTCCTGTTCTTTATTCCGCACTCCTCGTGCCACCACGAAGAATAATGCTGCGGCCACCGCTGCACCTGCCGTATTCAGAATTACATCATCAATATCAAATGCCCGTCCGATGACCGGCTGAAGCAGCTCGATTATTACAGAACACAGGAATCCGGCCACTGCCGTCCGTAGCCAACTCTTACTTCTTATCGAAAGCGGATGAAGAACACCGAACGGAAGGTACATCAAGAAGTTGATGATTCGTTCCGCGTTTCGCAGGTATGTTTCCGGGTTCGGTCGGAAGTCATAATTCCACTCGAAGAACCGAAATTCCATCCCGCTTTCCGAATGATACAGGATTCGGTACCAAAGAACTCCGATGAAGTCGATAAACAGCAGCATACATAGGAGTCCGCAGATATAGCACACAAATACGGATTTCCAGAACTTCTGCACCTTCGGTAGGTTCTTCTTCCGGAACCACAAAAACCAGCACAGGGCACCTGCCAGGATAGCTATCGGAAGGCTCTGCAGGAAGTATCCCGGATATGTGTCAAAGAAGAAATATTGAAATGTCATGTTCTTCGGAAATAGCACTTCTTTCCCCCCATTTCAGTTCACGTTAATTACTCCTATCTTTATGAAACAACCGTCCGAAGATACCGGCTATTCTCTTGAACAGCCCCTTCTTCTCCTCGGTCTGATTGATAGTCTGCTCCTTCACGGTCGGCAGTGCTTCTGCTTTTGCTTCAGCATTCTCATGGAAATGCGGATTGTACTTGTAACGGCGGATGCGTTCCAACATCTGGAACAAAGTCCTTCCGTCCGCAGTTTTCTTATGGTGAAAACCCTGTGTGATACAGCGCTCTTCCGACGATGTTTTTATGAAATTGTTCTGCCAAAGAGACAATCTGTCTTCGTCAAATCCGCGGATTTTCCAGGTATCTTCCGAACTGACCACCATAAGACTGCCGTCCTCATCAACACGGAGCTTAATCCCGTATTCAAATGCAAGCCGCTCCAGGTAATTATTGCCGATATCTCCGCGTTTAAGCAACCGGTTGACAGCCGGCATCTGTTTCACATATGGGCTGCACAGTTCACGGAGGCACATGATACGAAGGCACCTTCGGCATGGTTTTCTGGTTATCGGCCTTTTCTCCGAAGCGGTAAACAGTTCCGGCGGAATCTCCCTTATGAACTCGCAATCCTTATCATGATAGATCCCGGAATCAAAGGCATAGAAAAAGCGATATGCGGGATTATCTAAAGCGCTTTGCATTTTGGAACGCGCTTTCTGCTCCCTTTCCGGGATATCTTTCGAAACATACTCGATCCTGTCATTCTTAATAACCGCTTCACTTGACTTATGCTGCAGAAACGTCAGATCGACATACCTTTCCGGAGTTTCCTCCGCCGTTTCTCCGCGGTCACGCTTAAGTTCGATTCCTGTTTTCACGCTCTCCTTCAGAAGTTTCCAGACATCGTTAAAGGTATCTGCGGACATATAAACATCCTGCGTCTGCTTATCATAACGAACATCGCAGAAAAGAACCGGTTGCTGTTTCCTTTTGTCAAAGTATAGCAGGGATGCACCGGTGGTGATCCGGCAAATGGAATCATACTCTGGGAGCGTGTCGGTCTTCTTCGGGAACAGGATAAGCCTTCCGTTCGCGATATCCTCGCCCCATAAGACAAGGTTCGAGGGTTTTACGCCTTTTGCGGCATATCGGGCCTGAACCAAGTTGTCATATAGAATTTTCTCACTTACAGCCCCCATCACATATCCTTTCATTTCTACCTTTGCTCGGCATCGGAATGACGATATTCTTTCATCATCCCCAAGACTTCTCTTTTGCTCGCAGAGTAACACAGCCACTAATCGTTCTACTCAACGCTTAATATCAAGAACTCGTTTTTTTGTTTATATCTCCCGATTCGCAACATGCTTGTAAATGAACAACCGGAATACCATAATACAACCCTGTGGCAGTATCCTTCGGGAACACCTTGAATTCGTTAATGCACTGTAATACTAGTTTTGCTAAATCATCGTATATTTCTGGTCCTTGCCACTCTGGGTATGATTCGCTCATCGTGTGCAACACTTTCCAAATGTCCGGAAGAAAATGATAAAACCTAGATGGATGCAATTCTGGCATCATTCTGTCAGCCAACGATTCATAATACTTGTCCATATGGCCCATATAATAACACCAATATATAAACGTAGTTCTTATGTAGTCATGAAACTGATTGACAAAATCTTCAAGCTCTATTTCCAGGTTGTTATACCTCCACCTCAGTTCGCATATTTCCCTTTCTGCGATATCCATATTATTAACAGCATTTTTAAGCTCTTCAGAAGCGACTTCTACCGAATATATGAAATTCGACCGTTTACACGCATAGTACTCTTCCCACAATCGAAACGAATCCGAGCGCAAAATTGTTTGAAGATTCTTCTCAGTAAACGAAGAATCAAGCCACGTCCAGTCTTTCCGATTGTTTTGATCCTCGATATGACATAGTTCATGCCGTATCATCCGAATATACACATTCTTTTGTGTAATGAACATGTTTACAAGTTCAGACTGTTCTTCGTTGCCTTTATCGACCGTCTCTCGATCCTGTAACCACTGAGATATCAGTACCGCTGCTGCAATCATTTTACTGAAAAATATATGATAACCGTTTTCACCCTTTCGTTCCTGATATTTTTTCACTGTAACGACTTGCGCTTGACCTTCTCCTATTTGGTTTAGTGTCGCAAACGGCTTTTGACCTATTGATTTCTGAAAAGAAAACAACTCTTCACGGTAGTTTTCCGCAAAATGTATGGTGTCCAATCCATCTATATTGATTTTATTGTCATCCAATACTATTATTTTCTGAACGAGCTCTTCAAATACACTCGGAATCATCGGAATCAGAAAATCATACATTCCCAATTTATAATCATCAAAGCTCTTAATTGTAGAAACAACCCTCATAATATGCTCCATATATTAATCCACTAATACTTGAGATGCAAACGACTTTATTTCTCTTAACACCATCGGTTCATATCATATAGCAAGAAAAGAGGGGGCGCCCTCTTGCCTCATTCCATTAGCTCTAGTAATTGTCCGTCTGCATTTCATATATGTTAGTTGTATTAGGTATTGAATCTGAGTTATGGTGTTTTCCCGTAACATGTCTTGCAAATTACAGATTGTCATCCTAATCGTTTCCAATTTTTGAACATTGGCAGAATACCTTAATAATTCACGTATGATTTCTACATCGGGCTTCAAATGATCTGCCGGAGTCATAGAGTATATTGTCACCTCTGCCGCATTTCCCCGAATCTGAACTTCTGCTGATTCGCCGTATTGTTTTCTCAATTTTACCTTTATCTGTTCTATGTTATGATATCCATAAAGACTCTCAATATACTCCGTTGCTTCAACAATCTCTTTTTCTTTTTTCTCCAGGTCAATATCATCAAAAACAAAAAAGTTGGGATAAGTATTGCGTACTTGATAATGATCCTCGATACATTTCAAAACAGCACGATTCCATTTGGATACAACCTCGTCAAGTGATTCGTTATCAACAGGCGCAGTCAAAAGATAATCATCAAGTATTATTCCAATCGCACGAGACAGTAACATTTTCCCATAATCTGCGGAATTTGCCGATTTTTGGATGGCATAGATTATTAGCTGACTCCTCGCAGAAACTAGGTATTCTCTTGAGAACATATCGTCTGTATTTTTATATTTGTCAAAGATGTCCAGTATGATTGCTATCAGACCAATAAAATGCTTTTCACTAACTATTTCAACAAATGATTTATCCAACGCTGTACGAACTTTGGATTTTACGAAACGAGCAAAACTCTTCTCCTCGGATGTAGCAACATGTCTAACTTCCGTGAGTTCGTCTGTTGTTCTTCTCTTTCCTATGCCCATAGTTCTTTCGCTCGAAAAGAACCAAGGGATCCCTTGAAAATATCTCGATGTCAATCTGTCTCGTATGCGCTCTATAACATGAAACTGACGAAAGGCTCTATAATCATCATCCGTAAGTTCAATGTTGATTACGAACTCTCCCGATTCGTCTGCCTCGACATCCATATCGGAAGTCTGTAAGGAAGACTGGTATCTGCGAAGACTCTGCTCTTGTTGCTGATAATCCTCGGCACATGATGCATATTTTTGAAGCACCTGTAACATGTCTTCCCTATACTTTTCTCCTTCTCCAAAAGACGGACTGTCCACTAATTCTGCATTTTGAGCGATTGTCATACGATACAATTCAACGCTCGTTTTATCTATGAACCAGCACAATACTTTTTCGCAAGATTAATGATCAACAAATTCAACTTCAAAAGGTAGCGTCTTGATTTGTTCCCTTTTTACGTTGACTATAATTTCTTTATCGATAACCTGCCATGTCAATTCCTGTCCATCACACAAGATTCGAAGCCTAGAATCAGGCTTAACAGAATACCCAAAATGGAGAGCTACTTCTTCTCTTGTCACCCCATACTTGAAGAATATGTTGCCCGTCTGGATCGTTTCATGCGTCAGGAAATATCCGTCCGGATTCATCCCTTCCGTTTCTACAAAGGCATCATAGAAATCATCATACTCACCAACATTTCCCCTGGAAAAGAGACAACACTCCACATTTCCCTGTTCCTTGAATGTTTTAATCATTGCGCTCAATGTGCAGTTTGCACTCCCATAGAGCATATAGTCATACTGCTCGCTACGAAACAAAAAAACTTTCCCATGATAGAAATGATGGTTTTTGTCTTCAGAAGTAGCAACTTCTTCAAAGACATGAAGGTGCTCTTTTTCATCTCCAGCATTACCAGAAAAAGTGTTCTTCCCTCGCTGCAACCATAATTCTAGTATAGCTTTAGGAAATACTTTTGATAATTCTTTGACACACCTCAATTCATTATCATAATACGGAACTGCAATCCTAATTTCAGTCACTACACCTTCAATCCTAGTCTCAACCTGCTCTAGGATAGGCTTCGCAGTATTCTCGATTAATTGTATCTCCGGATTGTCTAGAGCCTCACGATAATAGGCCTTTCTCGTAATCGACTCTAATAAATCCATATCTAATCCCGGCGTTAGTCTGTTTGAGTTGAGAAAAAAGTTAATGGCATCAACAATTAGTTTCCTTGTCTCCTGATGTGTAGAGTCGTAATCCACACAATCAAAGATTTCATTATTAATGCAGTATCCAGATGTTTTTATGTTACCACTACCAATTAACAGCCGGGCACACTTTTCCCCCAAAAGCAAGATTACTTTAGGATGATATGCCCCATGTATAGATACTGGGTTAACGACGTAACGTTGCCCAAGCATCATGCTACTGACACCTCGAAGGGACTTGTTTAATTCCTCTGCGTCAACAAAAACAGACACCTTGCGAATTGAGTTCTTAATCAACCGACTAAGAATAGCCTTCTCAAAAAATTCTATTTCAAAATTGAAGGTGGAGAGCAGAGCAATCTCGTACCCCTTGCTCATTTCCAAAACACGTAACATGTCGATAATATGTCCCGCCATAACACCCATCACCCTTCAAGCATATCCAAGTCTTTCATCACCTGCATTAACTGTACCAACCGAATGCCCTGGAAATCCAGTTGAAAAACATGCTCGTTTTTAACATATTTTCCGTCTATAAATTCAAAATAGTATCCATCTACACTTTGTGACGGACGAGTGATCTTCTCAAAGCAGGTCCGTTTATGTTGCTCAACTACGCATTCCTGCATTATATACATCAACAACTCCCGAACCGGTCTGTCCAAATACCGCTTGACCACATCAATCCATTCATTAATCGAAATTGCACCGGTACCGGGTATTCTTCCTTTTCCATAATCAAGAAATACAGCCGACTCCCCAATATCTTCTCGATTGATAAAACGATTGTATACTGACAGGGCTATTCGTAATCCATTAGACGATGCATTTTTAAAATGCTTGATTCCTCTGGTCTCCGCAATGATTTGCTCTCTGGTTTTATAATCAAAATTACACTCAGGAAGCAACTCTCTCACCAAAGAATCAAGATTAAGAATAGTCTGCTCTTTCATGGCCTGATTTGACCACTCATCAAATGTGCTCGGAGAATTCAAGATGCTAAGTATATGCTTCCAAATCATTTCAATTCCAGCAGTAAAATATTGTCGCCCTATTACAAGTTCCCATCCTCGAACTATTTCCTGCAATTCATCTGGGCAAGCATTATTTTCCGCCTTGGGTGAGAAATAATCGTAAAGGTAATACCTTGCAACCTTCTCCGTTATCATATCTCCATTCGTACAATCATATATAAGTCTTTCGTATCTGGCGCAATCAAACAATCTATGACACTGAACAGACTGAAGCTCAAACATATGACGGCGAAGAATCGATTTGCATTCATCAAACCCCTTCATGTCCAATCGAATGATTTTACCATATTCTTCCAGAACATTTCTCGGAACCGGCATATCATTCAACCGATATTTCTTGTAATACTCCGTGTCTCGTATTACCTTTTCAAAGGCAATAGCCATCTCCTCCCCGTATTGTGTCAGTCTCGGCAAGTGATAGGTTTCTCCAGTTTCCTCGTTTTGATCAATTATCAAATGCAAGGAAAGGCAACCAGCATTGTAATACTGCATACCACCATAGCTGGCGATAAAGTATTTAGGATTGAAAGGATATGGTCCCTGAGGATTTTTTCGAATATCGTCATCAGTATTTTGTTTTCCGACAAGGTTAACCCTATCAGAGTTTTCTATCAACAGGTTCGCCAAAACAAAATAGTAATCCTGACGTTTCAAAAAGACTTCGTCAAAGACCTTTCGTTCCCACTCAGTTATCCCGGAGTTCTTATAAAAATCATAGTAAATCCAGCATAAGAATGCCCAATAGAATGCCCGGGGCGTAACCGTGTTAACGACAGGGCAAAGTTCTCCAGAAATGCTGGCTGCAACACTTTCTATGCCCAACGAATCTCGTGACGAGAATCTTGTTGTAATTCGATTGATTTTAGGTCCATGCATACTCTACCCTATACTAATTGTATTTATCCCAATTACCTACGACTGCTTCCATTGCGTTCTTGCCGCAATATCAATCAGCAATTCACCATTATATGTAAAGAACCGAGACCCTTGAACTGATTTCCACCCTTTGATTGCACCCACGATATTTGAAAGGGATGTCAGCTCGTCATGATATGAAACCTTTCGGTCACTCACAACGATTGGACGAACACTATCGTCCTCAATAAAAACGAGCTCCGCTCCGATTGGAATTCCACATTTAATAAAATTAATTGGCTTGTTCTTCTCCTTCTGTTCTATATTTTTCTTATCTTCCGAAGTCTTATCCGACACTCCCACACGCCTAAGTTTGTTCTTTGTTCCACTTATCGTTGCAATCGCTTCTAACAATTCAAAAGCATCTTCCGGCGACATAACAAAAAACTCGCGATTTCTCGAAACACGTAAATCCGGGTTTAAATTATCGATCAGACGGTGAAGCTTCTTGTCTTCCAAATTTCCAGAAGTCTCATATGTCGCATAAACCTCATAGTCATACGGGAGCGCTGTAGTAGACAACTGTTTTCGCCTAGACTCAACATCTGTAGCATAACCAATCTTAACCATGTCTTTTAAGGCCTTGTTTGTCATGATATAAATATATCCGAGTGCCATATTTTCGTGCTCCTTTCCTTTATTCTTGCCTCTGATAGGAGACACTATCTTCAGCAGCCATCACATTGTTGAATATCGGCATAGTGTATATCGTACCGTCCGAATATCCTTCCTCACTATTATCTGTCCACAGCTCACACTGCGTCATTACGGTCTGAAGCGCATCTTCTACGCCTTCCGGTGGATACTTGTATTTTTTAAGGAGTCGCTTAACCATGCTCCGCATCTTGGCGCGGGCTGTTTCTTTCTTCTGCCAATCAATAGTCCGGCTCTTCCGAAGCATCTCCGTTAATTTACGGGTCAGTTCAACCAACTGCTTGTTAGTATAAAAGTCCTTAATCGCTTCCGGCTTCGTAAGTGCATCATAGAAGGCCTTTTCTTCTTGACTCAGCCCCAGCTTTTTTCCTTCCTCCTGGAGTTCCTGTATTTTCTTAGCCGCCTCAAGTAATTCGCGTATTACTTCTTCGTTCGTAATATGACCGTTATAATACGTCTTAAGAAGCAAATCTATTTTCTCGGAGAACACCGTGGCCTGCACAACATTTGTTCTGCGGTAAATAGCGATCTGCTCAGCCAACAGTTTTCTCAAAATCTCGGCCACAATGTTTTTCTCTTTCATTCTGGCTATTTCCTCGAGAACCTTAGGGTCAAATAAGGAAAATTGTTCTCCCACTTTTTGGCTATCAAAGAGACTGATAACCCCATTACTCTCGACACTTTGAGTCAGCAAGGCACTTATCTGCTCATTAATCTCTTTGAGTGAAAGCGGTTTGCCTCCTGTACCGCCACCGACAATCTTCGTTACCGTTGCGCGGACCGCCTCAAAATATGCCGCTTCATGCCGTTCCGTCCAAGTGGTCATACTGGAGCACAAGGAATGAGCTTGCTTTAACAACAATGCTTCCTTCAGATAAAGATCCTTACGGGTAGGTTCTTTCGCATCCAATACAAAGTTTGTTCCTCCTGAAATCGCCTTGGCCATTTTTAGAGGATCATTGTTCATAAAACCGGAGTAATCAAAGCCATGCATGAGATCCTTGCAAACCTGTAGCTTTTCTTGGAACTTCGGATATGCAGTCTTGGCAATATCCATGTCGCCATACTTCTCACGATCACGACGGGTATATTCCTTCATTGCCTCCTTAAGTGCGGAAGCGATGCCAACATAATCTACAATTAGACCGCCTTCTTTGTCTTTGAACACGCGATTCACTCTTGCAATGGCCTGCATCAGATTATAGCCGTGCATCGGTTTGTAAATATACATGGTAGCTAGCGACGGGACATCGAAGCCAGTCAGCCACATATCAACGACTATGGCAATCTTCAACGGGCTGTCGTTATCTTTGAACCGGTTTGCCATATCTTCCTTATGAGCCTTCGTTCCGACGATCTCTTTCCAATCCTCTGGATCACTATTCGATCCAGTCATGACCACACCAATTTTCTCCGTCCAATCCGGTCGAATCTCCAAGAGTTTCCGGTAGATTTTAATAGCAATCGGGCGAGAATATGCCACAATCATAGCCTTTCCAGTCAAAAGATTTTTCCGGTTTTTCTCATAATGCTCTACAATGTCCCGACACAAAGAGTCTATCGTCTGATCTGCCCCCAATACGCTCTCCATTTGACCAAGCATACGCTTACTCTTCTCGATTGTATTGACATCTGCTTGCTGTTCCAGCAATGAATATGTCGCGTCAATCAAACGCAAAGTGTCCTCGTTGAGATTAAGGCGGACAACACGGCTTTCATAATACACCGGTCTCGTGGCTCCGTCTTCAACCGCCTGTGTCATGTCATAAACGTCAATATAATCACCGAATACTTCACGCGTATTACGGTCTTTCAAAGCAATCGGGGTTCCGGTAAACCCAACAAAAGTTGCATTCGGAAGCGCATCGCGAATAATACGCGCGGTACCGATAACTATTCTGGCTTCCTTTTCTCCGCTTTCATTTTCCGTTTCTACAACACGCTCTTCAAAACCATACTGTCCACGATGAGCCTCGTCGGAGATTACAATAATATTCCGACGGGCAGAGAGCGGATTTTCTCCTTTTTCAAACTTGAACATCGTGGTGAAAATAATCCCATTTGCCGCACGTCCCTCCAACAGTTTTGCAAGATGTTCCTTGCTCTGTGCCTGTACCGGTGTCTGCCGAAGGAAGCCAGCACATTTAGCAAACTGTGTAAAAAGCTGGTCATCCAAATCAATTCGATCTGTCATAACCACAATCGTCGGGCTATCCAATGCCTCCTGCAATAAATGTGCATAAAACACCATAGAAAGTGACTTACCGCTTCCCTGAGTATGCCAGAAAACGCCTCCCTTTCCATCGGATGCCGTTGCAATCTTTGCCTTTTCAATGGCTTTTTTCACAGCGAAATACTGGTGATATCCTGCAAGAATCTTGTTCGGCATTGGTGTTTCGTTGGAGAACAATATGAAATTCTTAAAAATATCCAGTAATCTCTCTCGCTGGAACATCCCTTCATAGAACGTATCAAACTGGGCATATGCAGTATTCTCATAATTGCCGTCTTTCGTCTTCCATTCCATATAACGGTCAAGGCCGGATGTAATAGTTCCCGCCTTATTCGTCGAAAGATCAGAGATTACACATATGGCATTGTAATAGAACATGGAGGGGATGTCCTTCATGTAATTACGGATCTGGTTAAATGCATTCTCCGCACCGACCTCATCCTTGGAAGGACTCTTCAGTTCCATTAGTACAAGTGGAAGGCCGTTAATAAACAGAATAATGTCCGGTCTCCGATTATTACTGTTCTCAACAAAGGTATACTGGTTCACAACGTAAAATGAATTGTTGTCAACATTTTTATAGTCCAGCAAGTAGACGATTGATGTCCGTTCTTCTCCGTGAACATAATACTTTACTTCCACACCGTTCTGGAGGTAATTCATGAAGGCGGCATTCTTTTGAATCAAACTTCCACTATCAAATGAGCGCAACTTAGCATTAGCTTCAACTATGGCTTCCTTTGGCATACCCGGATTAACACGGCTGAGGCTACTTACCAAAACAGAATCCATCAATGGTGAGGAATAGTCCGTTCTGTCCATATCTGGAGCGTAAATATGTGTATATCCCATACCCTCAAACAAGGTAACTACCGCCTGCTCAAATGTGTCTTCTGTAAAGAACATGCTTTTATCCTCCCAATAAAACTATTGTTCAGCCTTTCCTTGCGAACGATACTTCCAAACAAGAAGCACTGTAATCGTTACTAATGTAATTCCCATCAGTAAACAGCTTATTAGAATCATATGCTGCTCAAAAACCATAATAATATATGACAGAACCATAGAAACAAACAGCGAAACAAAAAAGTATGCTATTCGCATTGCTCCACTATTAAACCATCCAATCCCTTTAAATAGAGCACCCACTGCCAAATATGAAAGCACAAGGGATAGCCCCCTGCAAAGGATCTGTCCAATTATTGAAAGCGGACTCTCCTCGAAATTGATGGTAATATACCATACCAAAAAATCTTTGACCTTATCCACCATCTTCGGACTGGAAAAGATAGCCAATATAAGGGCAACCCAAAGAAAATGTTTTAATTCTTTCATCGTAATTTCATGCCCCACAAATCGTATAAAAACTTCATCCCGTGTTAAACGACTAGTTTAGAGTTCAATACCGAAGACACCCCTCACTCTTAGAACTTTTGTTGCGAAAAAACCCTCTATTGTCCATCATATCGCCGTTCCATCCATGTTGAACTGTTTTTCCATCTTCCATTCCATAACTATTCTATCGGCAATGTCACGATGTTTCTCTGTTAGCATATAATATACATTTGCAACTAACATCTCGTAATCTCTTTGAGTACTGTTAGGAAAGAACTCAAATAAAACCTCCTTAGCTTTAGAATAGATAACAGTTTCATCAGTCAAGTTCCATTCGTGAACAAACGGTTTTCTTGTGAAGTGACGATATTCTGGACCAATTTCAACATCATCATAGGTTGCTCTTAGATCCCCTGCTTGCTTTACACAGCCTCTTTCCCATTTATCAATTGTTTCGAATAAATCCGAACCAAAAGGAATCCAGTATACTTCTCCCCGAAACGTAAATCTCCCATTTTTGTCTACTGACCTACAAAACTCTTCAATAATTCTACCACCAATAAGGAACTTATCGTCACACTGAACACCCTTGTCCTCAGCAGTTATAATGCCATCTTCAACCTTCCATGCTTCGAAGTAGGTAATATTTTGATAATCGACTACGTCTAAAATATTGCGTGGTTCCATACATCTAGAAAACTTTTGTACTATAAATCCTGAGGCACTCTCAGAACCAGCTATCGTTGAAACAATCCAATTAATTCTTAGTTCACATTTACAACAGCAGGATAGATTTGGCGTTTCAACTATCTCTAATATCTCTTCCATACTTTTACAACTCCAACAAACGAGAATTTAGCGGCTTAAAGACCGATGTCGGATACATCCAATTCGCCGGACATCAGCTTCGGTAACAGCGAATCCCTCAATTCAGCCAGTTTACTGGATTCTTGCATGTTCTGC
>JAEEGK010015779.1_pt1 | contig 16686 bp, 15 predicted proteins | sample 8958771 | NCBI WGS metagenome assembly JAEEGK01 (sample SAMN16246547, study PRJNA631951) | gut metagenome | biome: gut microbiome; feature: rumen; material: SC-attached | host: Bos | place: Iran: Karaj | collected 2018-10 | reverse complement strand
GGAACTTGGCCACATCGCAGGAGAAATACATCGGGGTGCTGTCCTTGATGGAGGCGATGGCCATGGCGGCGATATCCTCCATGGGCAGGTTGAGGAATTTCCAGTTCTGCCCGTCATAGACATGGCGGTCATATTCTATCTCATACACTTTGTAATACTCGCGGGTGGGGTCGTTCATGAACATGTAATAGGTGCTGAAATCCTCCGGCGCAAACTCCGCCGCAAAGGATTTGGGCGTGTACTCCTTGGTGGAGACAATGTTGCCCTTGCTGTCACGCTGCGACCAGGTGAACTTCTCGGGCGGCACCCCAAAATTCAGCGCCAGCATCCGGTAGACAGTCTGCAGCATTTCGGCCTTGCGGGCCTCCAGTTTGGCATCGGTCATCCCCTTCTGCGCACCCATCTCGCGCAGTTCCAAACCATACTCGCGCAGTTTCAGTGCAATAAGGCTTGACATCTGGGAGGTGGCGTTGCTGCTGCGGGTCTCCGGCATCACCTCCGCCGGAACCAAACCGTACTTGTCAATCAGGTTGGCCACACCGGTGAACTGTCCGCCGTCCCCAATCGGATTTTTGAAGAGCCACTGCACCTGCTGGTCGTCAATGGCCAGTTTGCGGGTGTCGATGATGGCCTGCAAAAAGAGGTTCGATTTTTCCAGCTGGTCGTAAAAGAAGGTGTAGACCTGCGAAAACTGGAAGTCGGCAGGCAGGTGGTGCTTGCGGATGGCCTTGCTGCGCAGCACGTTCATCCCCGTAAACATCCAGCAGCGTCCCGAAGACTTCTGGTTGGTGACCGCCTTGATGTTAACCTGGTTGGAGAAATTTGAATTGAACGCGGTGGCGTTTTCGCTGTTGACTGCCAGCTTGTTGATGTCGGCCACGTTCAGGGCGTTGCGGATGGCCTTGTCCTGCGGCGAATTGGTGTAGGACTTTTTCAAATCATCAAGCATCTTTTCAGAGATGCCGCCCGAATTCTGGGCCTTCAAGCTTCCAACACAAAGGAAAGTGAAAGATAATACAATGACAAATAAATTTTTACGCATTTCAAATGATTTTAATGTTGAATTTGCAAAGATAGTCATTTTTTCGCAACGGACGGAGGCTTTTTTCAAGACAGAAAGAGAAAAATATATGCATCCGGATGTTTTCCGCATTCCAATTTCAAGTATCTTTGCAGCATGTTTACACACGGAAGGAACCGACATCTGATACTATATATTCTATGCGGCATTTGCTTGTGCCCCACATTTTTGCATGCCCAAAAGCAGGACAGCGTCAAAACACGGGAGCTTAAAGAGGTGGATGTTACCACCGCACGCATGCCGGTGAATCCTTTTGAAATCCGCCATGCGCAGCAGACCATCACCGAGACGATGCTGCAGAACATTCCCGCAAAGGATATCGGGGATGTGGTCAAGCACATGGCAGGCGCGAACGTACGCGACTACGGCGGAATCGGAGGTATCAAGACCGTTTCCGTGCGCAGCCTGGGGGCAGCCCACACCTCCGTCCATTACGACGGCCTGCCCGTGACCGACTGCAACACCGGACAAACCAACATCGGGCGGTTTTCCAAGGAGCACATGATGTACATGCAGCTCTACAGCGGAAGCCCCTCCGACATCTTCCACCCCGCACGGTACTGGGCTTCGGCCTCCACCCTTGTCATCCAGACCCGGACACCCCGTTTTTGGGGAGACAAAAAAATGAACCTGGACGCCTCGCTGCAATGTGGAAGTTTCCATTCAATCCAACCCTTCCTGCATATTGAAAACAGATTGGGCGAACATTTCTCCTCCTCCATATCAGGCGAATACAACTATTCCAAAGGCGACTACCCCTTCACCTACCGTAACCACACGCTCAGCGTCAGCGACCGGCGGAAGAACAGCGAGGTGGAGAACTGCCGTCTGGAGGGCAACCTGTTCTATCACACACTACAGAGGGATGCTCAGGTCAAAATCTTCTACTACCGGAGCATGCAGCAGCTTCCGGGAGCCATCGTCTACTACAATCCGGTGTGCCACCAGCAGATGAACGAGAACAATTTCTTCGCCCAAATACACTACCAGAACAACTATCTGGGAAGAAACGACCGCTGCAGGAGCCCCTGGAAATTCCAGAACAACAGCAAATTCAACTACAGCGACCTGCAGTACATCGACCCCGACTACCTGAACGCCGCCCACTATCTGGAAAACAATTACAGGCAGTGGGAATACTATCTCTCCAATGCCCTGATGTACGAATGGGAAGCCTTCGGGGTGAACCTTAGCAACGATTTGAGCATAAATTATATGGAATCGGACCTGCCCGACTTTGTGCCGCCCACCCGCTTCACCTCCCAAACCGCGCTGGCCGCACGTTATCAGGAAAGAGTCGGATGGACGGGAAACGTCGCCCTGCTGCACAACTATTTTGCAGACTACAACACAGCCGAGACCACCCAACAGACCCAGAAGTTCAGCCCCTCCGTGAACATCGGATGGGGTTCCATCCCGGTCCGCCTTTTCAAATGGGGATTCAGGGGCTCCTACAAGAACATTTTCCGCATGCCAAGTTTCAGCGAACTGTTCTACAGGCTTTTCGGCACCGCCAACCTAAAACCGGAGGATGTTCAGGAGTTCGACATGGGCATCAGTATGCAAGATTTCATCGTTACAGATAAATTATTTATACACTTTGATGCGGACGCCTTCCACAACATCGTCTCCAACAAGATTGTGGCCGTCCCCAGCCAGAACCTCTTTGTCTGGACCATGATTAACTACGGCAAGGTGCATATCACAGGGTGTGAGGCCAAACTCCACGCCATTTATGAACCGAATATTCTGCTGGAATTTTCCGGAGACCTCACCTACACCTTCCAGCAGGCCCTGAACATGACCGACCCCGACAGCAAGAGCTACCGGCAGCAGATTCCATACACGCCGCGCCATGCGGGCAACGCCATTATCGGCTGCCAATACAATAACACCCAATTATCCTACAGCCTGCTGTACGTTGGCGAACGCTTCACCCAAGGGCAGAATGTGGAGGAGAACAGGCTGGCACCCTATTGGGACCACGGGCTTTCGCTCACACATACCTTCAGATTCTTCTCCGATAAAAAAGCTCCGAAAAAACCTGCATCAAGACGGGTGGCACTGCTGAAAATCCATCTGGAGGCGATGAACCTTGCGGACAAAAACTATGAGATTATCCGGAACTATCCCATGCCGGGCAGACAATTCCAGGCAAAAATCAGCGTTTCATTTTAAAGACAAAACAGGCATTTATGAAAAAAGAGCTTTTTAGATTTCTTATTGTAGGCATCATCTGCGTTTTCACCCTCAGCGGCTGCCAGGATCCGAAACCCACACCGGAAAACGATGATTTCTCCGTGGATGTGATAGTGATGAACGAGGGCAACTGGCACTCCAACAACGCCGGACTCACCGCATACGACCTCACGCGGAAAGAGACCGTCACGGACTATTTTGCGAAGAAGAACGGACGCGGGCTCGGCGATGTGGCCAACGACGCGCTGATTTACGGCAGCAAACTGTATGTGGTGGTCAACGTCTCATCTTTAGTTGAGGTGATTGATGCAGCCACCGGCAAATCAATCCGGCAGATTCCGCTGTTCAACGAAATGGGGATTGCCCGCGAACCGCGCAGGATATGCAGCTGCGAAGGTAAAGTCTATGTATGCTGCTTCGACAGCACAGTGCTGCGGATTGACACCGCCCTGCTGCAGGTGGAGGCGATGGGTAAAGCCGGCCTGAACCCCGACGGCATCGCTGCCTCCGACGGCAAGCTGTATGTGAGCAATTCTGGCGGACTTAACTACCCCGACTACGGCACCACGGTCTCCGTCATGGACATGAACAGCCTTACGGTGCTGAAAACCATCCCCGTCCGCATCAATCCGGTCAAGGCGTTGGCCGACAGTGCGCACCATGTATGGGTGATGTCCTGGGGCAACTACAAGACGGAGAAAAGCTGCATCCAGTGTATCGACACCCAAACCGACAGCGTGGTCGCCACCTTTGACGAAAACGTCAGCGACTTTGACATCCACAATAACATTGTGTACCTGCTCTGCAGCGACTACACCGACCCTTGGTTAGCCTGCAAGAGCATCGACGCCATTGCCTTCCGCATGGAGACACTGTTTGAGAAAACAACGCTCACCACACCCTACAATCTCAACATCCGCCCCGCTGACGGCTCCATCTGGATTTGCGACGCATTGGACTACAGCAGCTTCGGAAACGTTTACTGCTTTGACCGGCAAGGGAGTGAGCTGCACCGCTTCGAGGCGGGCAACTGCCCCGGACACATTGTGTTCTACAAATAACGGGCGTGAGGGAAGATTAAAAAAATAACAGCACTGAATGGGTTGCACAATATTCCAACCTTTTTTGCGTTGTACATATTAAATAATTAGTATTTTTGCATTCAAAAAGAAATGGAACAGACAACTACAGTATTCAACCCCATGCAGATGCAATTGCTCAGGATGTTCTCCTATGTGAAGACCGAAGAGGAAATGAAAGAGATCCAATCCGCTCTTTGCGACTACTTTTTCAACAAAGTGGGAGATGGCATGGCAGAACTTGAAGCCCAAGGTCTTTGGGGGAAGGAACAAAGTGAGGCCGTATTGCAGGAACATCTCCGCACACCATATAATTAACATTTCAACGTATTAAAACAGATTTCCTTTCCATTTGTAGGAGTGATGTCCTTGGCTGCATTTCTACAAACAATCCGTTCCGGCAGATAAATTTCATACATTCAGACTGGCATTTCATACAAAGGAGGGTAAAAAAAGTTCTGGGGCATTATTTTTTCTTCTACTTTTGCAAAAATTAATGTTTAACCAAAGTTGCATTTGTAATTTGAATGCAGCTAATATTTTTAAAAACATACCGAAATGAGGAAAACAATCTGGCTTTTATGCCTTGTGGCAATCGGGTTGGCCACCATGTCAGGCTGCAACAGGGGCGAAAACAGGAAAGGAAACGGCAACGCCGTCTATTACTGGCGCACAACCTTCAAACTGAACAGCAGCGAAAGGCTTTTTCTGCAAAAGCATGACATAAAAAAAATGTATGTGAAATTTTTTGATGTGTCCCACGTATGGGATGAGGGCGTTGTTCCCGTCGGAACAACAATTTTTATCGACAGCGTCCCTGCCGGACTGGAAATTGTCCCGACAGTGTTCATCACAGCGGAAGCCATAAACAAATACCCTGAGTTCACGGATAAGACGCTTACCCGCATTTTGGACATGGCCGATGCCAACAACATAAAGTTCGGCGAAATACAGATAGACTGCGACTGGAACGGAGAGAGTGCGGAAAGCTATTTTGCATTTATGAAGAAATTCAGGAAAATGCTTGACAAGAAAAACATAAGGCTCTCGACCACCATCCGGCTGTCCCAATTCGGGAATGAGACGCCAGATGCAGACTACGGGGTGCTGATGTGCTACAACACAGGGAACATGAGGGATTGGAAAACTGACAACTCCATACTTGACATAAAGGATGTGGAACCCTATATGGAAAAATTAGGCGGATACAGGCTGCCGCTATCGGTGGCGTTCCCCTGTTTTTCATGGAATGTCACCTTTGATGACGACTTATATTTTTCAAACATAGAATATGACTATTATGACTTTACAAACAAAGAACGCTTCAAGAAGATTTCGGAAAACCGTTACAAAATGATTAGGGAAAGGGACGAACGGCTTTATTTGTACACCCCGGAATACATCCGCCATGAGGAACCATCCATTAAAGAGATACTGGAAATCAAGGAGATGATTCTGAAGAATCTTCCCTCCCAACCCAAACAGTTTGTTATCTATCATCTTGATTCCGCCAACCTTTCAAAATTCTCAGACAATGATGTGGAAAAAATTTACCGTTAGCCTATGGCTCACCCTTTCAGCCGCATTATCCTTTGCCTGCGCATTTTATGACGTGCCACAGGGAAACTTCATCTACATGTTCAAAACCTATGACTACGATGAGAACAATCTGTGGAATGACATATATTACAAACCCAAACAGGACAATATCAGTTTCTGGTTCCGCTATTCCCAAGGCCGCGTGGACAAAAAAAGCATAGAGCAGGCCCTTTACCAGTGCGGGGCTGATGAGATTGGTAAAGGGAACAACCGGTTTTTCGCCTACCTGAATGAGACTGGTGATGCGGACGCACTGCTCTATTGGACCATTAACAAAACCTTTTCGGAAAAAACAGACGACCCATGGTATTACCCCAACCGTTCCGAAAAACAAAAAATTGCCGCTTTGGCCGACAATCTTGAAAAAACATTGAGCGACTGCAAATCAGAGCTTCTGAAGGAGCGTTTTGTCTATCTGACAATGCGCATCTCCTTCTATGTGAAACAATATGAATCCTGCAAAACCTTATGGGAACAGCATCGCGGCAACTGGCACGACAGTGAGCTCCGGCGCAAGTGCCTGCTCTACTATGCCGGAGCCCTATTCTATACGGGCGAAAACGCAAAAGCCGCCGACATATACGCCGACAACGGGGATTGGATCAGCCTGCTCTCCTTTGACAAAAGTGTGGATTTCATGAGGGAACTCTACGCGGCCTCGCCAAGTTCAAAAGCCTTCATGTTTTTTGTCCAGAAATATGTGAACAGATATCAGGACAAACAGGCTTCCATTGACTGTAGCGACTTTACCGCGCTATGCAGGAAGGTTGTGTCCGAAAAAAAGAGCGACAATCCCGCGCTCTGGCAGTCCGCACTCGCACACATCGCCTTTCTCCAGGGGGATGTGAAAAAGGCTGTGGAACTTATTGAAAAAGCCTCCGGAATGAAAGGCTATCCCATGACGATGGAAAACATCCGCATGTTACAGCTGCTCTACCATGCCGCAGATCATGATGCCACTGACTATGACAAAAAAATGTACAAAGACCTGCCATGGCTGTTGGAAAAGGTGTCTTCACTTGACAACTATTGGGCTGACAACGGAAAAGGCTACGAGCACCACCTCCACATGCTCTCCCGAATCATACTCAGACATGCCTTCCCTCACTATGTGAAGAGCGGCAACTCCAACATGGCCGCCGCGCTGCTGAACGCATACGACGAGGCATACTGCGACGGTAAGGAAAAACGTGACAAAATGCGCAGAGACCCTGCTGACAGCGGCAGCTACGAATATTACACCCATTACTTCCGCTACCTTGACACCACATCCATTGAAAATGTAAAGAAATTTCTAACTTTTGTGAAATCCGGTGGGAAGACCCCGTTGGAAAAAAGTCTCATCAGATCGGGCTATGTCAGCGAATCCATGATGAACGAACTGATTGGCACAAAATACATGCGCATCTATGACTACACTTCAGCCATCAGCTATCTGGAAAAAGTGAAGCCCTTTTTCTGGAAAAAACAGAACATCACAGAAAATCTGACGTGCAACCCGTTCAGGGAAAAATGGATAGGTTCGGACAGCCTGAGAGGCGGCAGATACCGGACATACAACCCGGCCGAAGAATATGACAGGAACCCGGGCAAACTGCAATTCTGCAAAATCATGCATAATCTGGAACAGCGACAACTCACAATGTCCGATGTGGAGGATCTGGCAGAGGCCCATTACGCCTACGCGGTCGGAGTGGCGCAGGCCGGAGGCTGGTGCTGGGCTCTGACAGAATATGCGACCGGCAGCATGCTCATGGGAAGTTTCTGCTCCTTTTCCAACGGTGAAAAGCTGAAATATGAGAACAACGGCTGGGACTACATGTCGTCAAAATCCTACATGCTGCAGCAGCGTTGCAAGATAATCAGCACAAACCTCGCCGCAGCGGAAAACCGGACAACGGACAGGGAATTTGCGGCCCGCTGCCGCTACATGCGCGCCTCAACAGCATTGGAGCCATCACAGGCTCAACATTTTCTGCGCCAGCTTACCAGCAATTACAGCAACACACAGTTTGTCAGTGGCGAATCGCGACATTGCGACATACTGTCGGATTACAAGTGAAAATGACAACAAACTATTGAAAACATACAATATGACCGATAAGAATTTTGAAAGCCTGCGGCAGGCGCATCCAACATTCACCTACCGCGCATACCATTGGGAGAAGAGGGAGGACTGCCTCCAACTGCAATTTGATTTTGAGGTGAATGAGGAGATCCGCTTCTCCCCCACCATCCGCATCCCTGACCATCCGGCCTACGCTGCCTTCTACAGGGAGCACAACCTGAGCGAGTTGGAGAACCTTGTGTTCCACATAGGCATGATCGAGCTCATCAGCTACTGGAAGTGCGTCTGCTGCCCGGAAATCCGGATTGAGGCCGCCCACCTTGACGAGGAGGCGCTTGCATGGTGGAAGAACCTCTACTACCACGGGTTAGGAGAATTCTTCTACATCAATCACATTGCCACCGACGCGCAATCCTTTGTCCGGCTGCGCTGCACCTCCGACCGCAGGCTGCCCAAACTGGAAGCGGGAAATCCGGAAGGCACAATCATCCCCATCGGGGGCGGCAAGGATTCGGTGGTCACATTGGAGCTGCTCAAACAGCAGCAGCCCGCCCCACTGACATTCATCATCAACCCGCGTGGGGCGACCAAGGCCTGCGCGGAGATTTCCGGACTGCCCGGCAGATACCTGGAAATACAGCGTCCTATTGACAAAAGGCTGCTGGAACTCAATGCCGAAGGCTACCTGAACGGCCACACCCCCTTCTCGGCAATGCTGGCCTTCTACAGCCTGCTAATCGCCACGCTGGCTGGCAGGAGCCGGATAGCCCTCTCCAACGAATCGAGCGCGAACGAGCCTACCGTACAAGGGAGCGATGTCAACCACCAGTATTCCAAATCAATAGCATTTGAATCCGATTTCAGGGAGTACGTGGCGAAACACCTGACTGAGGGCATCTCCTACCACAGTTTCCTGCGTCCGCTTTCAGAGCTGCAGATTGCCATGCTCTTTTCGCGCTGCGCAGCCTATCTCCCCGTCTTCAGAAGCTGCAATGTGGGCAGCAAGCAGGACATCTGGTGCGTACACTGCCCAAAATGCCTCTTCACCTGCATCATGCTCTCCGCCTTCCTCCCCGCTGAAAAGGTGCGTGAAATTTTCGGCAAGGATTTGCTGGAGGATGAAACGCTGTGGCCGGTACTGAAGGAGCTGTGCGGCGAAACCGCCGTCAAACCATTTGAGTGCGTGGGCACCCGTGAGGAGGTCTGCATGGCGTTATGCGAAATCATCCGCCAATATGAAAGACGGAACGAAAGCCTGCCCACCCTGCTGGCAAGTTTCAGACGTACTGCATTGTACGAATCCTACCGGCAACGGGACATCCAGCCGCTGCTCACCGCCTGGGACCCGCAGCACTTCCTGCCGGAGGACGAGGAGCTGCTGCTAAGGAAGGCGTTGGGAATCTGATGCCCCGCCACCGTCACATTTTTTTCCGCCACGGGCGGTATTCCATATTATAATTTAATGTAATTTTGCAGTTTGATTTGAAACTAATAATTGCACTATGAGACAATTACTTACCATCTTGGCAATGCTGCTCGTCATTCCGGTTTGGAGCCAGCCTGCAGGACTGAAGGAGGCACAAACCGTAGCGGAACACTTCTACGCGCTGCAGCACAAGCAGAAAAGTGGCCACGCGCTGCGACTCTACACCACTGACCAACAGCTATCCCGGCAAAAATCCGGCAGCGGGGAGGTCCGCTACTACATCTTCAACGACGGCGACAACGGCTTCGTCATCGTGGCTGGCGACCGGCGTTTCCAGCCGGTGCTGGGCTATTCAACCGAAAGCCGCTTCGACACCACCGGCATGCCTGAGAACATCCGCTGGTGGATGCGCACCTATTGCGAAGAAATGGATGCCGTGTCGGCACTTCCTGGCGCGGACACAATGCCGGCAAACCCGCTGTGGCAGGCCTATATCGAGAACAGCGCCGCAGCCATCGCAAAGACAACCGCCTCAGTCGACCCGCTGATACAAACAAAGTGGGGCCAGGGCACCCCATACAATGATTCCTGCCCTTACGACGCCAACGCCTCCGGTGCCAGCTACAACTACCACACCCCGGTTGGATGCGTGGCCACAGCCATGGCACAGGTGCTGTATTTTTGGAAATACCCGACCAAAGGGAAAGGCTACCACACCTACACCAGCGCCAACTACGGCACAATCCAGAGTGCCAATTTTGAAAAGACAACATACGACTGGAACAACATGACCACCACCTACAGCAAAAACAGCAGCGCCGTTGCCATAAGGGCGGTCGCACAGCTGATGTACCACTGCGGAGTGAGCGTCGAGATGAACTACGGGACAAAATCGAGCGGTGCCTACTGCATCCTGACAGATGAACAAAAGAGAAGCTACAAGTTGACCGATGCAAGGGACGCATTGCAGTACCATTTCGGATGCGACACCGTAATCGGATATAAGCGTGACAACTTCTCCGACTCAACCGTATGGATCAGCATGCTGAAAAAGGAGCTGAATGCCCGCCATCCCATCCTCTACGGCGGTGCCAACACAAACGGCGGACACGCCTTTGTATGCGACGGCTACGACAGCAGGGACTTCTTCCATATCAACTGGGGATGGAACGGCTCCTCGGACGGCTATTTCCAGATTTCGGCACTGGATCCAAGCTCACAGGGCATCGGTGGTAGCAACAGCGGATACAACCTGAACCAGAGCGCCCTGTTCGTGCATCCGGTCGACTACCCCGCCTCCACTCTTTACAACCTGAACCTGTACAAGCCCATGCACATCAGCTCTTCGGTGGTGAAATACAACACAGCCTTCTCCATCTCCGACAGCATCGCCAATATAGACACCGTACCGTTTAACGGGCAGGTAGGCGTCGCCATCTACAACGAGAACGGCACATTCTTCGGTGTGTTCGGAATCACCAAAACCCAAATAAAAAACGGCTATTACATACCGAACTTCAAATGCGACATCGCAGCCACCGAAAAGCTTACGGGAGGCAACTACACCGCCCGCATGGTCTACTCCGACTCCAACGACCGGCGCTGGCATCCGGTTGGGGAGTACTATTGCACCAATTCCCTTAGCTTCAGAATTTCCGGAGGTTATTTCAGTTACAAGCTGAAACTGTACAGCCCGTTACACGTCCAGGATACTGTGGAATACAACACCCCGTTTCAGTTCGTCGACAGCATCGCCAACATAGGAACCGACCCGTTTGAAGGGAAAATGGGCATCGGCATCTACGACAGCGCATCAAACTACAAGGGAGCCTTCGGAATCACCGACGTGTCATTGACAAACGGCTATTTCAGACGCGTACTGTTCAACGTTGAAGCCTCTGAAAAACTTACAGAGGGCTTATATTCCGCCAGAATCGTGTACCAATCTGATGTGGACAACAACTGGTACCTGATCGGAAGCGAAGACTATAACAACTACTGCAGTTTCCGCATTGTCCGCACGCCAAAACCCAAATACACCCTTTCCGTGATTGCCGAAGACAGCACGATGGGATGCGTTTCCGAGGGATGCGAGTTTTACGGGGACACCACCGTCACCATCAGCGCCACCCCATTCATCGGATACCATTTCAGCCACTGGAAGGACGGCATAAAGGAGAGCGAGCGGATGGTCAGCGTATATTCCGACACCACCTTCATCGCCATATTTGAAGCGGATGAGGACGGCATCGGCGAAACCACAGAAGGACGTATTGCAGTCTTTACCGACCGCAGCGACATTGTGGTCCGTAACGCGGAAGGGAAGCCCATGCGCATCTTCGACATAACGGGAAGGCTGCTCCACAACCTGGATGCCATCTCACATGACGAACAGCGCATCCGGATGGAGACTCCCGGAGTATACATTTTACAGATTGGGGAAAATACCCTTAAAAAGGTTGTGATAAGACAATAAAAAAAAGCGGCTCAAGCCGCTTTTTTTTTTACTTGCAGGTGGTGATGGTCTTCTGACGGATTCCCCACACAGTCTGTGTAACCGTTCCATCCAAATCGGAACACTTGCCCTTGGTCTCTTGTGTGCCAGTCGAGGACATATTGTTCTGCTTCATCATTTCATACATGCCCTCATCATAGTTGTCAGGATCGGCAATCTCAACTTCAGTACGGGCGGTGCAGTTGCAGGTTTTCGTGCAAGCGGTGGTGAACACCATGGCCGCTCCCATAACAGCGGCTACCAACAATAATTTCTTCATAAGACAAAAGTTTTTAAATGAAACATAAGAAATGTGGAGCAAAAATCATTCCACCCGCCCCTCCAGGTTGGCCTCCACCAGCTCCTTCAGATCCTGGATGATGGAGGGATCCTGCAACGAAGCGCCCTCCAGCACCTCATTGACCTCGTCGGTATCGAACACAAAATCGATGGTTTCCGACTTGTAGCGGAAAATGAAACGGATTTCCGGATGGGCGGAGACAGTCAGGATGAGGGTGCCGGGCAGGTCGCCCATCGGCTGGCGGTCCCAATGCGACAGGCCGAAGACCGCCTTCACCGTGGTGCCCTCACCAAGTTTTGAGGCGATTTCCAGATGTCCGCCCGTCTGCTCCGCATTCTGCTTTAGCAGGGAGAGCCCCAACCCCACCTTGCGTGTGGTGCGGGTCGTGAAGAAAGGGTTAAGCACATTGGCAAGCGTATCCTCGCTCATGCCGGTGCCGTTGTCGATGAATTCCAGCGTAAGCGTGTCCGCCGTGTGGTCCTCGGTGACATTCAGCTGCACCAGATCCGCCTTTGCGCGGATGGAGTTCTGCAGAATGTCCATAATATGCATGGAAATGTCTTTCATCTTTCCGGTTGTTTTAAATTATTCAGGTTTTGACAGCCAGACGCGGCGCCCCTGCTCCCCGTGCAGCGCCATACGGATTTCGGCGAAACTGCGGGTCTCCAGCTCAAAATAGCAGGTATCGACGCCGATGCGGTCGGGGATGTGCGCGTCCGAACTGCGGATAAAGGTTTTGTCCTTCAGATATGGGTGCTGCGAAAGAATCTTGTCGCGGTCGCCGTGGCCGGAGAGCTCCACCGCATCGTATGGCAGGTCGAACGGGATAAATCCCAACTGGGAAATCACACTGTTCTTCAGCTTGTCGATATGCGCCGGAATAAAAAGGCCGCCCAGCGACTTCACCTCCGCCGCAATCACCTCGATTGGCACGTCCAAGCCGGATGTGAGCAGCTTCGGCTCCTCATACACGATGTTGAAATCCTCGTCAATCTGCACCTGGTCGCCGAAAAAATCGGGGGAGTTGGGTATGTCGGGCAGGTGTTCGTCAAGATAGGCCTGGAACTTGTCGAGTGTCTCATGGGTCTCGAAAAAGGCCAGGCAATGCGCCTCCTCCTTTGTGGTCACCTCCGCCCCGCAAAGCACAAAAATGTCGCGGGAATGGGAATAGTGCTCCGCCAGACGGCAGTGCCGCGTGGCATTGTGGTCCGATATGCCGATGATGTCCACCCCCTTGGCGCGCGCGCCGTCCAGGATGGCGTCCGGGGTCATCTCCAGGCTGCCGCAGGGCGAGAGCAGCGTGTGGTTGTGCAGGTCGGCTTTGAAAAGCTGCAAGGCGATATGGTTTTAGGCGTTCAACAGCGAATAGATCCGGCCAACCGTCTCAAAGGTCTGCTCCGCGGTTCCCAGCACGGGGATGCCCTCCTCCTTGGCCTGCTCCAGCATGTCAGGCTCAGGTTTGTTGCCCTTCACCAGCACAATGGCGGCCAGCTCCTTCAGCGAGGCGATGGCGATGACATTCTTGTGCGTCTGCAGGGTTACCCATACATGGCCCTCCTTGGCAAAGCCCATCACGTCGCTCAAAAGGTCGGAGGCGTACCCGCCTTTGATTTCATTATCAAGATTTTCCTCCCCGCAAAAGATCTGCAGGTCCAGTTTCTCCACTAACTCTTTTACTTTCATGCGTTTATATTTTTCAGATTGAAAATGCAAATATCCGCAAAAAAGGAATATGCCCCGCCGCCACGTGTCAGGAAAAAAACGAATTTTTTCTAATTTCACAACCATTTGTATTTTAATATATTATAAAAAATATGAAAAATTTTTTTCATCTTAGTGTGAGAAATTGGGTTCCCCAAGCGTATTATATATATGAGGGGGCATAAAATGCACCTGTCGATTTTTGGTTTAAAATATTATATGGAAACAGGCAGAAAACGGCAGAAGAATGCGGACAAGGATGCTGAATGGTCGCAGCTGATGGAAAAACACCATTCCGTCATCCTTCGGGTGTGCGAACTCTTTTATCCCAATGACAGTTACGGGAGAAAAGAGCTGCATCAGGAAATTCTTTGCCACTTGTGGAATGGTTTCAGACAACGCGGGAATGATGTTCCGGAAGGCATCTGGGTGTATCGGGTGGCGGTCAACACGGCCATCTCCAGCAAGAGGGCGGATGAATGCCGTCCGGAGAATGTCCCCATCACGCAGACATTGGCGGAGAGCATGGCCGACAATGCCGACATGGGGCGTGAACGGATGCTGGATGACCTTCATGAACTGGTCATGTTACTGGATCCGTTGGACAAGGCGATGATGGATCTCTATATTGAAGGGTACCCGCAGGCGGAAATCGCCCGCATCTTCTCCATGACGGAAACCAATGTTTCCACCAGGGTCGGACGAATTAAGAAAAAACTAATGAGTATATGGGAGAAACAATAATGGAAAATCAGAAAGAGAAAGAGGATCGTATTATGGCGGAATACGCCAAAGTATGGAAGGAACATGGTGAATCGTTGGCGGACATACCGTTGCCGGAGGTGGATTTGAAAAAGGTGCGGAAATGGCAGCGACGCTCCCCGCGCCGGAAGATGCTCCGCAGGGAGGTGGCCTGCCTGATAGCTGCCGTAGTGATGCTCGCATGGTTCCTGTTTTATTTCAGCAAGGGTATGGAAATGCCTGTCGCCTACCTGATGACACTGTTGCTGATGCTGCTGTGCGTGGCGGACAGCGTTTACGCAATCCGGCTCATCACCTTGATTGACCCGATAACCTCAAACATCCCCGACATGCTGAAGAACTGCGCCAAACTCCGGCTGTTTGAAAAGATTGAGATGCTGTCATCCTTGGTAGTGATAATGCCCATGGCACTGTTTTTTGCGCTGCCGACCTCCGTATGTATATTTTATTCAATGAATATGTACACGAAGAATATCAGTGATTATGTTTCGTGGCCAATGCTAATTGTTGTTTTTTCTGCTGTGCTTGTAACCATATTTGGATATAGAAACAACCTGCACATTATAAAAGATTTGATTCATGAAATGAGATATTACAGAAATATAAATAGTTAACTATAATTTTTATTGACATGTCAAGTGTAATTTTTAACAACCGCGAGCATTTCGCCAAAAGATTCAGACTTTAAAGAACTAATTAAAAACGAAGTGTTTAACTCCAAAACCAACAACAATGAATAAAAAAAGTGTTATTTACCTGTTTTTTGCGGTCATAGCATTCACTTCCTGCAATAAGGAAAAGGTTATGACCTTCTCCACTGATGAGATTATGATTGATTTGGGGAGCAGCGACAAGGATGTGTGCCAATTTGTAAAGGTGACGGACGACGCCCCCATAACCGTCTCCGGCATCAACTATGACAAGGTGGGCAGCTACCAGGCCCTGTTTACCTCAGGTGACCTGAAGGAGACCCGCACGGTCAAAGTGCGTGCCGACAAACTGGCCGGCACCTACGAATTCCACTTTTTCGTGATTACGAACAACGGTGAGGAGAAGGAGACGTCCAGCGGGAAATGGCTGATGGAAATCACAAAAGGCAGCCAATACAACCAGATCAACATTCCGGACAGCAACACCAATGGCGTGCATGTTTTTGTCGACCAGGGCTGCCTGGTACTCACCCTTGACGGGGACAAGGCGGAAATTCCGCCGTACAAAGGCAATGTGCTGTTTGTGCCCTCCTCCTCCAGCCCCTACACCTATTCGTTTGAGGATATAAAATACGGCAAACTGAATGACGGCAGTTACGGGCTGATGGAGTTCATGCTGCGGCGCGACCGTGATGACGGGCTGTACACCACACACTACCACATTACGTTTGAAAAGCAGATTCAGTAAAACGGATTTCCTCCACGGTCATCCCCGTGGATTGGGGGAATCTATTCCACCACCCATTTCCCGACGGTCATGGTGTCGCGGGCAATTCAGTTTATAGTTAATAGTTAAGAGTTTATAGTTAAATGATCTGTTACTTTTTTGTACTTTTTACTATTGAAGTCAAAAGCTTTATTAGTTCTTCATTATCTCTTTTTAAAGAGGCAAACTCTGTATCTGTCAGATATTCAGATGTGTGAAGTATTTCCAACCAATAATCTGTTTCACCCGCTTCTTTCAATGCAATATTCATTTTGCTAATAAAATCTTTGCGACTTTGAGCGTATAAGCCTTCCCGAACGTTTGCTCCAACACTTGTTCCACTTCTCAATAATTGGGCAGATAAAATGCTTTCCCTTTTTATCGTTTTCAGATGTCTATAACACTTGACTATCCGTTTTGCAAAATCCAAACTTTTATCTCCAACAACGCTGTCTTTCATCGTCTTCCATACGCAGTTAACACTAATCTATTAACTATTAATTATTAACTATTAATTCTTTCTTCATCTCATTCCATGATTCGCGCACCTCCTTGTTGGG